>CEOE01001724.1_pt1 | contig 15803 bp, 9 predicted proteins | sample 530211 | NCBI WGS metagenome assembly CEOE01 (sample SAMEA2619779, study PRJEB7988) | marine metagenome | isolation source: saline water (ENVO:00002010), including
GGAGAAGCTTCCCGAAACGTCGCGGATTACGCCTCCGATCAGAGGTCCGAGCGCCGAGATCGCACCGGTGACACACATGGCGGAGAACAGTTCGAGATTGTACTTGCGACCAAAATAGTTGAGCAGCAGCACCGTGCACGCGAGCTGCGTCGTACCGAAACCAATACCCGTGCCTACCGCGTAAAACAGCAGCATGACATGATCTGTTGTGAGCGCGAGCACAGCGCAACCAATCATCGTCGCAAATAACGCAAAGCTCACAAGATGCTTGGGATCGAAGATATCCCCCAGAACACCGGAAAATGCCCGGATCAAAACCGCGATCAACGCCTCGATGCTCAACATGCCTCCGGCAACCGTCTCGGAAACACCGCGCTCAACCAAATGGCCCACCGAGAGGCTGGTTACCGTCACCAAGCACATCATGTTCAGGCAATATGCGGCGGCAAGAATCTTGAACTGCGTCGTCCGCATCGCAGCTTTAGTCGTCCAGTCCACAGTCGTCCGGTAAATATGGCGACTGCTCCGTGTCGGAGGCAGTTCGACTTGGTCAGGCATGACGGTCGGTGCCGCCGCTTCAGCCTCTGCTGCGACGAGTTCCTCACGTGCGGGCCGAGTGAATCTGCGCTCCAAACCAACGATGATCGCGCACAAAACAGCCGCAGCCAGTAGTGCGATTGCCTGATATTCCCAATAATTCCGCCACGTCTGACCTTCAAGAGCCAATACGCCAAGTACCATCAATGGCCCGACCACCGTCCCTATTCCGCTGATCGTCGCCGCCACGCCGAGCGCGGTCGATTGCCGCTGGAACAGTCGGCTCACAAGGAAGGTTGTCGGGATGGACGCCATCATGGGGTAGGCCAAACCGCAGATTGCTGCCGCAATATAGTACTGAGGCAGGCTCTCCACTCCATGCAGAAGGTACAAACCGATGCAGGCCAGAACACCACCAATCAGGATTGTGTTCCGCACCCCCACCTGGCGGATGAGAAATGGCGGCACAGATGACGCGACGCCGGTAACTGCACCGAGCACCGTAAATCCAAACCCAGCCTGCGCCCAGCTCCATTCCAGATCCATCACCATAAATGGGAGGACCACGCCGAGTGAAGAATATGTCGCCGCGGCCAGCAAAAGCTCAAGCGAACTCATTGCCAGCAATTGGCTGCCTGCCTTGAAAGGAATTCTTGCATTCATGGGTCAGGATACTCCAGCGGACGAAAATGGGTTGTCGCCATAGACATCGGAACCGCTCAGCGGCTTTTTATTTTCGGATGTGGGCGCACGCCCACAAATCGACAGCGCGGTCAGCGCATAGATCAAAGTGCTTTTGACCATGTCTTCTGGCGTCGGACGCCAGCGTGGAAAGCCGGTTGTGACGGCGGGAATGCGGTTCATGTTGAAGACGTTGTGGTCGCGCCACATGCTCGAATAAACAGGATGCGCGAGCTTCAGAGGCTCGCCCAGTGTATGCCGGGTCGCAGCATCAACAGCCGAAACGAGCGGGGACACGCGTTCTTCATCGGCAGCAAATCCGTGCCGGACCACGACTGGCTCCAGGCCGAACTCACCTATGCCTTGGCGTCTCAAATGACTCTCAAGGCTTCTATGGACCTGCCCGATTTCTACATGCGGCGGCAAACCGACTTCAAGATAGAGTGAGCAAATTTCCGTTCCGGCCCCGAACGCATATGGAACGCCACCACGGACAGATGAGATTTGCGTCTTGGGTTTGGCCACACCGCCAGACGACGTGTAGATGTTCTCCTGCTCATAAGTGCGCCCCCAGTCCAAAATCGACTGGATGGTATCACCGAGACGATAGATCGGGTTGGGGTGATCAGCGGCCTTTTCTGGGCTTTCGAGAAGTGGTGTGAACACGCCTTCGCCAAATAGCTGGATGCGGAATACGGCATAACCGCATGCAACCCACGTCAACCCGAAGTCACACCCCTCGGCCGCGATCGCATAATCGGGTGACACACCGCCATGATAGAACGCGTAGTGCGTGCCGATTTCCTTGCCCATATACTGTACGCCGCGAGCCTCCTCGATCGGCTCAGGACCGATCTCGCCGGGAGATGCGGTAAGGTACAGCCGTCCCGACAGATCAATACCGCAGGATTTCAGCGCCTTTGCGGCCATAAGGAAGCACACCATCGGCCCGCGATCATTCGAGATTGGGTAGCCGTGGAATGCCCCATCCTGCAGCCAGCACTGGTTCCATTCCGGGTTCGCCAGCGTTTCAGGACGGAACTTGTGGGCGTCCAGATCCGCATTCCAGGTCGGACTTTCAGTATCAAGGTGGGCTGTGTAGAGGAGGCTCTTTCCGTCACCCTTGCCGCCATAAGTCGCGATAACATTCGGCCGTTCAGGCGTTGCGCCAACTTTTCGCGGTGCAAAACCTTCTGTTTGCAACCAATCAAACACAAACTCTGCAGCTGATGCCTCGCTCATGGATGGGCTATCAATGTTCCCAAGGGCAAGTGCGGTCTGGGTTAGCTCTTCGATATCAATAGCTGCGGATAGTGCGGCGCACTCTTCTTCGCTGACCACGTAGTTTACGGGCGGAAGATTGTCGAATGTTTCACTCAAGGCCGGCCCAACTGTTCATGATCTGCTTTCGAATTGTCACTAGCTGAGCATTCAAGGGAGCATTCTTGCGCCTCACAAGTCTTGATTACCGCCGCACGGATTGTTGCAGCAGACACGCAAGAAAAGCGAGCACTGGCTATTACGCTTGAACTCAGAGTAACAACGAGCAAAAGCTATTCTGCTGGAATGACGGCCTTGTCCGCCCCCTGGCTCTCCGACTCCAACTTGCGCGCAACATCGCCTGGAGACCCGGACCCTCGAGCGATCAGAGCATAGGCTGTCGGCACGAACAACACGGTCACCAGCGCAGCGGCGATCACTCCAAACAGGATCAGGATACCAATCGCCGATCGGGTTTCGGCGCCTGCACCGCTGGACAGGATAAGTGGGAGAGCACCGGCAGCTGTGGTCAAACTCGTCATCACGATTGGCCTGAAGCGAGCGAGCGACGCTTCCTTGATGGCCTCGTAAAAGGGGCGGCCTTCGTCGCGCAACTGGTTCGCGAACTCCACGATCAAAATGCCGTTCTTCGCTGCAAGGCCAATCAACATAATCAAGCCAATCTGCGTGTAGATGTTCAGCGAATTTCCGGTCAGCCAGATACCAAGCATCCCTCCAGCCAATGTCGCAGGCACGCACAGCATGATGATGACCGGGTGGCGGTAGCTCTCAAATTGCGCTGCAAGCACAAGGAATACGATCACCAGACCCGTGATGAATACGAATATGAGGGACTGGCCAGACGTCTTGAAGTCGAGCGACTGCCCTTTGAAGTCCAATGTGGCCTCTTGCGGCAACACTTCACGAGCCTTGGCCTGCATGGCGTCGAGCACAGTGCCCAGCGACGCACCCTCCGCCAACCCCGCTTCGATCGTGATTGCGCGCACGCGATTATACCGGTTCAAAGTCGGGCTATCCGCAATCGGACGAATTGTGACCAGATTGGAGAGGGGGATCAATTCACCTGACCGTGTGGATCGCACATAGATATTCTGAACATCGTTGGGCGTATTTTGCTCAGACCTCAGGCCTTCCAGGATGACATCATATTCTTCGCCATCATCGATATAGGTCGTAACGCGTCGCGAGCCCAGCATGGTTTGAAGCGTGACGCCAATATCGGTCACCGTCACACCAAGATCAGCCGCGCGATCATAGTCGACCTGAACCCTGTATTGCGGTTGGGTTTCCTTGTAATCCCAGTCAATATCGACCAGTCCTGGATTGTCATCTTCTAACGCGGTGACCAACAAGTCTCGCCACTCCGTCAGCACTTCGTAGGATGGTCCACCCAACACGAATTGGACAGGCTTGCCAGTGCCACCACCAAGTCCCTGCCGCATGATTGCGAAAGCTCTAATGCCCGGCAGGTTGGATAACTTGCCGTTCACTTCCGCTATGATTTCGTCCGCCGGACGCCGCCTGGACCAGTCATCCAACACCACAACCACAAAACCCTGATTGAATGACGAACTGCCAAATCCGGGCGCCCGCAGCAACAGGCGACTCACCTCGCCGCTCTCTGCATAAGGGATCAATCGCCGTTCAATTTCGTCCATATAGCGTTCCATATACTCAAAGGACGCGCCTTCAGGACCCCGTATACTGACGAAAAATGCCCCGCGATCTTCAACGGGAACATATTCCTGCTCAATCGTTTGCGACAGGCTGTATGCGCCCGCAAACAAGCCGACCAGAACGACACCAACTGCTATCGGCCTCATGATCAGTCGGTCCAATACCCAGCCATATCCTGTTCGAAGGCGGCCGAATGCGCCGTCTATCGCGTTCGGGATAACCGCAAGCCATCCCGCACTCTTTTCACGTTTCAGGAGTTTTGAGGCCAGCATGGGCGCTAGTGTCAGGGCCAGAATGCTGGAGAATGCGACGGCCGCAGCCATCGTCAGGGCGAACTCGGTGAATAGTCGCCCAACATCACCCTGCATAAAGGTGATCGGCACGAAGACCGCGATCAGGACAAGCGTCGTGGCCACCACCGCAAAACCAACCTGCCGGGTACCGCGGAACGCGGCAACCAGCGGCGTCTCACCTTCTTCTTCCATGCGGCGAACGATGTTCTCCAACACAACAATGGCGTCATCCACGACCAGTCCGATTGCAAGAACAAGCGCCAGCAGTGTCAGCAGGTTGACTGACAGGCCCAGTGCGTAGAGCACAATGAAAGTGGCGATGATCGAGACCGGAACAGTGATTGCCGGGATAATGGTTGCCCGGACGCTGCCGAGAAACATGAATATCACCAGTGTCACCAGCGCCACTGCGATGGCAAGCGTGGTGTAAACTTCTCGAATCGAGGCGTCGATGAAGACTGAACTGTCGAAACTACGCGCGATCACCATGCCTTCTGGAAGCGTCTCGTTCAGTCGGTCAGCAAGTTCCCGCGCTCCAGCCGCAACCTCGACTGTATTCGCAGTCGACTGCTTGATGATGCCCAGCCCCACCATCGGAACGCCGTTGCCTCTGAACATGTTGCGGTCCTCGACCGTCCCACGCTCAACCCGCGCCACGTCTCCCAGTCGCACCAGATATCCGTCCTCGCCTTCGGCGATCACGAGCGCGGAGAACTCTTCCGGCGTCTTGAAAGTGCGATCAATTCGGACCGTGAAAGTTCGCTTTTCCGATTCCAGACTGCCGGCTGGTGCTTCGATATTCTCACTGCGCAATGCTTGCTCAATCTCGGCCACGGTCAGATTGCGTGCCGCCAAGGCTCTACGATCTATCCAGACGCGAAGGGCATAGTCTCTGGAGCCACCAACTCGTACGCGTGCCACCCCATCCAGGGCGGAGAACCGGTCGACAAGATAGCGCTGAGCATAATCTGACAATTCCGGCGTGGTCATTGCCTCGCTGGCAAGGTTCAGCCAGATAATGACATCATCATTGGAGTCGGCTTTTTCGACCTCTGGCGGGTCGGTATCCTCAGGAAGATTGTCCAGCACACCAGAAATCCGGTCGCGGATATCGTTCGCGGCCACATCAATGTCCTGGTCTATGCCAAACTCCACGCTTATACGCGAGCGGCCATCGCTCGAATTGGAATCGATGTAGCGAATGCCCTCAACACCAGCGATGCGATCTTCGATAATTTGGGTGATCCGTGTTTCTACAACACTGGCAGACGCCCCTGGATAGTTCGTATCGATGGAGACGATTGGCGCATCGATGTCAGGGTATTCTCTCAGGGGCAACCGATCAAACGCTACCATGCCAAAAATCACGAGTATAAGCGCAAGCACCGACGCGAATACGGGCCGCTTGATCGAGGTATCCGACAGCAACATCGTCAGCGACCTGTAGAAGCAGGAGACCCGGCTGCACCCCCGCTACGATTCTTGCCGCTGATGGCCTTGGGAAGGAGCATTGACTGGTCCTGAATTTCCACGGCGGCACCCTCGCGAACACGGATGATACCTTCGGTAATCACGTCTTCGCCAGCCGTTAGACCTGACATCACTTCCACATACCCCGCCTGGCGTAGCCCGAGTTCGACTTCCTTACGCCGCGCGATGAGTTGTCCACCTTCGTTTTCAACGACGAATACAAATGTGCGCGGCCCTACCGGCTGTATTGCTTCTTCAGGTACAGCCAGAGCTTGTCGTGGATCCGCCACCAAGGTTACCTGCACAAACATGCCAGAGATCAGCAGACGCTCCGGGTTGGGCAAAGTGGCACGCACACGAACGGAACGCGTCACAGGATCAATTGCGTTGTCAATTGACGCAATCACTCCATTGAAAGTTTCCCCGGGAAGATCCGCTGTTCTTGCTTCAATTTCCGTACCTTTGGCCAAGGTTCTCAAGAATGTCGACGGCACGGAAAAGTCCAGATTCATTTCGCTGTCATCTATCAGCCGCGCAACGATATCCCCTGGCTGAACATATGATCCAACACTGACCATCCGGAAGCCTAGCACGCCATCAAATGGAGCAACGAGAACGCGATCCTGTTGGCGAGATTGCACCGCACGCAACTGTGCCGCAGCGCTATCAAGATTACGATTTGCCTGATCGAGTTCTGACTGGGATACAGCCTGCTGATCTGCCAGGCGCGCGAGCCGTTCCTGCTGGCGCCGCGCTTCATCGAGCGTTGCTTCAGCAGCTTCTACAAGTGCTGCCTGTTCGCGCTGCGCAAGCGAGAGCAAGGTCTTGCCCTGCTTCACGCGATCACCATCGTCAAAATAAATCGCCCGCACTCGGTCAGCCGCATTCAGGGTCAGATCGACTTGCTCGTTGGGTTCTAGCGTGCCCAACGCCTCAATCCTCATCGCAAAACTGCGTTCCTGTACCGGCTCAACGAAAACACTCGCGGGACCACCCCGCTGCGCCTGAGCTGATAGCGACGATACAAACACGGCAGCTAAAATGAAAAGCAGGTTTCTGGTAAACATATCTATTCCAACGCGATTGCGGGTTCTGTCCCATATTGATTCGGCATTTCTATACCTCCCAATGCTCGATACGCGGCAATCGCCCGGCTAGATGACTGAAGTCGGCTTTCAGCCAACTGATCTTCCGCCGTCAACAATGTTCGCTGCGCTTCCAGCACATCCAGATAATCGTCGAGACCTTCTTCGAACCGTAGACGCGCAAGTTCTATCGCCCGCTGCGCTGATGCCGCCGCTCTCTTTAGATCGTCGCGGCGCTTCAACTCATTCGTGTATTCCGAGAGAGCGGATTCGACTTCGCTCAAAGCATTCAATACGGTCTGTTCATATTGCGCAATCGCCGCGTCTGTTCGTGCGTCGGTCGCATCTATGTTTGCCCGCACCCGCCTGAGATCAGGCCACGCCCAACTTATCGAAGGGCCAACGCCAAATCCGAAGCTCGTCATATCGCCGATATCATTGGCATCATCAAACAAAGCCAGAACGTTCGCATTGACGGTTATCGTCGGAAACAAGTCCGCACGTGCAGCGTCGCCCAATGCCAGTTGGCGCGCGATCACCACTTCTGCGCTGCGAATATCCGGACGTCGGCGGACCAGATCTTCAACCGACCCTGCCATGATCGCGCCGCGGTGCTCTGGAATATCATCCGCGCTGGTCACCAATTCCATCACCAGACTCGATCGAGAATTTGCCGGCTGTCCAGTCAACGCGGCGAGCGCGCTCTTGGCTGATTCTATGGCCGCCTCGTAGCGAGGAAGCGACGCGAGCGTCGTACGATACTGAGCCTCTGCTCGCTCCATATCCAGTCGGGTTGCCCGGCCATTGTCTAAAAGTGTCTGTAACAGGTCCAATCCTTCAGACTGGGTGTCGGCATTCTTGCGCGCAACCGCAAGTCGTCTTTGCGCACCGCGCAATTGCACATAATTCAGAGCCGTCTCACTGGCGACGATCACCGCAACATCTCGGCGAGCCTGCCGAGCCGCTTCGACATCAAATTCTGCGGCGGCGATTTGGGCTTCAATGCGACCGAATGCATCGTACTCCCAACTCGCTCCAAGCGCCCCTTGAATCGAGGCCCTCACGTCTTGGCCTGGCTGAGCGGACCGCCCAACATCTCCATCAAATGACGTAGAAGCGGAGTAGCTGCGATCAAGCCGAGCTCCAGATGCAATCGCTTCAGCAACTCTTACATTTGCAGCGGCTTGGTCGAGAGACTTGTTTGCGGATAGCGACTGGGCGATGAGGCTATCGAGAACCGGATCTCCAAACTGTTTCCACCACGCCAACTCAAGGCTCAAATCAGCAGCTTCTGACAGATATGTTCCTTGAACCGGCACATCCGGCATTGTCGGACCAGCGGGCGCACTGACACACCCCGCCAGCATTATGGCAGTGGCACCTATGGACGCGTGGCAGGAGACGTATCTCATAGCGCTCATGTACCCTAACTGACCTTAGTATCCAGTTACATTCGGGCGCCAAAGTCCTCACATCTTCGTTAGCTCCGAATACCGGGCAGTATTCGTCACGTATGCTCAGGCAAGTCAGCGCCTGCCTCGATTAGCGCTGAAGGCTCCTTCGAATGTTCGACCATTTGCTTGCCCAGCTGTCGAACCATGGTTTCCAGCATCGAATCTCTCATCCACTCGCTGGTGGTTATTTGCCATGACGCTCGCGCAGAGTCCGAACATAAAAAAACCACCGAACGACTGACCTTACACAGGGCTGCCGTTTGGTGGCGATGTTTGCACCAGCTGCGCTGGTAAGTGCTTATCTTAAAAGCACTTCTACCCCTATGGGCGCTTTCCGAAAATCCAGTCCCAGATGTCGCGCTGTGTTGGTTTTGTTTGCTTCTGCATGATGTAACCTTTGACATGTTAAGGAGCAGTCCATCTGCCCCAGACGTCAAAGGTTAACTGAATTTTGCAAATTTCAAAGTAATTTTATGGAAATGTTAAGCTTGCGCTACAGCTTGCACACTACTTGAGCTTTCTAGAATAGACAGGATTTCTTCCGCACCGACGGGCTGTCCGATAAAGTATCCTTGCGCCAGATTGCATTCCAATGTGCGAAGAATTGCCAACGTATCCGGGTCTTCCACACCCTCGGCCACAACATGCATTCCCAGTGATTGGGCCACGCTGATGGTAGACTGGATCAAGAGCTGGCTACGCTCATTGTACCGAAGCGTGCTAATAAGCGTTCGATCAAGTTTGACCTCGTTGGCGGGCACCTTCAACAGATAGGTCAGCGTGGACAGGCCAGCTCCGTAATCATCAATGGATATCCCAAAACCGGCGTCCCTGAGCCGCCCCATAGCATCCTGGGCTCCGGAATTGTTCAGTAACTGCTCGTTTTCAGTGATCTCAAGCATGATGCTGCTAGCCTTGACCCCATACACACGTAAGGCAGCGTGCAGCATGAACTCAAATTCCGCGCTACCGATCAGGCTGGGCGAGATATTCACTGCGATGTTGAATCCGGGATCAATTTTTTGAGCGTCTCGCAGAAACTGAAATGATGACTGAATGACATATTGTGTAAGTTGGTCGATGCGCTTTCCCCGTTCAGCCATCTGGACGAATTCGGCCGGCGAGATGACGCCCATTTCCGGGTGTGTCCAGCGTACCAATACCTCGGCGCTTGAAATCCTTCCGGAACGGATATTCAACTGGGGTTGAAGCGCTATATAGATCTCGCGGTTACGAAGCGCCTCATCCATTTCAAAAAGGACCCGGCTCTGCCACAGCAGCGCGTCTTGGGCATCCTGATCATGCAGCTTGTACGTTTTTCTCTGTCGGGCGGCAGCCTGGGCAGCGGATTCCGCCGTTTTCAGCCGCGACGCCAAAGAGGCAGAGGCGATGCGTTCAACACCAAAGGCAACCTGAACTATCAGAGTTCTCTCGCCAACAATGACCCCCTTGTTGAGTTGGTTCGCCGTGGCTTCGAACAGGTCTTCCATTGCTGCTTCGTCAAAATCGGTTTGCAGCCAATAGAATTGACCGAGGTCGCCTTGATATACGGCTCCAGAACTCGGTAAAGCATTCGCTATCGTATTCGCGGTGATCCCTTCTTGTTCGGGAGTGAGGCCAGTCGAAATAGCCGCATAGTTTGTCACCACAGCTGCCACCATGACACGCTGGTCTTGGCCGACATGAGCGCTCAAGCATTGCGCACTGGGAAGATGGGAAAGATTGTGCGTGAACGCTTTGTTCGCAGTTTCCCGCTTTTTCAAACGCATCCACGCGATCAATGTCCCGAACGAAATCATTCCGATCGCATGGCCGCTACTCGTGCGAATGGAAAACATGTCCATGACAATGGGGAACACAATCATGCATGCCAGCGCGACTGGTGCCCAACGCAGCGCCATGGAGCCAAAACGTCGACTGAGCATCAAGCCCACTACGCCTACAGAAAACAGCCAGGCAGGAAGAAATCCAGCGTTAAGGGGACGTTCTTCGCCCAGAGTCATCGCCGCCATCAGGATGACTTCTGCCAGCGAGCCGTTTCCCTGCGAGGGCATCAAATAGGGATGGTTGTCGCCTTGACTGGCTTGCGCCACGACAAGCCGTTTCCCGCGGACAAGCGCCGCGTCGAAATCTGGTGCCAGCACAGTGCTCAAATCAAGCCGCTGAAACGCCTCAACGTCAAAAGCATAGTCAATTTCGAATGAAGGGCCGATATTGTCGGCTTTGTCAGAGAGCTTACTCTCCGGAGACTGCAGGAAAACATCGCCGTACTCGGCACCAAAAGACCCAAATTCGACGCCGCCCCAGTATCGTTTGAAATAGTTTGAGGACGTTAGGTGGTCTCGTAATCCCTCTGATGGAGACTCCAGTTTGAGATTTGGAGCGGCGGACACCGACACGGTATTCGTGGGCTGTTCCAGCGCCCTTGTCAGCAAGGGAAATTGAGATGTCGACGTGAAAACGGGCTCGACAATAACTGCCGACTCCACATCGAGCGTATTCAGAAATGACACAAGCTCGCTAGTGAACATATCCGACCAGGTATCGCCTGCCGCGACGTGTTCGAATCCATCATTCACTTCGAGGATGACAAACCGGTCGTCGACCGCCGGAGACCTGAGCCCGTTGGATATTCCGTTGAACACCAGATCCAATGGGGAGAACAGATTCACCAAGCCCGCGAAGCCGAAAAACAACGCGGCAATCACAAACGTGCGTGCACGGCGTGGGGCAGCTGGTGGTCCATAGTCTTGCATGTCTGACACCTGTAGTGGAATCTACAGTTATCAGCGCGTAGTTTAGATCTGTGAAAGCGCAGCCGTTGAAATGACCACTCCGTATTCAACAATTGTTAAAGGGTACTGTCAGACTAACTCGAACCAGTCTCCTTTATTCGCGGACCAACAGGTCTCAGGCAACGATCAGCTCGCGTCATTCGAAAAGAGCGACGTCACGTAGCGATTTGAACCCGGCCCTGCTCTCGATAATCTTTTGATGATTGAAGTGATTGTACACTGAGGAGTGAATTGAAACGAACTTCTGAAGACTTCGCAAGCGCCGGAAGCGAGACATCGCCCGCTCTCGCCTTCGGAATGGCAAGTGTGAGTTTTCGGCGCGGATATTGAGATGGTGCCCCGAGCCGATCCACCCAGAGCCTCACACTTTCGTGGCAGATGTTGATGCCGCGCTCATGGAGAAGGTCTTTGACATTCCGAAGCGAGAGCGGGAAGCGAACATACATCAGTACGCCGAGCTGAATGATCTCAGGAGAGGTTTTGAAGTAGCGGAACGGGTTTTTGCTCATTTGCCGAGGCTAATCGCCCCTCCCCTGCGCCTCTAGGGCGTTTGCCCTGACAATGTCCTCATCTTAGTTCGGAACGTCATAATAGCCGTCACAGAACACCACAACGCTTCTCACCATAGCATCTTCGCCCTCATTTTTGATATCTGGAACCCAAAAACTTACGCCCAAACACTCCGCCACTATAGAGTCAAAACTCTCAGTAAACGTCGAACCAAATTCCTGAATCAGCGATTTCGCACTTCTTGCGGTCAATCCTGAAATACTTTTCGTGTTCAAAACAACATTCAGTTTATCATCAAATTCAACTGCCTCAACCTTACCGTCTGCGTCATAGTTGACAAATATTCCCAGTTGTTCAAAGAAATCAGTTGGATGAGACGAGAAAGTAGTTCGATTAAAAGATCGGGGTGTTTCGGAGAACAATGCCCTAACGGCTGAGATATTCATGCCGAACTTGATAGGCCCGACACCTTCCTTTGGAGAAACTTTAAAATTCAAAATCATGGATCTATTTCTTCTGTGTAGTCAAGCATTTGATCTACCGCTTTATCGTACTTGTCACCGAATTTGCTTTGAATGTCGTTAACATCCATCTGCTGAGCACCCTTGAAATCTCCGTCCTTTATCATTTCTGATTGGCGGGTTCGATATGCATGAGCGTCTTTCGAACTACCCCAACTCGCAGTCATTTGGTGATCGCCTTTTTCCATTTGAATAGCAGGACCATCACTTTTGGAGAGGGGTGAAACCGAATTTGCAGGACAATGATGACACTCTAAGCCTTTAGCGCTATTGCCGGTCAGGTTTTTGTAAGCACCACCTGCAAAATCGGCGCTCTTATTGCCCCAACTGCCGAGAAAACCTCGCGCAGCACCAACAAACTTCGGTCCGACTTTCATGCTTGTTTGACCAATTTTCGACCCCAAGTAGAAGCCGATCGCGACATCTTCAGGGCCGGGCACAATTAGCAGGGGCAGCGAACCCACTGCGACCGCTATGTCTTCCCACGTTTTGCAGTCAAAGCAGGCCTCTCGTGCAAAGTAGTAATTGTCGTAGCAACCCTGCCCATAGCAATCCATCCCGGTAGGGTCTGTAGCATTCAACGGATCGTTCCCGACATAAGCATAGAGGTTCATCTGGTCCTCATAACCGATCGGGTCTGTCTGCAAGAACCGGCCGAGGGCGGGGTCATAGATGCGGGCTTTGTAGTAGTAGAGGTCCAGCCCCGTCAGCTCGATCTGGCCGGTATAGGCAAACCTGCCAAACGCCGTGTCGGAGGGCACGCCGAACGGACTGTAGGTGCTTGACCAAACCTGATCCCCCGCCGCATTCGATACCGCAATGATCGACCCCTGATGATCCGCATGGAAATAGTGCGCATCATTTGCTGCGCTCCCATCATACCAGACCAAAGGGCTGTCCACCCGCGACCCATGCACATAGCGCCGCAGCAGTGTGCCGGCCGCATCATATTCCGCGATGAGCGCGTCACCGTCATAAAGGAAGCGGGTAACAACGCCATTGACCGTATTGCTCTGCAAACGCCCCAAGGGATCATAGGTCAGCGTTGCGCTGTTGCCTGGCCCGCTCACCGATATCAGACGGTTCTCAACATCATATAGATAAGTGGTCTCACCATCCGATGTCAGATTACCGTTTGCATCATGCGTATAGTTACTCCCCGCAATACTCTCGTATTGATTGAGGCCATTTACTTCATACGCGCCAGAAATCGCCCGAGGGCCGGTATGGACATAGTCGACATTGCTCAGTCCTTTCTCAACAATCTGGCTAACAGGATTGAACTCAAAGCCAGTCGTCACATCATCAGATGACAAGCTGAAATCATGCGTATAGGACTTGAGTCTGGAGAGACTGTCATAGCTCAGGCCTGTGATCGAGCCAGAACCGCCGCGCTGAACTTCGGATATCAGGCCACGCGCATTGTATGTCGCCTCGGCCTGAAGAACAGACCCGTTAGCCGAAATAGAATCCAGGCGATTGAGACCATCATAACCATAGGCGAAGAACACACCGTCAGGATGCTCGACATAAGTGCGATTGCCATCATTGTCGTAATCATATTTTATCGTCTTGTTCAGGAAGGCGTTGCTCGTGTCCTTGAGACGTCCAAAACCGTCATACTCATTTGAAATCCCCGCACCCGCGGACGAAGCGAACCGGGCATACTTCCGTAATCCCTGGAGATTGTAGTCGTAATAGACATCATCCTGCGAACTGCCAGGAATGTCCTTCCGTGTTACGCGATTAAGATCATCATACTGATAGCCGATTATCTGGCCATCGCGCTTACGCAGTGATGTTCTGTTTCCCTTGTCATCGTACCCGTACATTTCATAGTCACTTGAATTGACTGAGCCGGTATTGGTCTTGGATGGAAATACGGTTTTTTCCAGTCGATGGAAGTCGTCATATTCGTACTCGGTACGGTTGCCGTTTGCATCGGTGACGGAAGCCAGCTCGTGGAAGTCTTTGTAGGTGTAAGATTGATACGTCTGCTGGAGCGGCGTGCCAACAGCACGCTCGACCGATGTTATACGGTCGAATTCGTCATAATTGGTGCGCGTGATTCGATCCGGACCGAAACTACCTTCCGTCCCGAGTGCACACGCATCGCCGGGCAATGACTGGAAACTGTTTGGGTTCATTCTCTGCGCAGTACAGACAACACGTCCGAATGCATCGTAATTCGACTGTGAGGCAGTCTTTATGGATGTTCCGCCATAGGCGACTTCTTTGGTCTGCCGTCCCCAAGCGTCATATTCATAGTTTATCTTTGTAAATATTGTGAACCCGCTCCAGTTTGCAGGCGCTATATCAGGCGCTTGCCAGGCACTGAGCTCACCGTTCTCAACCCAGGCAACCTGCCCCAGCGAGTTATAAATTGTTCGCATTGCCGGAAACCCCAACGGACCGACACCATCAGGATCCGGCGCAATCGTACCCACGAGGCGTTTCGCATCATCATAGCGCATATGGATTGTATAAGGCGATGTGCCGTCAGGAGTCTGAGGTTGCGCAATCCCCGCCAGCAAAAATAGCCCACCAATCGACAGGAAGGTTCTCATGAAACTTAGCATTGGTATATTCCCCCGCTTAAGGACACGACGTCAAATTGGCGTTTGGTGTGGTCTCGGTATGCTGGTTTCCGAACACATCATATGTATAGCAAGTGCGTAATGAGACGCCCTCTGACGTGACCGTCTTCCCGCGCAACCAAAGATTGTTTGGGCCTGAATCCGGGCCATAATCATAGGTCGTCACAACTTCATCCGCGGAACCTGCGGAACATCCGTTTCCAGAAGCGGCCGAAGTACGGCAGTATTCCTCCTGCGTCAGGACCCATATCGGAGTGCCAGACGCAACATAGCCGCCATTAGAGGATTTAAGCCAAGGCGACCTCTGCTCATAGTAATAGCGAATTTGGGGGCGGACACCGTGGTCATCTGCAGGAGCCGTGATCTTGGTAACACTTCCATGCACGGGATTATACTCATAGTCTGTCTGGTTGCCCTCAGGATCGATAACCCAATTAGGCTGGTTGCATGTGAGCTGATTGGCACACACGGCATCATAGTTTGCAGACTGAGGAATGCTGTCCGAACCGGCGTTATTGAAGCGCTCAAGAAGCGTGACATTTCCGCGATCATCATATGAAACTTCAGAATATCCACCACCAACATGGTCTATCTGTTTTACAATCTGGGACCTGTAATTGTATGGACCGGGGACTGGGAAAAAATGAAACTTGTCCCCAGTCTTGTCAGTAAATCCTGCGATAAACGATGGGTATTCGAACTGTATGTCAGATGGATAGTCTGGATGTGTGTAAACCCTGACGTATTCGCTGCCTATCACACTGTAACCACGTCCGTCCACCACACTGGAATCATATTCCCACGCACCAGGAAGGCGCTGCAGCCCACCTATGCCCTCATCAATTTCAGCGTCATACTGTCCGTCGTCAGGTAATTTGAGACTTCAGGCTGCCTGACTTAAG
>CEOE01015960.1_pt1 | contig 15789 bp, 10 predicted proteins | sample 530211 | NCBI WGS metagenome assembly CEOE01 (sample SAMEA2619779, study PRJEB7988) | marine metagenome | isolation source: saline water (ENVO:00002010), including
GCTTTTTCAATTGGTTAATGTGCAGTGCACTTAGTGTATGGAACTGCGCCCCCACCAAATCCCCACTGTTTGTTAACCTAATCCCAGTCATTTGTTGGGCAGGTAGCGCGATTCATTCCGATGCCTTTCTGCGCTCTTCTCCGCCGTGGCTGTTGATCACGAACGGGGCGGGCAGGGGCCATGCCCGAGTGTGGGGGTATCATATATGCTTCCCATATCAAATTGCTTCTGAGACGGTGTTAACCAACTGCCCTAAGGCAGGCCATCCAAAGCAACCAACGAGGTGAGTTCGTGTACACACTCACTAATGTTCTCGAGTCTCGTTTTCCAAAGGATGCCGCTTACGTTTTGATCCTGCTAAACCCGGTGGGCAGTCCGGACTCACTCTATGATGCCAGACAACTCGAAGAATTAGCCTCCAAGACGGGAACGCGCGGATTCGTCATCCGGTTTCCAATCATGGGAATCGTTGACGCTCGGGAACTCATCGTATCGGGGTTCTCTCAAACCGCCGCATCAATGTTGGAACCCGATAAGCGCATGCCAAGCGCTTTGTGGGTGAGTGGAGACTTCGACAACAGCGAGCCAGTGTTCAGCGATAGTCGATTGATTGTGGGTAAGCTAACGAGTGTAGGTCGAAGTGACTTCAAAGCTTTCATTAATGACCTCATCAACGTCGCAAATGAGGAGGGACCCGAAGCGAGCCTCCGGTTGATTGATAGCCAATTGTCACCGATGCGAAATGAGCTGGTTGCCCCAATAGATTGGGGTGCGGTCTTCTGGCCGAAGCCGGGCGCACAGCAGCGTGGCGCGCTCTTGAATTCACGCGGACGGCCGACGCTGGAGTCTCGATTCGGTTTGAGCGAGATTGTCTCAAAGGAATGTGCGGCGGCTGATGCACGCGGCGAAACAGTTACAGTCGCAGGTCTGGTAAGAGCAGTAGTGGACGAGATCTGGCGGTACGGTCACAGGCCAAACCCTAGCTCCATCCGCCGTTGTCTGACAAAGCCAACCAAGACCCGGCCGCGCCCGATCATGGATGAAATGAGAGAGCGGTTCGGCAACATTTACATGGGAACAAACTAGGAAAATCTTACTAGACGTTGATAGGCATTGTTACTACTAAGCAATGATGAAAGAGAGCAACTTGGGACTCAAAGATAAATATACCTTGAAGTTCGTGGACCTCTTCGCCGGATGTGGCGGCCTGTCCCTAGGCTTTTTGCAGGCCGGGCTCGAGGGCATTTTCGCGATCGAGCGAGACCCGATGGCTTTCGAGACTTTCAAGGCAAACCTGCTCGGCAGCCAGCGAACCGGGCAAGCCTTCAATTGGCCTGCTTGGCTCGAACAAGAAGCCCGGGACATCGAGAACCTTCTCGACAGGCATCGAGACGACCTAGGATCGTTAATGGGGAAGGTGGATGTCCTTTGCGGCGGGCCACCCTGCCAAGGCTTCAGTTTCGCGGGGCGTCGCAACGAAGATGATCCCCGCAACCAGCTTTTCAACAAGTACGTCGAGGTCGTCGAGGCGCTCGAACCTCAGGCCATTGTCCTCGAGAATGTCCCTGGCATGAAGGTAATGCATGGCCGCGGCAACATCGTTCCCTTGTCTGGCGCGAATGCCTATCCAATGCGCCAATCATACTATGACAAGCTGGTTGTCAGGCTTGAGGATGCTGGATACGAGGTCGCCTCCGCGCTGGTCGATTGCTCCAGATTTGGCGTCCCGCAGCGCCGGTCGCGGCTTATTGCAATTGGCATGCGTAAGGACATTGCCGAAGGGATTTCCGACTTTGAGAAGCGGGCTTTTGAGTTGCTCGAATCCTCTAGGGTCCGGATGCTCAGGGAACTTGGCCTTCAGGAAAGTATGTCGGCCTCGCACGCAATCTCGGACCTTGAGACGAAAGGCAAGCAGCTTGTCCCTTGCCAAGATCCCATGGCTCGTGGCGATTTCCATGAGGCCGCCTACCTTCATCCAATGACGTCCTACCAAGTCTTTATGCAGGATGGCCACGAGGGGCCGATGGACAGCATGCGGCTGGCGAGGCACCGCCCCGATGTCGCCGCACGGTTCGAACGCATAATCAACGAATGCAGGAAGGGCGTCCCGATGAACGAGGCGTCGCGCAGGGACTTCGGGCTCAAGAAGCATCGCATCCACCCAATGTCGCCAGACGAACCTTCGCCGACGGTAACGACGTTGCCGGACGATATTCTCCATTACTCTGAGCCCAGGATCCTAACTGTGCGGGAAACTGCACGGCTCCAATCATTCCCGGATTGGTTCCACTTCAAGGGCAAGTACACGACGGGCGGGCATCGCCGCCGCAACGAATGCCCAAGGTACACGCAAGTTGGTAACGCAGTCCCTCCCCTGTTGGCACAGGCAATTGGAATTGCGGTCGGGAAGTTGATCGAAGAAGCCAGCAGCGATACTTCACCAAATGAGAATAGATTCACGGGACTAGAGGCCAAGATCAGCGCCTAAGCACCTTAACAAAAGGATGAAACGAGTGGTGAAGTACCCGGCGCAACTGGTAGACTGGTCAGGCAATCGATCAGGAGGCGTGCGTCGCTGCTTCGACCCAGGCAGCGGGCGTCCAAGCGGCGAAGTCATCCAGACGAACTTGCTCGATAGACTCCACGCATGGGCAAGGGCGATTGCGGTTGGCCAACCGGGGACACCCAGGGCCGTCTTGCTCGTGGGCGGTCCAGGCAATGGGAAGACCGAAGCGATCGAGTCGACGATCATCACTTTGGACGAAGCGCTTGGCGCGAACGGCAAGTTGATCGAAAGTCTGCACGGATCGTATTTCCCGCCCGATGGCCAGCCGGTCCCAAGGGTGGCGCATGCTTCGATCCAAGCTGGCAATGTAGCAAATCGCCAATTCTCGATTTCCATCGTGCAAGATGCGAGCACTGTCGCGGGGGCGCATGGCAAGACAGCTGCCCAGCTCCTGCTCGACGAGCTAGCGCAAGTAGCTGCCAGCCAAAATGGAGATGCGTACCTGTGCTGTGTGAATCGGGGCATCCTCGATGACGCTTTGATCGAGGCTGCCGAAAAGGGGCGCGCCGACGTAGAGGAGATTGTCGAGGCAATCACCGCGGCCATCAGCGTCTCTGCCGAGGCACCGTCTTGCTGGCCCTTGCAAGGTTTCCCTGAAATCGGAGTTTGGCCGATGGACGCCGAAACGCTGCTGTTGCCAACTGGCACAGGGAAGGCCGCGCCGGCGAGGATTGTGTTCGAGAAGGCGCTCGACGCTTCACTTTGGGGAGGCGAGGGCGAATGCTCCGCTGGGGAAAGTTGCCCTTTTTGTGGTAGCCGATCGACGCTCTCCGGTAACCGCGAGCTCGATTCCTTCCTCTCGATCCTGAGATGGCACGAGGTCGGCACTGGCATGCGCTGGAGCTTCAGGGACCTGTTCTCGCTGGCGTCATATCTCTTGGCTGGAAATCATGGAGCTCTGGGCGAGGCATTGTCAAACCCGTGCGACTGGGCTGCTGCGCAATCGAGGTTGGACGAGAAAGCCAGAAGGGGGGAGAAACCAACGATCAAAATTTCAACGGCGATATTCCAATTGGTCTCGGCAAGATACCAGCATGCGCTCTTTCATTGCTGGGACACGGACCAAGTAAAGCCGCTACGAAAGGCCATAGGCGACCTCGGCCTGAGGGACAATAATACAGCGATGGGTTTGTTGTGGTTCCTTGATTCCAGAAAGGCGCTCTACCTTTCCACAATGATCAGCGACCCTCTAGAAGGGCTTGGAAGCCTGCTTGATCCAGCGTTGACCGATCCCAATACGCTCGTCCGACTATCGAATGATTGCGAGATTTCGCTCAGGGACATCGACGCTAGGTTTAGTCGGTCAGTGCAGGAAGGTATAGACTTCCTCAGTGGTTTCGACATCCTGAGCCTGCCAGAAGTTGACCTCCTGTCACGCCTCGCTCGACTGGAAGAGCATTTATCGAAGCCACTCGTTAGACGTAAACGCCCGGCGACCGCTACGTCGCTCCAGCGCTTCACGCGGGATTTCGCAAGTCGCATCTCCCGACGCTCGATTGGCTGTCGGCTGGCTCTCGTTCCGGACAGTGAGATGCTCGAGGAGTTCCGGTCGATACTAGAGGATTCAAGTCAGGATGGCCTCTACGCGGTTGCGCGCGAGGTGGAGGGGCTTCTCAACAAGGAGCGTGATTTCGAAATCTCCCTCACGACGACTTTTGGCCAGCCACTGCCTCCTGCCCCCATGCGTGCTACGCTGGTAGTCCAATCACAGCCGGTTAACCCATTCGACCACCAAGGGGATGGCAGGCCCCGCCAGCCCATTTCGTTCCTCAGATTTGGCGATGGGAAACCCTCCCAGCCGATCGCACTGACATACGAACTCTTCAAGGCGATGAAGGAGCTCGAGCGCGGGATGTCGGCTGCTTCGCTTGCCGAAGGTGTGCTTGCGCTTCTCGACACGGCCAGAGCTCGCATGGCTGGTCCGCTTGTCCGGGACGAGAGGGTCCTTGATCGGGCCCATATCAAGATAGGAATTAGCAGGAAGACTGTCACCCACCGACGCGGCGTCTTCGCTACCAGCGAGGACCAAAGGCCGTGAGTTTCGAAAAATTCCAGGCCTCGCCGTGGCAGAACTCTCACGCCATCTACTCGAGCTCTCCGCTAGCGGTTAGTCCTGCCCCAGAATATGCGAGTTCGGAAGTGATCCTGTCCTCGCTATATAGAAACATAGGCTTCGAGTGGGCAGGAGAAGGCCAAGTTCCCAAGTCCGGTAGGGAACTAGACAAGCGGATCCAGAAATGCCGGGACGACGACATCTCTCCCGAAGGCGCGAGGCTGGATCCGTCGACTTTCGACAAGTTGATCCACTCAGTTCTGGAAAGTCCCAAGCTGCCGAACCAATCCTCGAAGCGTTTCATACAGGCAACGCCGCTGATTCCTCAGGTAGGGACATTCTCCGGCTCGGCTCGTCTCACGGCCAATTCCTGGCCTGCCGGCCGCCTCGTCCGGCGCATGATTTGGCTTGGATCGAACAATGTCGACGATGCGGAAGCAATCTGGAATAGGCTGTTCGACGCGTTTTCGGTCGACGACCATGACGATGTCTTCGCGCGTTTCCTACAGGACGAAATCTCGGCTTGGGCGCCGGGCGGGAAGTGGAAAAGGGTCGATTCCGGGGACAAGCCTATGCTTGCTGAAAGCGACACGGATGGCTTGGTCTATCCGGCTAGGAGGTTTGTACAGGACCTAGATGCCATACTTGCCACCAAGCCAGCACTCACAAGAAGGCAGTGGACTAGCCTGCTCGAAGCCATCATTCGGCTCGCGAGTGCTGCCCACGTTGCCTGGCTATGCGATGTCCATGCACGCATTTGGTCGTGCATAAACAATGCCGTTCTTGGGAACTGCCCTAACGATGCAAGCGAGACGCGAGCCAAAATCTTCCCAAGCGAGTTCCATTTTCTCACCTTCGGTGATCGCGCCTTGCCGGGCATCAGGGATCGTACTTCCGCCTATCTTGGGGCAAGGCTTGGCATCAATGCAGCCCTGTGGTGCATGGACGAAATTGGCTCGCCGATCCGATCACTCTCCAACGCCGCGGAGGTGTACGCTGCCTGCAAGAAAGTAAGTGAGAGGCGGAACGAACTAATCGCTGCCCGATTTCCCGAAATAATTCAGGAGGTCTTTGAGCAAGAGAACCGCATGCTGCTCTGCAAGAAAAACATCGGATCGAACATGCTGGAATTCGCGAGGCATATCCTTGGCCAAAGGCAAGCCGCGGATCCCTTGCTCAGGGGCTACGACCAAGGTTTCATCCTCCAGAAGTCCGGATCGAGCAATGCGAGTCCATGGGTGGTGAGGCTGGGTCCCGTAGCTGTCCTTGCCTTGGTCCATTGCTCCCTCGCGGGGACAAGGGGGATGCGTTCGGTTCACAGGTTGTCGCAGCATCTGTCAGGCTACGGCCTTCGTGTGGACTACAATGAAATCGGCACGAACGACCTCGGCCACCAGCTGAGGACCCTTGGACTTGTCCTGGATAGCCCAGATGCTGAGAGCGGGATGTTGCTCGTTCCTCCGTTCCCCACCAGGGAGGGCGCAGCCCGATGAAGCGCCTCGCAACCGCAATCAGCTCCTTGGTAAGGGAGAGGATCGACCAGTCTCTCGACGGGGGGGAAGTTCGACTGATCTTCCACGGCCCGCCGCTCGAAATTCTCCAGAGCGTGTTCGACGACCTCGTTAGTTCCACGCCATCGGTGCCCACGTTGCTGCTGTTGCCGCACCTGGAAGATAGCAGGACCAATCCTCCAGTAGGAATGTCCGGAATGTGCGACGATACGCACCTGCTGGATCTCAGGAACACTCCGTCGCGGCCTGCCTTTCTTGCTCTGGTGGAGCCGGGCTTGCATAGCATTCGTTCGATTACATCGGCGGCGGTGGAGTTTGGGGTATCCCCCGAGCGAAATGGCGCCAATGTTCGGTTCGATGACTGGTGGGAGGACGCCTTCGTTCAGGCCCTCGTCAAAAGTGCATTTTATGCTGCGGGCGTCCACAGCGATCAGTTGCAGGATGCTTGGGAGCTAGCCAAGCTGGCTGGGCAGGCATTCGACGACATGGACCCCAACCGCTCTCGACGCACCTACGCCTGGCGCTTTCTCTCGCGGCTTCATTCGGTCGTTGACGTGCCTGCCGAATTGTCGCTGGCGGGGCGGCTAAGCTTAGCTTTTGGGGTGCCGCCGACCGACGATGGGATTTTGTCGAAAAAAGAGCAGGCCTCGATCATCTCCAAGATCGCCGACGCAATGGCAGATGGGTTCGGTGCAGGTATCCGCAACGCCAAGTCGGATGCTAGCGAGGGAGATGCCCGAAGCCTGGATAGCTTCCAAGCGCACCTTGTTGCCATGTGCGGCATCCCGACGACGTTCGAGCGTGCAACGCAGTTTTTCTACAGTCCAGCACGAGAACTCGAGCTAGAAAGCCCACCTGCTTGGTGGAGCACTCTGACCAGCAGCAAGTGGGCTGAACTCCTCGCCGAGGATTCACCCGAGCAAGCAGATGTTGAGTTCTCCTGCACGAACGTCCTCGTCGAATTGCCCAGAGTGATGCCGGCGCTGGTCGAGAACGAGGTTCGCTTCAGCTTCGGAACGCCGCTTCGAGATCACTATGGGACAGCGGTTTCGCTCGATCGCTCAAAGACCCCTATTTGCACGGTGGAACTTGATGCGGAGGAAGTCACATGCGTCGATGGGGAGGTCCCTTCCCACAAGACACCTATGCGTTACAAAGCCTCTGCCGAGGGGTTCAAGCCGGCGGCCATCAAGGTAATTTCGCTAGCGAACTGGCAACCTGGCATCTTCGTGGCATGCCGGCAGGCAAAGAAGCTCTCCGCGCCCCGGAAACCAAGAGGTAAGGGGGCAAGGTTGCCCGATTTCGAGGCCAGCCTCACACTTCCCGGCAAGGGACGTTATGAGCTCCTCGTATTCACGGCCAGCAACATCAAGCTACACGATACTGCTGCTGGTGTTTCGGAGGACGGGGCAGGCAGCACGAATGGCGACAAATCCGAGTTAGCGGTCGAGCAGGGTAATACCGCGATTCAGAGTTTCATCCAAGTCGATGCAGACGGGAACTATCTTGTCGAAATTGGATTCGACCGGACTGACGCCGATGGAGTGACTTCCAGCGAGAGCCTGAGCGTCCACCTAACGGTCGAGGATGTCCCAGAGCAAGGTTGCCGGGGAGTTCTCGAGCGTCTCATCCTCCTCAACCGGAGCAACGTTGAGGCTGGAGAGAAACCGGTAGTCACGATAAATCGGAACGAGCTGTCGACAACCCTGCAAGATTGGGTCATTTCGAAGGAAGCAGTTTCGAACTCATTCCAGCCAATTGTCCTCGCGAACGACTTCGAGGAAACGTGGACTCGGAAGCCTTGGGGGCGTGGCAAAGGGCCGATATTTTCCCACTTCAACTTCCTCCACGATCCAAGGCCTGATTTCGACGAATTCGACGCGCCGGCGAGCTTTCTAGAGGCACGCCGGCAAATAGCGGAACGCGTCCGGGGCGAAGACAATAATTCGCTTTTCGAGGCAGCAGATCTCGGCGAATGGTATGATCGCGATCCCGGATTCGCGACCGTGGTGGAGCAGTACGTCGACTCCTACGCAACTTGGTTAGCCTCGAGCCCAGAGATCGCATCGTGGGTCGATGTAGCCCTCGTTTGCAGCCTCGATGCTGATGGACGCACGATATCCAGAATCCCCGATGCAGTCCTTCTCTCACCAATGCATCCGGCAAGGGTCGGCTGGCACGTCGCGGCGCAGAGGGTCCTCCGGGAAGCGGACGAAGCTGGCAAGCCATGCCCAGCCGTCAGCGTGCTCGACCCGGATTGCATACCCGACGTACTCACCCTGAGCCTGATGGCACCAGGTGGAATCGAGAAGGTCACATTTCTCTCGGTCGAGAACAGCACAGACTATTGGTCCGTGCTTTGGAACGGCGGGCGCCTAGCGCAACTGCCCCAGCGCTCCTCGAAGGCACCCTTTGGCAAGGGCTTCGGGATATCGGTGGGCGGCATTTCAGCAAGCTTTACGGCGGGGCAGGTAATGAGAGCCTTGGACGACGTGTCCGGGTTGCTCTCGGCCAAGCCAAGGATCTCGCTGGTCGTAGATGGGTCGGACGGCACCAGCACCTCGTGCAACGAAGGAATCGTTCTTTGGGGCAAATCACGCCTTGGCGAAGACAGGGACCGGAAGCAGCTCGAGCCTGCCGGTCCTCGATCGCTCGACGTCTTTGACCATCGTGCTCCTTTGAAGCGACCTGACGACGCGACCATCGCGAATCTGTCGCAGGATACCGGCAACCGGGTTCGCTGGTTCGAACGGCAACCGCAAACGGCGAAACCCGACCTCGGCATCATCTCCCAGCTCGACATGGCCGAACCCACGGTCACCGGAGTCGATGGCAGGTCGCCACTAGGGTTCGGCGGATTGCTCAGGCAACGCATAAGGAGGCAACTCCCCAATGCCTTCATGAGCGAAACGCGACAATCTAAGTCTTCGGGATCATTCGATGATGCATTTGCCAACAAGGTCGCGGCCTGCATTTCGACTCTGGAATCCCAAGGCACAGAACGACCCGGCATCAGTTTTGCGCCCAACGTCAATGCAATCAAGAATATGCTTGAGGAGCGCGATGCCCAGTACGTGGCCACCTCGTCGTCGGCGATCGACCCGGCTGCGTTCCTAGGGGGCTGGCTGGAGGAAGCCTATCTCTGGGACTACGACCTGCCTTCCTATTCGCGTCGGTCTGGCGATACCAACGGCTACTACCTGCTTTCGAAGGTGAAGTCTGCCGACCTTGACGCTCTCGCGCGATCCGTTTCCCGACTGCCCGACTGCCGGAGCATGGAAAGCTACCAAATGAACGACGTGTTGCATGAGATTGCTCGAAGGGGCATTCCGACCGTTAGGGGCATGTCGGCAGAGGATACAGGCGCTACGGGTGACCTTGGTGTCTTCGTGGCCGCGCGCCTGCTCCAAGACAAATTTAGGCCGAGCGGCGATTTCAATAGCCTAGTCCCGATCTTGGAAGGGAAAGGCGAGAATGATGCATCGATTTGCATCGTCGTTCCGGTCGACCCCTTCCAAGGGTTCATCGATGAACTCGCAAGATCCATGGCTAGGCAAGCAAAGCTTGAATCTCTCTCCCGCCCCGATCTGCTTGCGATTGGTGTTCGGATCCGTGGAGACGACGTGCGGATCCACCTCACACCGATGGAGGTAAAGTGCTACCCTGATGTGACGTTTCGCGAGTCTGCATCGGCACTTGAACAGGCAAGGAACCTATCGCGACTATTGGCGGCAATGCTGCCGCATGAGGGGCAACCCGTGGCATGGGCACTAGGGTTCCAACACCTTCTGCTTTCGATCATCAACTTCGGTATGCGCGTCTATAGCCAAAATCGCGAAATTCTTGAAAGAGAAGCGCTCTGGTCAAGGCTTCATGAAAGGATGGCTGCCGCCATCTTGTCACCCGTTGATTGCATCACCGTTGACCAGCGCGGACGCCTTTTAGTCGTCGAGAATAGCCCTAGGAGTGGTGTCAAGGATCACGATGGCGACGGTTTCGAGGAAACGATCAACATATCCTCGGAGGACGCTGGCATGATAGTCTCCGGAGACCCCGCCGAGTTTTATGATCAAGTGCGCGCAAGGGTTGGCCGTTGGCAGCTAGTGCCAGAAGCGGGCAGGGCCAGCGACGACACTTACAATCCCGGATGCGACGCTGGAGCCACTCATGCCGTTGGTGAGAATGTGCGCCAGCCGGAGCCCGAGGATGAACCGGTGCCTGTCGTTGAAGGCATAACCGTGAAAGGCGAGGAAGGTGGCCTTAACGAGGTGGAACCACTCTCCAATGGAGGGGCTGGGGGCGGGGCACCTGTCGCGGAACCAGAGGCGGATTCCCTAGGCGTCCGGCTTGCTGTTGGCAGGACCGTCAATAGCTTCCAGCCAAGGGACTTGGAGCTCAACATTTCGGATACGAGGCTCAACCAGCTCAACATGGGAGTCGTCGGCGACCTCGGAACCGGCAAGACGCAATTGCTGAAATCCTTGATCTACCAGATCTCGGCTTCTGGTCGAGACAATCGTGGAATGCCGCCCCGGTTCCTGATCTTCGACTACAAGCGCGACTATAGCAGCCCCGAGTTCGTGGAGGCCACCGGCGCGAAGGTTGTGAAGCCGCACCGGCTCCCGCTGAACCTATTCGACATCAGCAGCATGGGCCAAAGCCTCGCGCCTTGGCTCGATCGGTTCCGATTCTTCACGGATGTTCTCGACAAGATCTATTCAGGGGTCGGTCCGGTGCAGAGGGCCAAGCTCAAGGTGGCGGTCCAAACGGCTTATCGTTCTTGTCTTCCGGGCCAGCAACCAACCCTCTACGATGTCCATGCGGCCTATGCGGACATACTGGACGGGAAGTCCGACTCCCCGATGGCCATCATAGATGACCTTGTCGACATGGAGGTGTTCTCGTCAAAACACTGCGAGACAGTTCCATTCAATGAGTTTCTGGATGGGGTCATTGTTATTTCCCTCGACGAGTTCGGGCAGGATGACCGAAGCAAGAACATGCTCGTCGCAGTGATGTTGAATATGTTCTACGAAAACATGCTGAGGATAGAAAAGAAGCCTTTCCTGGGAAGTGAGCCGCAACTGAGGGCAATCGACACGTTCTTGCTCGTTGACGAGGCAGACAACATCATGAAGTACGAATTTGATGTCCTCAGGAAGCTCTTGCTTCAGGGCCGAGAGTTCGGGACCGGAGTGATCTTGGCATCACAGTATCTGCGACATTTTAAGGTCAATGCCACCGACTACCGCGAACCACTCCTGACCTGGTTCATCCACAAGGTCCCGAACATCACCCCTGCTGAACTCTCGGCGCTTGGACTTTTGGGGAGCAATGCCGAGGCGGCGGAAAGGATAAGGTCACTCGAGGTTCACCAGTGCCTGTACAAGTCGCACGATGTCTCGGGAGAAATCATCCGGGGGAATCCATTCTTCGAAATTCAGGAAAGGCTCGTGGCCAGGACAGTCGAATGACCGACACCTTGACGCCGGAGGAACGCTCCGAGCGGATGTCCAGGATTCGCTCGAGGGATACCAAGCCCGAACTTGCCCTTCGTAGGGCACTCCACCGGTTGGGGTTTAGGTTTCGCGTCAACGCGAGGCAGCTTCCTGGGAAGCCAGACATCGTGCTTCCGAAATACCGGACGGTTATCTTCGTGCATGGCTGCTTTTGGCACCGACACTTGGGGTGCAAGATCGCAAGCACCCCAAAATCCAATACGGCGTTCTGGGAGGAAAAGTTTGAACGCAATGTGGAACGGGACAGGTCTGTGGAGGAGAGGTTGGTGCAGATGGGTTGGGACGTCATAGTTGCTTGGGAGTGCGAGCTAGAAACCGCAAAAAAACTGGAAGAAAAAGCCAGTGAAATTGCCGGGAAACTGAGGAACGCACTCTAACACTTACGCATCACCTTCGATGTCTGGAAAGTCTGAGCATTCTGGCTTGCCCTCTCAAGCGCGGCTTACTTTTGCGTTGCAACAGCACTAACGCCTGCGCGTCATTCGGCCTGGCTTGCCCCCACTGAGTGGTTCTCTGTTCTCCAAAACATATCTATGGATCCATTCAATGGAGGCAGATCAAGGTTCTTACAGGCTGCAAAGACGATATTCGGGCTGCAATTCTAGGGGAGGGGATGCGGGAGCATCTCTCTCCACCGGCAGGAGTATTTTGCATCATTCTGCAAAAAGCGAGGGTATCGCCCAACCTGTCGTCTTTCAGAATCGCCTGATCACAGAACTGGCGGCTTCACCTTATCGAATTCCTGATGAACTGCGACAAGTTATTCACAAGACATCACAGAGCGAGAAACTAAGCTGAATAGCTCCATAGGAATGCATCTAATCAGGAAGTCATTGGAGCTCGCTGGGCACAAAAATAGCTCTTTAAACTGCTTAGACGCGATTTTTTTGCGCATCCACGACTGTCATCAAGGATCTCCACGCAAGCAAAGGAGACCTAAAGATGCCTCAGAATACAGATATGCCACAGCTTTTGTGCGATGAAGACGTCGCGCAGATAGTTTCTATGTCGCGGAGCTGGGTGCGAAAACAGCGCTTTCTCCGGCGGAGAGGCGAAGCACATACGCTCACCATTGACCCGGTCATAATTGGATCCACGCCACGTTATCAAGAGCGTGATGTCGTTGCATGGATCGGTGCTTTATCGAATGGGGGCGCTATCGCTCAGAGCAATCTAGCGTCAAATCCAGCTGATGAAGGGGGCTATGATGGACATCAGTGATCTCCTCGCTAAGAATCCAGCCTGCCTCTCTGTCGACGAAGAAGAGCTCCTAGTTGAGCTTGCTGGCACGGCAAGCTTCACGCCCGGACGTTTATTCGATGCGCGAGCCTTTGACCCTATGCTCCGTCTCTACGACGACGGTCTAGAGGCGATTGTTGAGGACACGGTTTGTCGCTCATTTTCTAATAGTCGATATCATTCAGCTGCCTTTGAGGCGTGTAGTGCCCTATTCGGCAACCTATTGGCTGCGACGGGCACTAGCGGTGACGACTGGGTGCGAATTCGCAAGCAGAATGGCTCCTACCGACTGGCAGGGCGCTATGGAACCCGAGCATTTGGATCGAAGATCATAAATGGCTTGGTGGACGGTTTGCATGAGTCCCAAGCCTTAGAGGTTCGGAACGGGTTTTACAATCGAGCCAATGGCCAAGGTTATCAAACCCGCATTCGATTGCGCGGTGATTTAAAACGACGTGTCTGCGATGCTCCAGGTGAACGGCTGAAGCGTTTGCCTGCGGAATTGATCGTTTTGAAGAATGAAGACGGGCGAAAGATTGATTACAAAGAGACGGCAATCTCCAAGGCGCACAGGGCATTAGTGATGGCTGCAAATGAGTTTTTGGATCACAACTGCATCTCTCCACCCGGGGACCTCTCAGTAAGCCTTATAGAGCGTTTAAGGGGGTATGGAACAGACCCTACTAGAGGGCACTATCATAGGGTCTTCAACGGAACCTTTGAACTGGGTGGACGATTCTTCGGTCCTTGGTGGCAGCAGACCCCAAGTGCGGAGCGGCTGGCGATCAAGATCAATGGCGAGCCCGTAGTCGAGCTCGATTTTCAGGCAATGAATTTGCACCTCGCATATAGCCTCGCCGGTTCAACGGCTTGGGATCGTTTCCCTGAATCAACAGACCCGTACATGCTGCCGGGGTATAAAAAGGAGCATCGCACTGCTCTCAAAATGGCGTTTCTCTTTTGCCTTAACTCGAAATCGCCAGAACAGGCGGTAAAAGTAATCAGGTCTGATGCAGCTCGCGAGGGCTATTCGATCCGAGGTCTCAATCTTAAAGCGATGGTGGCCAAGATCCGATCTCGACATCCCTGCCTTGATGGCCTGTTGTTCGGACGGAGCGGATTGAAACTAATGGCTTTGGAGTCTCGGATTACCGAAAGGATTTTATCTTGGTGCTTACAGAGAGAAATCTGCAGCCTGAATATTCATGATGGATATGTTGTCCCTGCCTCAAGGGCCGAAGAGCTTTGTGAGGGTATGAGGCTAGCTTTTGATTCTATGGGGTTGTGTTCTATCCCAGACATCCATCGGGAGTCTTTGAGGTGATCTGAACTTTGAGTGACATGAAGATTGAGTAGGATTTTCTATTTAATTTCAAGGAGATGTCAAAGAAGTGTTTGTGGGTTCTTAGTCTAATTATATCTATTAACCCCTATACTAGGACCCTTGGGGTTCAGGCCCGCTGGCGGTTGTTTGACGAATCTTATCTTTCGGTGCTCAAGGCTGCTTCGATCCGTGTCGCAGCATCCTTCTCAGCGGTAGCGTCAAGCGCAGCGTAAGTCCTCTGCAGCATTGTTAGGTCGGCATGACCAATCCTGCCGGCAAGAGTCCTCAGATCGACACCTGCCGCAGCTGCCAGAGTGCTATGTGTGCGCCGTAAGTCATGGATCGTCACGTGTGATAAGCCTGCTGCGCTTCGCGCTTTCTCCCATTTTCGCCGGAGTGTCATCTTCGCGATTGGGAAGACCCTTGTCTCTTCTGCGCGCACCCTACCTTTCTGACGTTCGAGGACATCTATCATCGTGGGTGTGCAGTAGACTTGGCGAGCTAAGTCACTTTTTGATTTTGGAATGAGGCACAACACCCGGCCATCCTCAAATTGGCGGACGTCGGACGAGAGAAGGGATAAGGTTTCTCCCTTTCTCATGCCTGAGTGCAGAGACCAAAGGACAAAATCATAGAGCCAGTCGGCCTGCTTTTGAGCCGCAGTGAGAAGGATCACAATCTGTTCCCTTGACAGATAGGTCTGTCGACTAACAACGCCGCGCACGCGATTTGCTTTCGCGCATGGATTCTCGTCCAATAGATCGTCTCTGACGGCCTCGTTCAGGATCATTGCCAGCGTGTCTCTCTCGCGCTTTACGGTCGCAGGTCTCTGCGTCTCAAGCATGCCAGCTTGCCAGGAATTGATAAGGCCCGGTGTAATGACGTTTAGTGAGCGAACGCCGAACGCAGGTATGAGATGCTTCTCGACATGTATTTTTACGATTTCGTAGCTTTTGAGGCGGGTTGAAGCTCTTTGAAGCCACGCAGATGCGTAGTCTCGGAAAAGGGGAGTTGGTGTCTCTTCGAGAGGCTCGCCGCGATCAGCGAGGCCTTGGAGCCTGTCCCGCTCTGTAAGCAGTTGATCCCATCTGTATGAGGATAGTCGTCCCACCTTGATCTCGATTGATTGGCCGGGTGCGAGAGATTTGCCCCTGAATGTACCGCCTCTTGGTAATCGAACTTTGACCCAAGCCGTGTCACCCCTGGATCCTCGGAAGACGCCAATTCCGTGGATGTATTTGGGTCGTTTACCCATTCGCTCAGGTAGCTCGGCTAGAAAGCGGTCAAATTCTGCAAACCTTGAGGGTCGTCCTCGCGGAGCTCTAGCCATAAGTTTTCCTTGTGGGGTTTATGGTGGGGAATTTATTCAATCTCCGTCGAATGTGCAATTAAACTTCCCCACTGCATCCCCACTCAGAACGGATATAATAACTGATATGACCGGTTAACTTACTGAAACAAATGATTATGTAAGCCTTGTTAAGGCTTGGGGTTGAGGTAACGGTAAGGAACAGAAAAAACAGATGACATTACGTTGACATCGTAGGGGTCACTGGTTCAATCCCAGTCGCGCCCAC
>CEOE01022192.1_pt1 | contig 15731 bp, 26 predicted proteins | sample 530211 | NCBI WGS metagenome assembly CEOE01 (sample SAMEA2619779, study PRJEB7988) | marine metagenome | isolation source: saline water (ENVO:00002010), including
GGAGACGTGAACGACGAACGATGGACGGATCCGGAAAACGTCATCGTAGGCCTAAAAGCAAAAGGGAAAGCGAAGCATGACCAAACGGGTTTTGTTGTCGACGTGTAAGGCTGTCGGCCACGTCCTGTGGCTTGTGGTTTGGATCGCCGGGGCCGCTATTGCCTTGGTGGTCATCGTTCTAAACTCAGCCTTGCAACGTCTCATCAACTGCTAACCGCATTCAAACCCGGCGAGTCTCTGGCTCTGCCGGGTTTTTTGCGTACCGCCTGAGCTACCCATGCGCTCTGGTCTGCGCTTCGCTGGGACTGCCGGGGGCGCAATCAATCATCACTTCCCGCCCGTCATCGAAAATCTCCATGAGGCAGTAGACGGGAGCGCTTCCATGTTCCTGTTCGGCGAGCTGCTGCATGCGTCGCCATGCCGCCTTGAATCGCGTGGGCTTGTGGGTTTCCAGTTCATTCCAAACCCCGCCCAGCGAGCCCTCAGTGGCTTTCCATCGCTCGATACGGTATGCTGAAACCTTAGGAGGCCGCAAACGCTCTCCTGCGTCCTCTCTGCCACCTCTGCCGCTATCCTCACTCGTGGATGATGCCTTGCGCTGCCGTGTGCCGCGCTTCGCTGGGGCCTTTGTGCCTCCAAGGATCATTCGGATTCACTCGTAGGGGTTGGCTCTTGGGCTTCTTGAATGTCGTCAAACCGCTGCGCGTCGGCTGGGTTCCCTTGGATCAATCCCGCCAGGAGCTGATTAGGATCCACGATTGCATGAGCGTGAAGGTGAGCCTGGGGCGTTTTCGTCTCCTGGGACCTGACTAGATCATCGCTGTCCCTCATGATTGCTAGGTAAGTCGATGCTTGGACTCTTTCCGGCTCTTCTTCAATGCGTTTCAGTAGTTGATTCTGTGCCGCTAGCGTGAGTCGCTTTCCGTTCCTGACGATTGCCTGGCGATGAGCCTTCTTGAGCTCCTCGGCCCCCGAGAGAATCCTCTCTACCTCACGCTGCTGGATATCAAATACCTCCGCGACAAATTCAGGCTCCATCCCCTGCGCCAGGGCTCTTGAGATCTGGGAGGCTCTCTTGTCGTCCATCACCACCATCCCTGTGATCTCTCGAATACAGGTGATTCCCTCCCACTCCTGGATACCCTCCTCGCTCTCGGGGTCGCTGTGCCTTTCGATCTCCTCTTGCCCCATCTGATCCAGTTCCTCTCGTGTTACCGGGGACCTCAGTTCTTCCTCTACATCCATAAGCCACCTCTACCTTTAATCTCTCTGCGAATCAACTGTTTCCCTGGGGGCTGAAAAAGAATGGTTTTCCCCTTAAAGACGAAAAGTTGGTGGTACTGCTGGGCCTGTCGGTAGCTGCCGGTAGCTGCTAGGTGTCTCCTTATCGCTTCGCTCTAAGGCCGCTCGCCGCTCGGGCATGACTCCGCGCTCACTGCGTTCGGGCGGGTCATAAGAAACACTCAATCTCTTCTCTCTCTTGGACTGCCTGAAGCCGCTGGCAGCAGCCCGTCCCCGACGGGGCACCTGAAGGTGCTCGGTGTCCTCCCGAACACCTCTGAATAGAGAATGTAGCAGGAGGCAGGGGGGCGTTTGGAAGAACTTTTTTGCGGCGGTTCCGTAAGTTACTGGTAGCCGGGGGTTTCGGGGGTGAAGTTTTTCTTGCCATGGTTTGCGAATCCGGGGTGAAAAGGCAGTATTGAGGCATGGTAATGCTACCTGATAACGACGGACTGGAACGAACCGACGGCAGCGTTGATGCCGTGGGAACTGGATGCAGCATCGAGGACGTAGTCGGCAACATAATCCAAAATTACCCATCCCTCAGCGGGGTTAGGGTGAACACCACCACACCTGACGAATGGCAGGCTGGAAGCCCTGTGAGGGCCTCTTTGGGCGGGTTGTCGATCGAGGTGTCCTTGGATCACGACATCAGCCAAGAGGAAGCCGTAGGGCTGTGTCTTGCGACGCTGGCAGGGATGGTCGAGAGCGTTTTTGAGGACTTCGATGAAGACGAGGAGGATGACGATGGAGAGTAGGCGCCAGCATCTCGTGGATTCCCAGACAGTCAAAGGCTACCTCAGGATGACTTACGGAGGAAACTGGGATTGGTATATGAGCCGCAAGGGGCCGTCTCATCCCGGCTTCTGGAGCAATGAGGTCGGGGACTCGATGACTGATCTCGACCTGAAGACAGGGCAGGCTCAAATCCACCTGTCCTCTGGGATCGAGGACGTCATTACGATCCCAGACGAATACCTCCAAGGCGTCAGGGCTCTTACTGAACTGCGGGCAGCTCGGGCGGCAGCTGAGAGGGGAGAGAAACCCAAAGGTGACTGAAATTTCTTTTTGCGCCCTCCGGGATCCTGGGTAACATTCCTTTGTCGAGGCTGTTTCCTCGACGGGGCGTGATCCCCGCTTCATAGGGTAGGGATTCGCTTAGTGCGTGATTACTCATGTTCAGTTGGTCCCCTGTCAGGCTTTTTCTGTTGTGCCTGGCAGGGGATTTCTGCGTTCAGGTCCCCCCGAAGTGCTTGGCGATCACCTTCACCCACTCCGCGCTTTCTGCCGCCGGGGTCAGGGCCTTGTAGCGAGCGTGCAACACCTGCCGGGAGTGCCCCATCATCAAAGCGACGCGGGCGTCATCCTTGTAGACGTTCAGGAGGTGTGACGCGACAGTGTGCCGGAAGAGGGAAATGTCAGAGGGCAGCTTGCATTCCGACCTTGCCGCCTGCCAGCGGGCGTAGATCGGGGCAGGCTTCCCATTTTTGGTTTCTCCGAACCTTGGGTCTGGGTCTTCGGGGAGCGATCCCATCCACGCTGGAATCTCGATGATCCTGCGGGTTGCCGTCTTCGCTGCCGACGCCGGGATGCAAATGGAGTTGTCGATCTGGTAGGCTCCGGCTGACTCCGAGATTCTGACACCGAGCCCGACGATCAGATACGCGTTCCCCCAGAATTCGGGATGCTTCCAGTGAATGTGGTTCAGGAAGCAGTCAACGCCTTCTGCGGGGCAAATACCGGGGTCTGAGGCTGCGCTGCTCTTGATTCCGATCGCCTCACCGGGAACGATTGTCGGGATGCCGTGCTTTCGCGCGATCCTCGTCATGCTGTTCAGGGCTGACAGAGACTCCTGCCGGTAGTCAGAGTGGATGTTCTCCAGGATCCGCGCGTAGTGATCAGCCTGGAGGGTGTCGACCGATCGGGTTCCAAGCCCAAGGCGGCCCGCTGTCCTCACGACAGCTCCACAGACCCGCTTCCGCCTGTCCATGTAAACGCGGTTCACGTGCCCTTTGTCGATTTTTTTGATGTATTCTGCTGACAACTCTTTCAGGTTCATGCGCTTAGAATATCTCTAGGAGTTTTACGTGCAAAAAAACACGGAAATCTTTTTGCGTTTCCTTAGGCCTGTTGCAGTGTGGGTTTGATGGCACTAGACATGACACAACGAGCGGTCGTCTCATCACCTGAAACTAAAAAGACAACGGTGAATATGGCGAATAACACACAAGATAAACTTCAAGACCTCCAAAGGTTGACCGGGTATCCTCGGGCGGCTCTCGTCGACGAAGCCCTCCGGGTTGGCGTTGATATGATGGAGGCCCAAGCCAATGCACCTGAGCTATTTCAACAAGTGGAAGTGTAAGGGGAGGAACTAACAAATGTTTGTTGACATTAGGATTGAAGTCCACAAGCCGAAGTCTTACGGGGAGCGTGTCACGCTCTCGAAAAGGACCGCTTGTTTTGGCGACGAAAACGACGACCCGCGCACCATAAAGAGCAAAACTCTCAGTGAGCTGCGGGATGTGAAGGAAAAATTCATCGCCGACATGGACGCGTTGATTGAAAAGGCTGACGCAGAACAAGAAGACAAAGAGATCGAAGTATGAAACTCGGAGGATCAAGTTATACACCACCAGACGCAGGCAAGCATCGGATGCGGCTTGTGTCCATCATCGATGTTGGCACGCACCCGCCAAGCAACCCCAAGTATCGAGCGAAGCAACAAATCCGTTTAGGCTATATCCTACCGGATGTCCTTGAGGAGATCGAAGATAACGGGGTCACAAAGAAAGAGCCAAAGACTTACTCGGAGATCTTCGGGGCCACCCTATGGTCCAACAAGGGCCTTACAAAACTCGGCAAGCGGATCAAGGGCACCACCGGGAGGGACCCGCAAACAGACCCAGCCGCTCAGGACACCTCGAACTGGATTGGGGTAGACCTCGAGGCTCACTTCGCGCCGAACGAGGATGATGAAATTGTTCTCACTTCCGCAAAGCGCGTTGCGCCGTTTACGGACGTCCCCAAGAGCGAGACGTTCGAGTTCTACTGGAAGGACCAAGAGACCACCGAAGATGCCCTGGAGGCTCTCGGCAGCCTGTCTGAGGGGATGGTGAAGTGGTTATGCAAGGCAAACGAGTTCAAGGCGTTGCCTGGGACCGTAGTCAGTCTGGACGTCCGCGACCCGGATCCCGACATACCAGGCACTGAATACCAGGACGGCGCCGACGTGCCCTTCTGAGACACGACCCATGGCTGCTGTAAACTGGATCAAGCAACGTGTCCTCGGGGAGATCTGGGTTTTCCGGGAGGACTGGAAGCCAGACGTTCTGGAGTTCATCGAGTGGCTCGGGGCCGACGATGCTCCCTTGAGCGACGGAGCAGCCAGGGTCAAGGTCTTGATGGGGCAAGGGGAGGTGCTTCGGATTTCTGCCGGCAGTGATGCCGACACTCCGAAGCCCTCCTTCACTCCCCCTACTGAGGAGGAATGGATGATGGAGGCCCGCCAGAAGCTGTCGGTAGCTCCTGGGAAGCCGCTCACCGCGGAAATGGAGAAGCGCATCCGGGATGGGTGGACCTACTACAACGACTGCGGGTGGACCGTGGGGACCGGCAAAGGGAAAGCGCGGCGGAAGATGGTGAGCTGGAAGATGTGCTGCCGCAGGTGGGTGGATCGCAACAAGGGACAGGTGTTTTTGAAAAATGGAACAAGAGAGGACAGCAACGCTCGCGCCGGGCGGGTTGACATGGGCGACTTGGTGTAGGATCGACACCGAGGGGCGCAGTGCGGCCGATAAGGCCAAGCTCGAGGAGCTTGCGTGGAAGGTGGTCGAGTTCAGGAATGCCGTCAAGCAGGGCTTAGAACCCCGCTGGTTGGTTCTGCTGGGCCCGACCGGTATCGGGAAGACTTGGATTGCTGAACGGCTGTTCAAGGCCCTAACTCTGCGGCTAGGGAGAGGCAAGTGCAACTGGGAGCCGCATGAGATATTTTGGCCCGCCTTGGAGCCGAGGGTGACTGGGAAGCTGGCCGAGCTCGAGATGACGAGGAAGCTCCGGGACATGAGGAGCTGGCCAATTCTCTACCTTGATGACATCTACTCGTCAGAGGATCCTTGGGGAGACAAATCAGCCGCGCTGTTCAGCCTCCTCGGGGACCGTGTCGGGAAGTGGACGATCCTCACGAGTAACAAGACGATCAACGACATTCAGCGGGAGGACCCCCGGATGGCGGATCGGATGCTACGAGGAGAGAATGTGGTGTGGAACTGCGAGAAGATGGAGAGCTACTCGGTGCTGAAAAAGAAGCGCGAGAATCTGGCGGGAGTTTGAAACGGCTTTAGGATTACTACAATGAGTGAATCACAAATAACATCAGGGGGAGGCACACAAGAGCGATGCGCTCCCAGGAAGGACACCTCAGACTACAAGCATCTCGGCACCGCAAACGGGTGGAGGGAGGACCCAGAGGAGGTTATTCAGTGTCGAGCCACAAAAGGCTGCTACCCTCAGGCGATTCAACGCCACGGGAGATGCTTTCATCGATACGCTTGCCACCGCTACAAGGTCACCTGGGATGTCGATAGTTCAGACTGACAGCACTCATGATCAAATTGAATTTCTGAAAAAGGAAGGAAGTGTAAATGAGCGAAACAGCAAAACGCATAAATGAAGACGCGGTGATCGCAAGGGGCGCACGGATCGAAAGCGGTGCCGTGATCGAAAGCGGCGCACGGATTGGTAGCGGCGCACGGATCGAAAGAGACGCACGGATCGAAAGCGGCGCATGGATCGAAAGCGACGCAAGGATCAGAAGAGGCACACGAATCGGAAGGGGCGCGGTGATCGAAAGCGGCGCAAGGATCGGAAACGACACAGTGATCGGAAACAGCGCATGGATCGGAAGAGACGCACGGATCGAAAGCTGCGCCGTGATCAAAAACGGCGCACGGATTGGTAGCGGCGCACGGATCGAAAGCGGCGCACGGATCGGAAACGACGCAGTGATCGAAAACGACGCCTGGATCGCAAGTGGCGCAGTGATCGGAAACGACGCACAGATCGGAAGGGGCGCCTGGATCGAAAGCGGCGCAGTAGTCACGAGTAACGCGATTACCTTCAATTATGTTGGTTCTAAACATGGCACACTGACCGCCTACGTTGACTCACAACATGGGCTCTATTTTACGCGCGGCTGTTTCGCTGGGAATGTCGCCAGTTTTCTGAGCGAAGTCCAAAAAACCCATGGCGACAATAAATACGCACAATCGTACCGCCTACTAGTGCAGGCTGCGGAAATCCTTTTAACCAACCAAGAAGATTGAAATGAACGAACCAACAAACCCAACCCGCCGTTACTACATAGCAGGACCAATGACCGGCATGCCCGAATGGAATTTCCCAGCCTTTGACGAGGCGGCCCAAAACCTCAGGGCCCAGGGGTATGAGGTGGTCAATCCTGCTGAGTTTGACCGGGCTAGAGGGTTTGACCCTAAGGAGCGCAAGGAGTTTAGCAACGAGGAGCTGCGCGAGGCTATGGTGGCTGAGTTTGTGGGGTTAACTAGGTTGACTAACCGCACTGAAGAATGGCCACCCCGGAAACATTACTGGGGAAACCGTTCCGAGGATATCTGTGGAGGGCACGGCCTAGCCGACTGCACCGACCTGTTACTCCTGCCAGGCTGGGAGTCCAGTAAGGGCGCGTTTGCCGAGGCGGCTGTGGCGTTCTGGTTGGGTCTGACGGTCTGGAGTGGTGGCGCCAAAATTGCGGACCTGGCGGCCCTGATTTACAGGCGATCCGTGCTCAAAGGTTACAGAACCGAGTCCAACACACCCCCCACCAAAGACATCCTACAGGAGGCCCAGGAAGTCCTGGCCGAACGAGGCAAGGACTACGGGGATTTTTCCGAAACACTCCAACGCATAGCGCGCGTCTGGGAAGAGCTGGTCGGCGATGATGAATGGGAATCCAGGTCGTTCAGGGATACCATTGCGGCCCGGTTCATGGTGGCCTTGAAGATGGTGCGGGAGCGCGGAGGCCACAAGCGCGACAACTGGGTTGATGCTCTCAACTATGCGGTTGGGGGGTGCGAGGTTGGAGTCACGGATGAGGGGGTGAAGATGGGAGGGCGCAATGAGTGATGAACAAACAGGTTTAACTGGTGACGCGCTCGTTAGCATGTTGCGACCAACCGACGAATGGATGCCCCCAGCCCTGCCTCCTCACGTGGCGCAGTTACAGCGTATTGCCGCGAACGAAATTGAGCGCCTAACAGCGGCAATCGCAAAGCATCGCGACGCATTCGGCCTCGCAGGCCTGGAGGCCGACCATGAGCTATGGGCAACAATTTCTGAGCGAAAAGAAAAGTCAAACTAACGACTATGAATACACGAAATGCGCCCGCCGAGGCGGGCATTGATGTCCAGCGCCTTGTTCGCTGCTTGCCTGAATCAACGAAAAATGAACTGCTAGAAAAGCTGATCGTTGGAATGCGAGCGGTAGAAGATACGATGGCCGAATCTAAAGGCATCTATGGGCTACACTTGAACGGGAGCGGGGCGGAATGGTGCGAGCTTATGAACGGAGGCAGATTCTGTGAATGGCTGGAACCGTTCAATGATGGGATCATCCGAATCGACGAAGTAACCGACGAATTTTATTCAGCGAACACCCAAACCGAACCCGAGATGCTGGAACGCATGGAGCAATTCTTGAGGCCGAACGATCAAGATCAGGTATGACTGCGATCTGGAGCTATGGGCAACAATTCCAACGAATCAAGAAAAAGATCACGAAGTATGAACAAAAATCCACAATCGATAATATATACAACCATCGACGCCCTGTCTGATATGCAGGACGAAATGGAACAACTGCAAAAACAATTAATAAAGCTGGAAAACCATTTGGAGGACGCTAGCAAAATGTCTGAGTCGGGCAGCAAAGCTCAACGGCCAAAGAAAAAGTCCCGATTCGAACAGTGCCTTGATATTACCCTGAAACACGAGGGCGGCTGGTCGGACGATCCCAACGATCCAGGCGGGGCTACCATGAGGGGAATAACACTTAAGACCTATCGGGACTGGGTTGCGAGGAACCCCCTGGCTACGCCTGGTGGCGTATTGCCAAGCAAGTCGGACTTGCGGGACATCCCTCGCGGTCACCTTCGCGTTATCTACCGTGGGGGCTACTGGGATGCCATCCAGGCCGACAAGATGCCCCCTGGCGTTGATTTGGTTATGTTCGACTTTGCGGTCAATTCGGGGCCTGTGCGGGCCGTGATTGAGTTGCAGCGTTTCCTGGGCAGCATATTGCCGGGACACTTGGCAGACGACGGGATAATGGGGCCTCGCACCTTGGAGGCAATGGATGATTCCAAGCCCTACCACACAGTACTTGGCATTTGTGGCTGTCGCCTGCAATTCTGCAAAAAACTGAAAAACTGGCCCCACCACGGCGCAGGCTGGACAAACCGGATCAAGGACATTCGTAAAACTGCGTTAGCAATGGCAGGACTGAAGGGGGAAGCATGAGTAATACTATCTACGAGTCGGGGGATGATGGCCTCAGTGGTTTCAGCATCGCAGACCAAGGGTTTGGGGTCTACGGGGTGCGAATTACTGACCCCAAATGGGGCGCAGTTACTCCAGAGAAGCTGCGGGAGGCTGCTGATGCCATTGAGCAACACCGGGGTCGTGGGCTAGCGGATTTCTAGATTTTTCACTATGGCGACTACGACAAAAAACAAAGTTTGCTGGTATCGCAACGGCATGAATAGACACCTTAGCAGCAAGGGATATGTTCATTTCTATGCAAAAGTCCCAATGGATGAAGACTTCAAAGAAGACAAACCTTACACGTTTAATGAGGATGAAAAAACATTCGGCAAGGCTGATTTTGTATATGATACCGACGATGCTAAACGCACCACAGAACAGCTAGTATCTGAAATTAAATCTAACAACCAACCAAAAGAATAAAATGCCAGAAGATATGTATGACGACGTGGAGGCGCGAAAAGCCTTCTTCAATTGCGACAACCCTAAAGGCCACGAACTCCAAGAGAGTGAGCAGGAGGGGGTACTTCGCTGACCGAGTCTCTTGATAGCCTTACGAATACCCCCTCCACAACTATGGACAAAATCACACTCAGAAACCTCATAGCGGGAGCAGAAACCGAAACCTCCCTTGATTGCCTCGGCGTCATTGTCGCCAGTTATTTCGAGTCGAGGCCGGAATGCCCCGACGAACCAGTGGACGATGAGCTGGGCTGGAAACCTTGGGTAATGGAAAAAACCGACGAGCTTCTGGAGGATGCCGCTAACCGCATTATTCTTCTAGGGGATCCTGTCACCCGAACCACTGAATCGAACCAAGCAAAATGAAAAAATCATTCAAACACCACAAAGACGTTTCAGACCGCGATTCCATTGAGCCACTTGGGGCGTTGGTAGCTCTTTGGTATCCGATAGGTGTGGCCATCGCGATAGCCTTAACTACCTGCGGTTGCTCCACAACCAAACAAGCCGAACCGGTAACCCTGGGCGGCGTGACGGGCCCAGACGCCAAGCACATCAAGCGCGAGTGGATGCGCATGGCGAATGAGTTTGGCGCACATGGACCGGTCCTCTGGACCCTACTGGAGGACTGTGAGCAGCGGTATGTGAGTTCCAAAGGCACTACCCTGCACGGGCCTTACCATTGCTCTGGCATTGGCTGCTGGCACGGGGTGACCAAGTGGGAGCGCTCAGGGACCTACGAGTGGCTCTGGCCGCGCGGGCGACAGCAGGGGTTGATTGCCCACGAGACAGCTCACGCGCTCCTGGACATGCTCCAAGCCACCGGATCCATTGAGCCCCTGGACAACCTTCACCCTGTCTGGGTCACGACCCAAGGGGGCATGAGGGTCAACGTGCCCAATGTGGTGGCCTGGAAGTGGCCAGCGTTCATTGATGGGGAGCAGAGCATTGAGGACCCTTGGGTTGACTTGGTCGAGGAATGCGGGGTGGGGCGATGATACTGGGAGGAGCAAAGCCAGAGCCCCCGGCCGCCCCGAGGTTCTACAACCACAACGGCGAGCTGGCTCACACGATCATTGGGTCGAACGGGAAGCCTCGTGCCCCGCGGGTGACTGACATCAAGAGGCATAAGCTTGTCCCACGGACCTCTACAGTCCTCGAGGACTTCTCCGCCGACTCTGAGTTTTTTGTCGCGAAGCGAGCGATTGAGGAGTTTGTTGATGTTCTGTTCGACCCAGAGACGGGTAACGACCCTCGGTCCATCGACGAGGCCGACATGGAGTCGATGATCATGCAGTCTGTCATGTTGTCGATGAAAGCCCAGTCGGACCACGCCGAGTTCGGGACGAAGTTCCACGACGCCGCCGACCGGGACGTCTGGGGTGGGCCTGTTGCCCGCTGGGAGGCTCCCTACCGGCGTTTCATGGAGGAGCACGTTGCAGAGACCATCTACAGCGAGAAGACGCTCACATGCGCTTTCTGGGGTGGAACGGTGGATCGGGTGGTTCGGACAGCATCCGGGAAGACTGCGATCATTGACTGGAAGACCCAGAGCTTCGGGAAGAGCCCGACATTTTACAGCAAGTGGGCCCTCCAGATGGCGAGCTACGAGCCGATGCTAGATGTCCCGATCGACGAGTGGTGGTCTGTCGTGGTTCCAAGTCGTGAACCAGTCAGCTTCATTCTCAGGGTGTGGCCAGATCCCGAGAAGTGGAAGCGGTTATGGTGGAACGCGTATAACTTTTGGAAGGAGAAGCATTTAGGATGAATGAAGCAATGGAGCAGGAGTTCGACATAGTGTGGGCAGAAGTCGGGAACGACGAGCTGGATGAATCAGTGAAACGGTATGCTAAGGCTTGGTTTGAGGCTGGGTGGATGGCATCGCACAAGGAGGGCGAGGAATGAACACTGAAACCCTATTCATCGCGATTGACCCAGCGACGACGACCGGGTGGTGCCACCGAGACAGCCACGGAGAATGGAAGCTCGCGGCAGTGAAAGCGGCTCCCACAAAGGGGCGGGGGGCAGAGCCTTCTTGGTGTAGGCCTGGAAAAATTTTCAACCGCCTGCTTCGGTTGAAATATGAATTGTCAGTGCGCCACACGCTACCCCTCCATATCGTCTGCGAGGGGGCTGCTGGGTTCACTCGGGGGCAAAAGGCAGTTCAGGTAGGGCATGAGCTTCGGGGGGGCATCAAGGCATTCTGTTGGCACACGAACATTTCCTACACTGAACTCCAACCCCAAAGCCTCCAGCAGTTCCACGGAGGCCGCTCACAAGTCCCGAAGGAGGACATGCTCAAGATCGCTCAAGAGCGATACGGCTACAAGGGAACATCCGACAACGTCGCTGATGCGATCCTCATTTACCAGTGGGCGATTAGGAATTTGTGATGACAGCTGCATGAGATCCCAAGTCCCGTCATGGATCAGAGCCAGGAGAAGACAAGTTCGCCGCCCAAACAGAAGCATTCCTGCTGGTGGTGCGGAAGTGATAAGCCTCAAAGAATCTCGTCCTACGGAACCTGTGGATGGGGAGCCCTCAAAGCCGCCTCAACCTGCCGAGACTGCAAGAAGAAAACCCGCGGAAGCTTCATCCCCTCGATCGCCCTGAGTCGCATTATCACCCTCGAGGGCGGGAAGCAGGTGTCGATCCTGGAGGCTATTCGAGGACGCTACGATCTCTCTGAATCTGAGCTCGCTGAAGCCGGACTGCTTGAACTAACGCCTGGACGCTCTGTTTCGGAAGCTTCGAGAGCCACGCTTCAGAAGGCGTATAAAAGGAAAACCTCCCGCTGACGATGTCCTCGGCAGTCTTCCTGTCTCGGGCTACCTTCAGGAGTTCCTGGTTGATCTTGTGTGGCGCGAAGCCGACATCTTTCAGGGCCGTATAGACCTCTCTCGCCTTCATGAACGCCCGGTAGCGTTTCTGCTCCGACTCCAGGTAGAGGCTCGCGAGACGGTCTGGATCCGGATTGCCGTCCGAGTCCTTCATGTAGTTCCTGACATCTGCCTCTGCCGCCGACTTCTCACGGGCAAGCGCGCTGACAGAATACTTCAGGACCTCCGGGGTCACCCGAGTAGGCTTGAGCCCAACGACCATCGCTGCATCCTCTGGCCGGAGCCTCCCGGCGTCCTGGATACCCTTGCCGATCGTGAAGGCCCCAGGGCGCATCATCTCCCAACTGTGCTCACGCAGGTCATCTCGCCGAAGGCCAGCTACCGCGGTGCCCGACAGGGCTGCGAATGGCCCAGTGCCGGTCGAGTAGTAGGTGATCGGGTAAGCTTTATCGGTGCCGTATTCCGTGAAGTAGAGGTTGTCTCCCTGCTTGTTGATGGCTGGCTCAACGACTGCTTTGAAGAAGAGGTCCGCTGACAGGTAGGGGCGAGCGATCGTGTCGAGAGCCCTTCCGAACCTGTTGGGGAGTTCTGGAAGGAACTTGCCAGGAGTGAACTCGACTTCCCCTTGCTCGTTGCGGTTTGCGATTGACCCGAGAAGCGTTGCCGCTGCTCCGATCGACATCTCCCGCACTGTCTCGTAGGGGTCGAGGTAGTTCAGTGGAATGTGCCCGATATCGTTGTGGTTCTTGATGCTTTCCTTGTAGTTCGGGCTCCAGAGGAAGTAGGAGTTCTCATTCCAGGACGGCATCAAGGCGCGGTATGCGCGCTTGTATTCAGCGGAGACCCCGGAGGCATGGCCACTGATTGCGTCAATCGCCATCTGGATCCCGGTTGACGCCACACCAAGGCCGATCATCTTCATCAGGGCCTCCTGCATGTAGACCTTGGCCTTCGCGCTGTCCCCCTGCTTGGAGTAGTCGACAGCCTCAGCGGCATCCTGGAGGGCATACTTGAGATTCCACCCCGCGTTCCGGGCCATTTCGGCGGGGAATGATGCGAACGTCCCCATCGGAAGCCGCCGGATGCCCCGGATGATTGGGGGCAAGGCGTCATAGTTGGGGTAGAGATTCGAGATGCGCTTTGCCGCGATCTCCTCGAGAGCTTTTGGGTCGCCAGCCTGGATCCCCTTGCGCTTCAGAGAGTCGATCTCGTGCAACCAGCCGTTGATCTTCCAGAAGACGTCGGGAGCCTGGTAGGCCTGGCCCGCTCCGCGGTCGAATCGCTTCATGGCCTCGTATGCCACCTTGCCGCCGAAGAGGTCATCCATGAATGACTCAGCGTCGCGGGAGTCACGGGCGATCTCCTGGGACCTGATGTCGCCATGCCACAATCCGAGCGACACCAGCCGCTCGCGAAGCGGGTGCTTCGGATCTTTCATGATCTCCCAGGCTGTCTTGCCGTGCTTTGCGAAGTTCGAGACGTGGTTGTTCCCAACAGACAGTAGGCCGCCGCCGGTGAAGTTCCTAACGTAGCCCAGGGGGTTGTAGGAGGTTTTTGCCTTCTTTGGCACCATCACGCCCTGGGCCCACGCGCGAGCGAGCCCCGCGGTGAACCGACCGAGCCCGGAGTCCTGATTCCCAAAGATGCTCTGAGGCCCTATGAGGATGTCCTCGATCTCCCGCTTAGCGGACGACTTCATCCAAGTGTTCGGCTTTGAGAGGGCCCCGTAGCCCTCTTCTGGCATCTTCTCGAAGCCAACTGGCCCGGCCTGCTCTCCAACCTTGATCCACCCTTGGCGAATCCCGATCGGGCGAACCCTCTCGTAGAACTTGTCGCGGGCGATACTGCCAGCCAGTTTTGCGACAGACACCTCGTAAGCCTTGATCGGATCCGTGATCTCCCCAAGAGCCTCCCTGGCGATCGGGTTTGCCTCAAGCCAAGCTGACCGATGCTTCAGCATATCGTCATCGACACGGGCAGACGCTGACAAGAAGTTGCCGACAGCCTTGCCGTCCTTGCGCCCAGTGATGAAGTCCATTTCTAGGCGGTCAAGGGCGCCATCGCTCTCTACTTTCGGGAAAGCTGCCTTGAGGAACTCGCGGAACTCTGCTCGCTTTCCGCTGTTCTTGTCGCCGCCATATCGCCGGATGTAGTTCTGCCACGGCATACTCGTCTCTCTGGCGAGGTAGGCCCTCGTCATGTAGATGCCAGTGTTCCCCCGAAGGACCGCGGACGTGCTCGCATCGACAAGGTCTGTCTGCTCCAGAACCCGAGTGAGGTCATCGATGTGCTCCCGGAGCTTGCCGACAGCTCCAGCGAACTCCTGGCTCGTCGCTCTCCCGAGGGCTGCCAGGTCGCGCTGGGCGGCTCTCTGCTGCTCTCCGTGAGACTTGCCGGCCACTGCCGCCTCATAGCGCCCATCACCCCGCATGACGCGCTCGATGAGAGGGCCAGTAGTCGGGTCGTTTGTTGCATCATCTATGGCGCGGAGAGCCGCCTGCCGTCCGACGCTCTTGCGCTTCGGGTTCCTGAATCGAGCAAAAGCCTTGCCCGCTGCCTCGAGCCGCAGGGCTGCTTCCGTGGGGTGAACCGGAGCCTTGGCTCTCTGGGCTTCGTAGCGCGCATCCTGCCCAATCCTGCTGGAGAGAGACAACCTCCAGGCGTTCCTTGGGATCTTCAGGAGAGCGTTCTTGATCGCTTGCAGGTCGACGAGGCCGGAGACGATTCCAAGCGGCGAATCGCCGCGCATGCTGTCGGGGACACCCTCCTTTCTGAGGTTGGCTTCGAGTTCCTTGCGGACCTTATCCCACGCGGAGCCGACAATCGGGGCGTCTTCGGGGATTGCGTCAATGTCAACAGCCTCTGGCGTTTCAGCGTCAGGGGCAGCTCGGGCATCAGCGTCAGCAGCCTTTGTTGTCGCGGATCGCATTTTGCGCTGCTGCTCTTCGGCGGCGACTTGTTGCTCCAGGTTCTGTCGGCGGCGAAATAGCTCCCGACCAGCTTCAGGGTCTGCTTGGCGGATCGCCTTGATGGCAGCAGGCTGGAGAGCGAGAACCTCGTCGTCTGAGAAAGCGCTCGGATCTCTTGGAGGCTCAGGAGGCTGAGGGGCCTTAGCGGCCATTTGTGGTTCTGGCTGCGTTGAAGTTTCAGGAGTGGCTGACCGCTGCTCAGGCTCTGGCTCAGCCCTGGCTGCTGGAACCTCCGACTCTGGTTGCGCTGAAGGCTCGGGAGCTTCAGGCTCAGGGGCCACCTCTTGTTCTGGGGGCCGTCGGGGAGCAATCTCGTCAGCGATCTGGCCGAGAAGAGCAGCTTGCCTCTCCATCGCAGCTTGCCCTACATCAATGTCTTCAATCTCCAACAGCCGGTCAAAGGGTAACGCAGCTATGGCCCCGTCTGACATCGACCCCAACTCCTCTATTGTTTCTGGGATAGGAGCGTCGTAGGCCCGCCGGAATCTGCTCGAGGCCTGAAGTTCGCTAACTGGAGGAGGATCAAGAGCCGCCTCGGGGCCTCCAAGGTGTTGCTGTCCAGACCCCCTGACTAGTGGCCCCTGAAGCGGAGCCTGGATGTCTTCGTTGAGCATTCGCTGCA
>CEOE01012059.1_pt1 | contig 15693 bp, 8 predicted proteins | sample 530211 | NCBI WGS metagenome assembly CEOE01 (sample SAMEA2619779, study PRJEB7988) | marine metagenome | isolation source: saline water (ENVO:00002010), including
GCGAAATCGACATCGCCGACCAGCCGGGTCTTGCCTTCGCCTTTCTCCGGTGCGTCGATCCGGTTGATGCCGACATCGATCACGGTCGCACCCGGCTTCACCCAGTCTCCCTTGACCATTTCCGGCCGCCCGACAGCGGCGACAAGAATGTCCGCACGGCGGCATTCCGCCGGCAGGTCCTTGGTTCGGGAATGGGTAACGGTGACGGTGCAGCTTTCACGTAAGAGCAGGGCCGCCATCGGCTTGCCGACAATGTTGGAGCGGCCGACGATCACGGCGTGCTTGCCTGTCAGGTCACCTAACTGATCGCGCAGCAGTAGCAGGCAGCCGAGCGGGGTGCAGGGCACCAGTGCATCGCCACCGGTCGCCAGACGGCCGGCATTGATCACATGGAAGCCGTCCACGTCCTTCTCGGGCGTGATGGTGTCGAGCACAGCCTGGGCGTCGATGTGATCGGGCAGGGGAAGCTGCACCAGAATGCCGTCGACCGCAGGATCGGCGTTCAGATCGGCGATCAGTTTCAGCAGGGCTGCCTGGCTGGTTGAGGCGTCTAGCTTGTGCTCGAAAGACGCCATGCCGCTTTCGATCGTCTGTTTACCCTTGTTGCGGACATAGACCTGGCTTGCCGGGTCCTCGCCGACCAGCACCACGGCGAGGCCGGGGACGGCGCCGTGTTTGCTTTTCAGATCCGCGATGGCGGTGCCGATGCGGTCCCGCAGCCCGGCCGCGAAGGCCTTCCCGTCGATCAGTGCGGCTTTGCCCATGGGGTCTTTCCCTCTATTGCCCGTTGTCTCTATTACGCGGGCGCGTGTTGCGTGAGCCAGTGTTCCAGTTCTGCCGCCAGGGCCTTCCCGTCTCCGGCGATCAGCAGCGTCTTGCGCCGCTGTGTTGCGCCCGACCGGACATCGATGCAGCTTTTCGGAAGCTTCCAGCTTTTCGCCAGCATCTTGATCAGAGCCTTATTGGCGCGGCCATTCTCCGGAGCTGAGGTGACGGTGGCTGTCAGCCATGCGACGTCTTCCGCATCCATGGCGACACTGCCGATACCATCGCGTGATGCACTGGGTGTCAGGCGGACACGCAGGCGCAACCCGTCGGCGACCGCCTCGAAGGGCAGGGAAGTCATAGGGCGCGGCGTTTTAGCCGAGATATTCCCACATCAGGCTGCGGAGAAAACTCAGCCCCAGAACCAGGACAATCGGAGAGATATCGAGGCCGCCGAGGTTCGGCAGTACATTCCGGATCGGGCGCAGCAGCGGCTCGGTCACGCGGTAGAGGAAATCCATCACCAGATAGACAAAGCGATTCTGCGAATTGATCACGTTGAACTGCACAAGCCATCCCAGGATGATGAAGATGAAAAGCGCGTAAATATAGAGCTGGATGACTGTACTAACGAGATTCAGCAACGACAGCATGTGCGAGTTTCCGTCCTTCAGGGATGTTCGACGCAACGGACCGTACCGTCCGGTCGCGCGCTCGGCAAGCGCTTGGCGCTGCTCATTTTAACCCTGCTTATATGGGACGGGTAGAGCGATATGCAAAGCCCTGGATAAGAGGCGCTTTGCCCTTGCATCGCATAGTTGCTTCGATTATCTGTCTGCATCGCGCCGGGAGACATGATCGCCCGGCTCAGGTGGGGCCGTAGCTCAGCTGGGAGAGCGTCGCGTTCGCAATGCGAAGGTCGGGAGTTCGATCCTCCTCGGCTCCACCAAAAATTTCCTAAAAGCACTGATTTAGAAGAAGAATCGGACGCTTCCAACGCCCGAATCGACCGTCAGGTACAGCAAGCCTGTCGGAGATCGGCTCCAAAAGCGTAGCCGCATGGTGTTTCAGGACTGCCGGGCCGCACCCGCAACCCGGCGTTTCTCTTCATCTGATCAGATACGCCGCTTCCGCTTTATGCCCTACGCTCCCTAAGTGTCCATCATCGATAATGGACACCAGCATCCGCTTCAGCACGCTACAAACAAGAGTGAGGAGACCGGGTGGTCACGATAGAATTACGAGATCACAACCTTGTCGCACCCAGTTCCGAAGCATGGGACAAGCTTGTCGTTCAGCCTTGATGGAAGACCATTTCCTGACGAGCTTCAGGCAAGCAGCGCAATAAGTTGATCTCTGTCTTACAGGCTGAAGTCATCGACCAAGAACCCCGTACGACCTTCGTAGTGACCAAAGGTCAGATAATGTTCAAGCGCGTTCACACCAGCTTCCGCCACATCCGCATTGGCCTCGAGGTACTTCGTGGTGTCAAAGAATTGTGACGCAGCCCGGCCCTCGGTTGCTCCGTTCGAAATATAATGCTCGTACGCTGATTGGACGCTTCCGGAGTTCACAGCCTCGGCTACATCAGTATTTTGAGCCAGATAGTAAGCACTGTCGAAGAGTGCGTTGCCATCTCTGCCTTCATACTGTCCGAACTGCAGGAAGTGTTGCAGACCGGAAGTGAAGCCTCCGTTGGAAACTGCTGCTGCGACGTCAGCATTCTGCTCTAGATAGAAGGCTTCATCGACCGTGTAGCTGCTCGCACCGGCACGACCCTCCGACTGTCCCGCAAGCTGATAGTGCTGCAATCCTGAGCTGAATGTTCCAGCGGTAACGGCTTCGGCAACATCGGCATTCCGTTCCAGATATTGAGTCTCGTTGAAGCTCGCGGCATCCGAAGCCGTATCTGTGGTGATGACGGTTTTACGGTCCTCAAAGACCAGAATTTCCACACCGTTGATCGTATCGGTTCCCTCGACGGATATTGTCCCGTCGTTCCGAGAGATCCCTGCGGCTTCGTCGGAGTAATCGAGATCGAAGCTTGCGTAGTCTCGACCGCTCTCTCCGAACAGCATGTCATCGCCTTCGTTGCCCGCGACGCGATCATCGCCAGCTCCACCGTTGACCGTATCGTTGCCCGTCCCACCAAAAACATAGTCACTGCCGTCATCGCCGTAGAGATCATCGTCCCCACCACCGGAGCCAATCGTATCGTCGCCGCCACCGCCGAATAATGTGTCTGGGCCCTCACCAAGGGAGATGAACTGGCTTGCTTCATCGCCTACGGCATAGTTTGACCCTGCGCCACCGTTGACCGTCGCCGAGCCAAGGATCGAGGCGAACTCGATATTATCGAGCTGAAGCGTCGAGCCGGTAGGCAAGGACCGAATGTCGATCACGAAAGCTTCCGATTGAGTTGAACCGCCAGAACCGGTTGTGCCCGAGATGATGATGGGTTCACTCAGCGATGTGCTTGTCGTGGTCGGGACGATCGTGCGGACGTCCAAAGTGGTTGTAGATGCCAATTTGGTCAGGAAGCTCTGGGCTCCCCCAACCAACTGAGTGTTGGAGGCCGAACCGCGCGATTCAACCGCAGTCACCAATGACGTTACCGCGTCTGTTCCTGTCTGCGCCGTGCTGGGCCCCTCTGATGTAATCGACGTTCCGCCCGGCAGTGTTGCAGTAACAACGTTCCCGTTGTTGCCTGAATTCTCAACCAACGCCGCACTGCCGGAAGTCGTGCCGGTGTTGGTGATCTTGTTGGATGTTGTCGTGCCCGTTCCGCCTGTCGTTTCAGGGGGGGTTGGTGTCACGATAATTGTCGGGGTTGAAGTGGACGGGGCAACGGGAGCGACCAATGTGATCGTCGTATTGCCGCCAGCAAAAACTGCGTTGAATGTCCCACTCGAGCCAGTGATCCCCGTCAGGGTGAGGTCACCGGATCCGGTTGCGATTGTGGCGCTGGCGGCTGTGCTGTTCAGAGCCGATAGATCCGCACCAGTGACGACGATACTGTCGCCGACCGCAAAATCCGAGATCGTGTCGCCGTTCAGTTCACTCGCCGAGCCCGAAAACGTATCAGCACCCGCGCCGCCCACAAGCATGTCCGCCCCGGAGCCGCCGGAGATCTGGTCAGCCCCGGCCCCGCCGCTTAGTGTGTCGGCGCCATCTCCACCAGCGATGGTGTCTGCACCACCGGATCCGTTAATTGTCTGATTACCGGTGGACGCTGTGACATTGAAAGCGTCATTGGCGGTATCGCTCGCCGTCAGGGTCTTTCCCGATGCGATCGCGGCCGTGAGGGTTACGGTCTCAGTCCCTCCAGAGAGTGTCGAGATGGTCTCGATTGCCGTGAGGTTGGTGTTCGTGATCGTGCCTGTCGCCGAGATGGCGATGGTCTCGGTGCCAGCTCCCGTGATCGTTCCGCTGAAGCCGGCAAGCTGCGTGACCGTCATCGTTGCGGTGCCACCAGTCGCAATTGTCAGATTCTCGAATCCGGAGACCGTTGCGGTGGAGATGTTTGTACCATTTGCCAGGCTCAGCGTATCCGTGCCCGCTCCACCGGATATTGTCGAGCCGACCGCATGTGCGGCAGTCCCGATCGTTAGTGTCTCATTACCCGCTCCGAACGTGATGCCCGGTGTCAGGTTCGTGCCGTTGGTGGTGTTGAACCCCGCTGCATTGGATGCTGCCGCCGTAACGTCCGTATTGGTAATTGTCACCTGGTTGGTGCCGGTCGAGTTTCCGGTGCCGTCGTTGAAGGTGTAATCCAGCGTTACGTTCGCCGTTGGAGCACTGCCGCTATTCGAATAGGTGATCCCCTGCAGTACCGAGTCCACAATCGCAGACGTGGGGGTCGTGCCATTGTTGGCGAAAGTGACTGTCAGCGTGCCGTTGGTCTGGCCGAAGGTGGCAATAGTATTGCCGCCCGACACCAGGTTACCGCCGCTCAGAGAGACGCCGCCCACGGTCTGAAAGCTGAATACGTCCTCGGCATTGGCCCCGCCGTTCCGCGCGATCGTCAGCGAGGAACCGGTATAATTGCCTGCCGCCGTGTTCAGCGCGTCCAGCTCAGTATCCGAGATCGTCGCATTAGAATCGAGTTGGACCGCCGTGCCCCCCTCGGTAAATGTCACCGAACCGTCAAGACCGGCAAAGACTGGTAACGCGTTCACCGATCCCAAGGTGATCAGAGTGTCTGCACCACTGTCAGCAACCGATGCGATGTTCAGCGTGGAGGACAGATTGGTGCTGGTTGTGATCGTGACTTCGGCCGCGCCAAAGTCGGTCGCATTGGTGTCAATCTGAAACGTGCTGCCGTTGAACCGGACGTTGGCAGTGCTCAGTCCGGTCACACCGGTGAGCAGAATGGTCTCACCCGACGCGAAATCGGTAACGGTGTCGCCATTCAGGTCGGTCGCCGAGCCGGTAAAACGATCGAGATCGGCGCCACCGGTCAAGCTGTCCGTGCCGGCCCCGCCCGAGATTGTGTCGGCCCCCGCTCCGCCGTCGATCGTATCGGCGCCGGCCGATCCGTTGATCGTCTGGGCACCCGTCGATGCGGTCACAACAAATGCGTCACCGGCGTCGCTGGCCGTCAATGTCTTGCCTGATGCGGTCGCCGCCGTGAGGGTGATTGTCTCTGTGCCACCGGAGAGGGTCGAGAGGGTCTCGACCGCCGACAAACCGGTGTTGGTGATCGTACCTGTCGCCGAAAGAGTAATGGTTTCGGTACCGGCCGCGGTGACCGTGCCTGTGAAACCGTTGAGCTGCGCAACCGTCATGGTGACGCTAGCACCGCTGGCAAATGTCAGATTCTCGAACCCGGAAACCGTTGCACCCGAGATGTTTGAACCGTTGCCCAGGCTCAGGGTATCTGTGCCTGAGCCGCCCGCGAGCGTCCCGGTGGCGGTCAGCGTCCCCGCATCAACTATGTCAGCGCCGGTGCTACCGGTGTAATTCTGCGCCGCTGTGCCTAATGTGAAGGTGATGCCCGCCACGCTGACCACGTAAGACTCGACGTTCGCATTCCCGATAACCGCCGTGTCGCTCCCAGTTTCGGACAAGGTAATGGTTTCGGTGCCGGGTGCCGTGATCGTTGTGAAGGAATCATGCTGGGCTGCGCTCATCGTCACCGATGCGCCAGACGTCAGGGCCAGTGTCTCGAAACCGGACAGCGAAGTCGCTTTGGTGAAATCGGTCCCAGTCGGTGCTGAGATCACGTCGGTCCCGGCGCCTCCCGACAGAGTCGAACCGACAACATGTGCCGCGTTAGCGATCGTCAGGGTTTCGTCGTTCCCCACAAAGGCAAGAACCGGCGTCAGGTTTGTGCCGTCGGTTGTGTCAAAGCTAGGCGCCGTCGATGTCGCAGCTGTCACCGCAGCGCTCGTGAAAATAATATTATCTAAGCCAACCCGCCAGTTCGCCGTTCCAGCATAGGAGACCGTGAAGGACGTGATATTGTTCCAATCACCTGGGTTTAGAGTTGCAATCGCGCCGGAGATCGAACCGGAATTGTCAGCGAGTGTAACCGCTGTCCCGGTATTGGGAGTGAAGGCGTAATTTGCGCCGTCCTCATTGTTTTGGAACTCGCCAATCTGAAACTGCGTAATGTTGACGGCAGACGCAAAAGTGAGCGTATAGGAAACCGTGTTGGCGATCAGGCCAGCATCGAGGAAACCTGACGACACCCCGGCCATCGGGGTGGCATCGCTTCTCACTACATTTATCGTGGTGCCCGATTCGTTGGTCGTCAGGGTGTTGACCGTGTTAATCGTCGTTACAACACCAAATGTTGCTTGTGCCAAAACGCCAGGATAGCTGGCCTGTGCCTCGGTATCGAACGCCAGCTGACTCAGTGCCGGGAAATCCCAATCCCCGCCCAACTTCTTGGCGCCGACCATATGCTCCGACGCCACGACGGACCGTTCCAGCAGATCTGAAAGCCCGTCGACAAAGGTGCGCCCCGTCTGACCGTGCGCGACGGAACACCCATAAAGGACGATTCCGGCATCTTCAGCCAGCGCATCGCAAATGGCCTCGACCAACTCCGGCCGGGCCGTGATCTCACTTAATCCGATGGTGTGGCCTGAGAGGCGGATGGCGCCGGGCTCACCGTGAGACAAAACGTGTAAAGCCGGCACATTGCGGCGACCCAGCATATGGAGCGCAATGGCCGAAAGGGCGTCTGCTGTCGATGGAAGATGAACAACATCAAACCCCGGCCGCAGACCGGCAATTAAAGCCTCCTGGAACGGGACTTCTGCATCCACAAAAAGAATCGATTGCGCGGAATTATTAGTCTTAAAATTATTATGCATTTTATTGCACCTTGCCGCGCTGCGATTTAATCCACTTAAAGTAACCACGGTGGACTCCGTTCCTGAAAACCTGATGGCGGGTTTCTAACACGCAAAAGTGAATAATGTCTTACTGAAAACGTTGGTGAACAAGAGGTTAATGACGTTAAAAAATCAGTGATCGGTCGGGTTTTGTCAGAAATGATCGCCTAAGACGCGAACTATTGGTTTGCATTTTCGATGTATGAGAATCTGTTTTGGTGTTTCGGCAATTCACCTGAGATTATCTTGGCCGCCATGATGATGTGCATGCGATATCCACTGTCACTCTGTCAGTTTGAAGGTGCTTTCATGGGCATCTGGATAAATGCGTTCGCTGGATTTAATCCGGGTAGGGTGACGCACCTGTGCTTAAGGTCTTCTCGAGCAAAAAATCGGCGACTTCAATGAGTCAGAATAATTTGCAAAAATCGAAGGCATCAAAAATACCTTTTAAAATCAGGTCGTAGACTATGGGCGAGACTTCCCGAAGTTTGTTGCAGGAAGCGATGCGGCGATATCAGGCTGGATTTAGTGCCAGAGCAGCGCTGATTTGCGGCCGGGTCCCCGTTGGAGATCCGCATTATCCCGACGCACTTAGCCTCCTGGGGAAAATTCGACTTGAGCAAAGACGCTTTCCAGAAGCAATTCGGCACTTAAGAGAGGCGTTGCACTATCGGCCCGAAAGTGCGGACGATTGGGTCATTCTAGGTGCCTTACTGCAGCAAGTACGGGAGTCATCGGGGGCTCGAAATTGTTTTCGGAAAGCAACTCTCATCAACCCTCGGCGGGTAGATGGCCTCGCCGGACTGTTCAAAGGCAGGTTACCCGCCGAGCGACGTCAATATGGTACTCGAAGTTTTATAATATCGCCGCTGGATCGGACGACTGGAACCGAAACCAGTTTTGCAATCGATCTTTGGCACAGCGGTGAACTTGGTCACGCCGCGCGCCGTTTTCGCCGCCGGCTGGTAGATCATCCGACGGACATCGCCGCGCTCTTCAATCTCGGTAATGTCATGCGTGACTTAAGCGAGGTCGATCCAGCCGAACGGCTCTATCTGAGGACGCTCTGTGTCGTGCTTCGAGCTGCCACGGCTCTAAACAATCTTGGTCTGTTGGCTTTTTACCGGAACGATTGGGCGCAGGCAGAAGCGCGTTTCCTGGCCGCCAGCCGCTCAGATCCAATGCTGGGGGCCGCATGGTCTAATCGCGCCCGTGCGCTTCAGAAACTCGATAAAGCTGAAGAGGCCCTCACCCCTTACAAGCGGGGGCTGCTGGTCGATCCAAGCGATTTGACGGCATGTAGCGAATTGGCAGGCTTGATGGACGCCCCAATCTGGGCGCGGCGCGCTTTGGCAATCAACCCATTAGCGCCGCAGCCCTACAACCGATTGGCAATCCTCGCGACGCGTTCACCGGGTCGCAAAGAAGTCCTTAAATGGTTGCGGCGCGGGACTGTCGCGGAGCCTGCTGACGCCGACGCTTGGTTTAATATATCTGTTGAGCTGGGACGTGTGGGCAATGCATCGGATGCAGCTGTGTACGGGCGCCGCGCCGTTTGCGCAAACCCACGGCATGCGTCCGCAAATTTCAATACCGCATTCGCCCTGTTGGCTCTCGAACGTTTTGACGAAGGTTGGGACCTTCACCGTGGGCGTTTTGAAACGAAAGAAGGCACAAAGATTCGCCGGTTTTTCGGGATTCCCGAATGGACTGAAGGCGATGTCGCTGGACATCACCTCTTGCTGTGGGGTGAACAGGGTATCGGCGATGAAATTCAATTTCTTTCACTTGTCCCGTATTTGCTGGACCGGGGTATCAAACTGACGATCCTGACGGAACCGCGCTTGCGGCCTCTTCTCAAGCGCAGTTTCCCCGGCATATCGGTGCCGGATGTTTCGGAGCCTGATGGCGCTGAAGAAAGCCATCACGGTGCGGATTGGCATCTGGCTCTTGGTGATCTCCCGCATCGGCTGAAGCTCTTTTGCGGCGGCGACGTCATCCCCGAACCTTGGTTGGTTCCCGACATAGCGCGATCTAATGAAATACGGTCCGGGCTACAGGCCCGGCATCCTTCAAAGAAGCTAGTGGGCATTACTTGGCGATCGATTGCGCCCCGTACTGGCTCCGCTCGCACTATAGCTCCCGCTTTCTGGCGTGATTTCGCGTCGGCTGAGAATGTTGCCTTGGTATCTTTGCAATACGGCGCAACCGAGGACGATATCGCGGCATTCCATCGTGAGGGTGGGCTTGCCATTGATCATAGTCACGGCGTAGAGCCATTTGAGGACCTGGATGGTCTGGCCGCCCTTGTGGCCGCTGTCGATCTGGTAATCTGCCCAGTCAACAATACGGTCCATTTTGCCGGAGCCTTGTCGAAGCCCTGCTGGAATTTACTACCGCCAAATCCCGACTGGCGCTGGGGCCTCTCGCGACCGGATTCCCTTTGGTATCCCCAAACACGTGTTTATCGGCAAAAAGCGGGAGATGAATGGGATGCCGTCATGACACAAGTCGTCACAGATCTGAAGGCGTGCGACCAGGCCGACCTGGTCGGCGTATAAGTGAGTAGGAGTGAATGATGACCAAAAAACTGCGTCTTGGCGTCCTCGGGTGCGGGCGGGTTTCGGCCCGATACCGGGAGGTGCTGGGCCAAGAACTGGCGCATCGGGTCCAGGTGGTCGTGGCGGCCGATCTGGATCTGTCAAAAGCTTCCGCGTTCACTCAAGTCGTTGGCGGTACGCCGGTCGACAATATTGAAACTCTGATCACTCATAAGCCCGATCTGGTTTGCGTGATGACCGAATCCGGTAACCACGCCGAACACGCGATGCAATTGATGCGGGCCGGCCTCAACGTACTGGTCGAAAAGCCGGTTGCCCTTCGGATAGAAGACGCGCTCGCCATGGAAGACGCCGCGCGCGAGGCGGGTGTGATGTGCGCCGTGGTCAAACAGAACCGCTACAATCCCGCCATGCGCTTTCTACGACGGTCGATCGACGAGGGGCGCATTGGACGGTTGGTCACTGCCGGTGTCCGTGTCCATTGGTGCCGGACCCAGGACTACTACAATGACCCCTGGCACGGGCGATGGTCGATGGATGGCGGTGTGCTCGCCCAGCAGGCGATCCATCATGTGGATGCGTTGCAATGGTTGGGCGGCCCTATCGAGGCCGTCTGCGCTGCCGGTGACGATATTCTAAACACGCTGGAGGCCGAGGACACGGCGGTCGCTATTGTCAAGTTTGCCTCGGGAGCGTTGGGCACGATCGAGGCAACGACCTCAGCCCGCGATGATGATTTCGAGGCGTCTATCCATCTGGTCGGAGAGAAGGCGATGGCGAAGGTCGGCGGCCGTGCTTTGAACCAGCTTGAGGTCTGGCGCCCGGTCGACCCCCAACCGGGCGATGAGACCGCAACCCAGGATCATTCCCAAGAGGTGCCCAACGGCTATGGTTTTGGCCACGGCCCGCTGCTTGGTGACGTCTTGGACCGTTTGCAGAGAAATGACCGTATGCCGCCCATCGGAGTGTCAGACGCGCTCGGATCTCTGCGGCTTATCCATGCGCTCTACGCCAGTATGGAAACCGGTGGGTGGGTGCGGATGGCCGATATGCCGAGCTCTTCCAGGCTTGGTGTCAAGGGGTGAGGGTGTTTCCCGTGCCCGAATGCTCAGCGGTTCCTCTTGCGCCACTCCAGAGCCGTTTCGGCGAGGTGGAAATCGAAGGCGTCATGAATGTCGATGCCCGAGGCCGTGTTGTCGATCTGGATGATCTCGGCCTTATCGCCGGTGCGCCGTCCCGCACGGATCAACTCCGAGCGTAGGGCGGAGGCGATACCGGTGTCTTCGCGGAACAGCGGTTTCCGGGTCTGACGGGGCCCGTAGATCGCCATCCAGTCAAAAACGCGCGTCCAGCTACCGTCGTCTTCCTGGACCCAGAAGTTCTTGTGGGTTTTGTTGGCAACGAAACAACAGTCGATTTCCGGCCGGGTTTTCAGAGTGTCGACCGCGCGGGCAATCCATTCGGGCTCGCGGAAAATATCGGTCGGTTGCAGGAACACCACGATGTCATAGCTGACCCCGTCGAGCGCCTCGGCGCGTTCCAGCGCATCCTTTAGAACCGGTTCAGTCGGGGTCAGATCCTGCGCCAGTTCGGCTTCCCGCAAAAAAGGCGTCCAGGCTCCCGCAGCCTCGGCTGCTGCGCGAATTTCCTCGTTGTCCGTGGTGACAAGCACCCGGTCACAGACCCCGCTTTCAATCGCATGAACAACCGAATGCGCGATCAGCGGCATGCCGCCAAGCATCTTGAGGTTCTTGCCCGGCAGTCCCTTGGAGCCTCCCCGGGCAGGGATGATCGCAATCACACGGGCCTTATCCGGGCCAGAGTTATGAGAGGCGGTCGGCTCTGTCATATGGCGAGGTCCTTGAGCTGCGGCAGTTTCTCGGCTGTCCTTTTGGTCAGCCTGTCAGACGGCCGACATGGCGACGCGAACAGCCTCGAGTGTGAGCGTACCGGGATTGGCCTTGGACCACGCGATCACCGCCTGGTCCAGATTCATGCCAAGCCCGTCACGTGTTGCAAAGCCGTGAGCGGCTGCGGCCTTGAGCAGTGGGGTTTCGCGGGGCTGATAGATGATGTCGTAGACGGCAGCCCCTTCAGGAAGATGCACAAGCGCCTCGACAGGAACCGGCGACCCTTCGGGCCCGTCTTGATATCCGACCGTTGTGCAGTTCACCAGAACATCGGTCTTGGCAAGTACCTCGTGTGCCAGGGGCAGTGCCACGGGATCGGCCCCCAGCCTTCTTGCGGCCTCTTCGGCGACCGAATAGGTCCGGTTCGCAATCCGAAGTCCCGCCATCCGATCTGCCAGGAACGCGGCAACCGCGATGCCCGCACCGCCAACCCCGATCAAGGTCACATGTTTAGCTTTCAGCGCCACCGCACCCCCGACCAAATCCTCGATCTGGCTAAGGGCTCCGGCACCGTCGGTATTGGCGCCGACCAATTGGTTGCCCGCACGGTAGATTGCGTTCACTGCCCCGATCTTCTCGGCCTCGGGCTCGACCCGGTCAAGCAGGCTGCCAATGGTTTGCTTGTGGGGCACCGCAACCGCGCCGCCCAGATAGCGCGCGTCCGCCTTTAATCCGGCGACCACGGAAGCCAGGTTTTCCGGCCGCACGTCCATCGGATGCATGATCGCGTCGAGCCCGGCTGCCTTGAATGCGGCATTCCAGAGCAATGGAGACCGCGCGCCCTTGGACGGGCTCAAGCCCAGGATCGCGGCGTAGGACGGGGTCCTGATCTCAACCGGGTTGTCGAGTGCGTCTTGAAAAGCGAGTTTCGCCATGGATAGCTCCTAAGAGTGTCCGCTTAGGCGTCGACGGTCCGGCCGACCGCCTGCGCCACCGGACGGCAGGCCTTCATAATGTCGTCGAACTGCTCAAGACTGGAGCATTGCAGGGGATCGACGGCGGCGTTTGCCGGGTCCGGGTGGACTTCCAGCATAAGTCCGTCGGCGCCCGCCGCGATCGAAGCCAGCATCATCGATTTCACCCAGGGCTGCCAGAAGGTCGCGTGACTGGGGTCCGACATGATCGGCAGATGGGTGATTTCCTGAGCTGCCGGAATGACCTGAAGATCCAGCAGGAAGCGCGAGGTGGCGCGGTGGGTGTGGTTGGCGACGATGCCGCGTTCGCACAACAGGATCTTTTGTTGCTGACCCAACCGGTCATGCTCCAGTGCGATATACTCGGCGGCCATCAGCCAATCCCGCAGGCTCGCCCCGTATCCGCGTTTCAGCATGACCGGCATGCCGGTTTTCCCGACCTCGGTCAGGAGAGGATAATTCTGCATGTTGCGGGTGCCGATCTGCAGCATGTCGCAGTTCTGGGCCACGATATCGATTTTCGAGATCTCCATGACCTCGGTGACGATCGGCAATCCGGTCTCCTGCTTGGCAACCTGAAGCCATTGCAGGCCATCCTCGCGCGGCTCGAAGAATTTTGGCGAGCGATAGGGGAATGTCAGCGGCTTGAACGCGCCGCCACGCAGGAAATGCGCGCCAGCAGCCTTTACACCCTTGGCGGTCCTGACGATCAGCTCTTCTGTCTCAACCGTATTCGGGCCGGCCATCACGGGGACCAGTTCGCCGCCGAATTCGATGCCCGCGCATTCGAACTTGGTACGGTGATCGGCCGATTTCTTGGCGACCAGCGGAATCTTGCCGTCGATATCGTCCTGGGTGATGTCCTTACCAGGGAACTTGTTGTCGACGGTCATGGCAAATGCTCTCAAGTTTTGATGTTTCTACACAAACGCTTCAGGTTCATATCGTGGTCATGCCCCGCTTCGCAACGGCTCAGCGGATAGGATAGCGCCGATGACACGCCGACACAGGATTCTGGGTGGCTTTATGATGAAGTCTAGATCTCTGTATTTTAAGACGTAATCGTGGTGTCCCTGCGTTTGAGAGCATTGCTGGTTTGAAATGATGAGCCGGGTTGCCAGTTCTTCTGCGATGCGGCTGGACGGCCTGAATCTCTCTTGCTTCACTTCACCGTCATGAGCACATCGACGATGGCGACTTCGCCGGAGCCGGCATGGATCATGACCGGGTTCAGATCGCAGGAGGTGATCCGGTCACCGAGGTCGCGTGCCATCAGCGAGAGGTTCGAGACCAATTCGGCGAGCGGTCGTGTGTCGGTTTTGGCGATAAGGTTTCGGTAGCCGTCCATGCGCTTGCCCAGATTTGTCCTGGCGATGAGGGCTTGCGTGTCCGTCACTGTCAGCGGTGCCAGCCCCATGGCCAGGTCGTCCGTCAGCTCGACGAGCGTTCCGCCGGTTCCGACCATGACCTTGACGCCGAAGGGCGGCGAGGAAACGAAACCGGCGACGGCTTCGAGGTCGCCGCGAACTTCCCGCTGTAGCTCGTAGCCGTCGATTTGGGCGTTGGGTGCGGCTGCCGAGACGCTCTGGGTAATCAGGGCGATCGCCGCCGACAGCTCATTCATGTCGCGCACGCCAAGCACGACGCCGCCGAGCTCAGAGCGATGAGCGATGTCCTTGGACGCGACCTTCACGACCAGTGGAAAGGCGATCTCGGCGTTCCGTTCCATCGCTTCCGCTGCGTTTTTGACGATCAGGGAGGGGGACGTCGGGATGCCGTAAGCCGTCAGGATCTCCAGACAGCTTTCCGGTGTCAGTTGGGATCGGCCGCTTTCCAGTTCTTTCCGGATTAGGCTCAGGGCGCGGCTCTTTCGGGGCAGTGTCTGTGACGTCTCAGATGTTTCCACAGTGTCCGTGCGCACGGCCGGGCGCGCTATCGTTCCAAGTCCGACGATGCCCTCGCGCAGTCCGCTGACAATCGGAATACCGTGATTCTCGAATTTTGCCCGGATGTCCGGATGGATCTCCTCCGAGGTGGCGGAGATCGCGACGATCGGTTTCGTCGCACCGAGAGCGCTTCGGCAATAAGCGTCGATCGGCGTGCTGTAGGACTCGAGCGACTTTTCGTGCAGTCCGGCCTGACAATCCTGGATCACGGCTAGCATATCGATGCCGTCGTCATCGAGCATGGCCTTGACCGAACCGGCGATATCGCGGGCAGCCTCGTCCGTCACCGAGCCGAAATCGACCGGGTTCTGAGCCAGAGTGCCGGGAGAAACCTGACCGATCCGGCGGACCACGGCATCGCTGAAATGTGCGAGTTCAATGCCGGCTGTCGTGGCGACATCGCAGGCGAGCGCCGTCTGTCCGCCTGAAATACCGACGATCGCGAGCCTGCCTTTGCCTTGCCTTTGGCCATGGCGGGACAGGATTTCCAGGGCTGCATTCAACTCGTCGTAATCGGCCACGGTGGCGATGCCGTTTGCCTCGAAGAAAAGCCGATAGGTGTCCGCGTCGCTGGTCATGGAGCCGGTGTGGGCGAGGGTGGCGGCCGATCCGATTGCGGAGTTACCGACTTTCAGGATGACGAGGGATTTGCTGTTCTCGAATACCCGGCGGGCGGCGCGGGCAAAGGCGTCCGGGTTCTTGATCGCTTCCAGTACGATGCCGATTGCCGCCGTGTCGTCGTCCGTCGCCAGCCAGTTCATATAGTCGGCGGCGGTCAGCTGGAACTCGCTGCCGACGGTGATGATCTTGGAGATGCCGAACTCGGCCGAATTCATCAGAGTGATCGCGGCCGAGCCGGACTGTGCGATGAAGGCGATCTTACCTGCCCTGATCTTGCTCGACGTCGTCGCCGGATAGAGGAACAAACCGTCATTGAGGTTGATCAGGCCCATGCAGTTCGGACCCTGGATATTCATGGCGCTTTCGGCGACGAGGGAGCGAAACGCATCCCCGTCCTCCTGCGAGAATCCGGAGGCAAAGAAGATCGCCGATTTCACGCCGCGTTCCTCAAGAGCCTGCGCCGTTTCAACGGCGGCGGCGGCGGGGACCGAGGCGATGGCAAGATCAACATTGCCGGGCAGGTCTTCGATGGCGGGCACGGTCGCCAGGCCCTGGATGGTTTCGGCGCTGCGATGGACCGGGATGATCCGGCTTTCGCAATCCCGGCTCAGTAAATTGTCGATAACGGC
>CEOE01027463.1_pt1 | contig 15391 bp, 12 predicted proteins | sample 530211 | NCBI WGS metagenome assembly CEOE01 (sample SAMEA2619779, study PRJEB7988) | marine metagenome | isolation source: saline water (ENVO:00002010), including
TACTAGCAATAGTACCGTGGGTTCGAATCCCACCCTCTCCGCCATTTTCCAGATAAAGCGTTAAAAAAAAAATCATTTTAGGCTGACACCAAAGCGGCCAGTTGAAAAATCTGTTTATCCCCAGCGCATCACGGTACCCAACACAGCAACGACCATTTTTTTGTTCTCAGGGATGCCGCCGAAACAACACAATCAATGGAAGAAGCTGAATCAGTCAATCGACTGATTTTGGCTAACAAACATCCGAAACCTCAGTAATTTTTCGCAGATTTCAAAGAGTAATTTTCATTATCACTTAATGTCTCTCTTTGAAAAAATCGATCAACCCGCCGATTTTGAAGAAGATTCCGCACCACGCTTCAGACGTTCCGGTAAGAGAGAATACATAAGGCTTGCTCATAGTCTGGTTCTACAATATCGACCGCCAAGCAGAAAAATCATCATCTTTTTTTCTAGCCAGCTCACACAATACGCGCAAAGAACTACTACAATTTCTTATCAGCACCTTGCTAGTAAAGCCATTTTACGCGATTACAAGTACTATTATTGATTGAGCTCTTCATGCATAGCTTACCGAATGAAACCAGCCTTCTAGTTGGCTTATTAGATTTTTACGATTGAAATGAATGTCTGCATACTTCCTAGCATTTCCCCCAAGCTCTAACAGCTCTTCTTTGCTCATCGCAGACAAGCTCTCGATATTTTGACAAAGTTTATGATAATCGCCTGAATCAGCAATCAGACCGCATTCGGCTCTGACAATCACCTCTGAGCCTTCACCCGTCATCATCGTTAGAATGGGTTTCCCTGCGGTAAGATAAGTTTGTATTTTGCCAGGAATGGTTTTTTCGAATACTGGGCTTTCTTTTAGCGTAACTAGCAACACATCTGCGGCAGCATATAAATCTGGCATGACTTCCAGAGCCTGGCGACCCAATAACCTGACTCTTTCTTCAAGGCCCCGCTTAATAACCTCTTGCTCTAGCCATGTCGAAACTCTGCCGTCACCAACAATATAAAATATTGCGTTAGAATTATGAGACTGAAGCTGCTCGGCGGCCTTTAACAGTGAAGGAAAGTCCTGAGCCTCTCCCACGTTGCCGGCGAACAGGATTTTAAAGGCCGATTCTTCTGCTCTGAGAACGTTTTTTGTACTTACATGTCGTTGGGAGAAAATTTCTTCTGACCAACTCGGGAAATACTTGATTTTATTCTTGTCATGGCAGTAACGGGCTATTCCGTCATAAAATGCTTCGGACTGCCCGAGCACTAGGTCGCAACGGTCATAGATATATGAAACAAGTTTCCCCACCGCATTAAGCAATTTTTCTGACTTGACGACCCCTACTGATTGCAGCGTCTCAGGCCAAAGATCAAGCACCCAGAAGACCACTGGTATTTTTTTGAATTTACGAATAGCAATTGCCGGGAGACAAACTGTGACAGGTGAAGGCTCATAGACAAAAGTAACGTCGAACTGTTTCTTTCGAAATTTGACTATGCCATAGAAACCGGCCAATACGACATAACTGAGATAGTTCAGTACAAGCCTGAGACTGCTACCGTATCCGCGGGATATAACGGGTAAGCGTATCACTTTAACTCCCTTGTAATCCCGAAAGATTTTTGGACTTTGTTTGTACTCATCAAAAACTGTACCTGAAGGATAGTTCGGCAAGCCTGTCAACACCGTCACATCGTGCCCACGTCTAACAAGTTCCTCGCATAAATCATTGATGCGAAAATTTTCCGGCCAGAAATATTGAGACACGATCAGAATTCGCATTTAAGTGTACTTTTTCCATACATTCCGGTTTACGTAATCCGTGTAACTGTGAATAATCCGCAGAACTTTATCCGATACATTCGAATTGCTGTAATCAGCGACTAGGTTCAGACTACGTTCTTCACCTCGCGGTTGGCTGTAAAGAATTTCCAACCCTTGGCGTACCCGATCTATCTCCAGCCCTACCATCATAACTGCGGCTTCTTCCATGCCCTCCGGGCGTTCGTGAGCTTCACGGAGGTTGAGAGCAGGAAAGTTGAGAATGGAAGACTCTTCATTAATTGTACCGCTATCTGACAGAACAGCCCTCGAAGCTATCTGTAAATGTACGTAGTCATGAAAGCCTAGCGGCTTGATTAGTCGGACCAAGGGGTGAAACTTTGCCCCGGAGGCAGTTACCTGTTTTTGCGTGCGTGGATGTGTAGATACGATTACCGGCAGTCCATAGTCTTCCGCCAACGTATTGAGCAAGCCAACAAGCTTGGAAAATGCATCTTCATTGTCTATATTTTCTTCGCGATGGGAACTAACCACAAAATACTTATATCGTGTCAAATCCAGTTTCTGCAGAACAGGTGAAGACTGAATCTGTGGCAGGTAATGGTGCAGCACCTCATACATCGGACTGCCCGTCTTGATAATCTGATCTGGCGGCAAACCTTCACGCAACAAATAGTCCCTTGCAATGGTACTGTAAGTAAGATTGATATCGGCTGTATGATCCACGATGCGACGGTTGGTTTCCTCTGGTACGCGCTGATCAAAGCAGCGATTCCCTGCTTCCATATGGAAAATCGGTATCTTACGTCGCTTGGCCGGGATCACAGATAAACAGCTGTTGGTGTCCCCCAGGACCAGCATTGCCTGTGGCTGCACTTCAGCCAACACTTTATCAATTTCAGTGATCAAATTACCAATCGTATTGGCTGCCCCAGCACTGCCATCGGCACTATTCAAGAAGAAATCGGGTTTACGAACTCCAAGGTCATCGAAGAACACCTGGTTAAGTTCGTAGTCATAGTTTTGTCCCGTGTGAACCAGCACATGATCACAGTACTGGTCGAGCGCAGCGAGCACACGCGAAAGACGAATTATTTCAGGCCGGGTACCGACCACCGTGATAACTTTGAGTTTCTTGATGGTCATAGTTTGCTCGATACTGTATCCGGATTATCCCGGTCCAAAACCTCGTTTGCCCACAACATTACCACCATCTCTTCGTTACCGACATTGGTGATGTCGTGGCTCCAGCCTGGAATGGTATCGACAATACATGGTTTGTCGCCAGAAGTGCGCAACTCGTGGAGTTCATCGGTTATTAAATGTCGAAATCTGAATTGGGCTTCCCCCTTGATGACCAGAAACTTTTCTGTCTTGGTATGGTGATAGTGCCCTCCGCGGGTTTTACCGGGATGAGCAGTAAAGAAACTGAACTGTCCTGAATCAGGGGTTTTGAGCATTTCTACAAATACTCCACGTAAATCTTCATGCTGGGGTACTTCGTAGGAAAACTTGTCTTTGGGAAGGTAACTTACGTAAGTGGCGTAAAGTGCCCTGACCAAACCAGTCCCCACTCTTTCTGTCATTAAAGATGTACGGCATTGCGAAAATGCCCGTATCTGGTCAGCAAGCGCACCCAAGGTTACAAGGTATTCCGGATTAACTGACGCCTGTGTTAATCCGGGTCCCGGTGCCTTCAAGGAAGAAATCATGGCTGAAACAACATCGTCTATGTAAACAAGCCTCATTCTGGTTGAGGCATCGTTGATCTCAATGGGTAGACCATTTGCAATGTTATGACAAAAAGTAGCGACAACCGAGTTATAGTTTGGCTTGCACCATTTTCCAAAAACCCCTGGTAATCTGTAGATGACAGTCGGGTTCCCGGAGTCTGCGAGTTGTTCAACAGCTATCTCGGCCTTTCGCTTGCTTTGACCATAAGGATTATCCAAATCTGCCTGAATGCTTGAAGCCAGAATCAAGGGGATTTGACGCTTTGAGTTAAAAATTGCCTGGCAAAGGGTCTCTGTAAGAAGAGCGTTGTTTTTAAAGTAGTTATTCACATCTTTCGGGCGGTTTTCTCCTGCAAGATGTATTACAGCATCAACATTGGTTAGCAGGGAGGGGAGTGTTTCAACATTATCGCCACGTTCAAACCGTATCACTTCATAATCGGATAGTTCGCCGAGGCGAACCACCATGTTTTTTCCGATAAATCCGCTCGCGCCAGTTATCAGTATGCGCATATCATTCCTCGGGATCTGCTTGTTCTCCGCGAACTGTAGCCTGCATAAAATGCAACTTCATAAGCAATTGTTTCATGCCGTCCAGATCCAACCGGTTTGTGTTGTGAGAGTTATAGTCCTCTGCCGTGGAAATTTCCACTTCACCTTGTTCAACAAACTTGCCGTAATTCAGATCCCTTAAATCTGGCGGTACCTTGTAATAGCGACCAAAATCTTCTGCTGCCACCATTTCCTCACGACTGAGAAGTGCCTCGAAAAGCTTTTCACCATGACGGGTTCCTATGATGTTGACCGGATGTTCTGGGACACCCATTAAATCAGTCAGTGCCCGGACAAGTGTTTCTATAGTTGCCGCAGGAGCTTTCTGGACAAAAATATCGCCAGTTTTACCATGTTCAAAGGCATATAGAACCAAGTCGACAGCATCTTCCAAAGTCATCATAAAACGCGTCATGTTCGGGTCAGTGATAGTAATCGGCTTACCGGCGCGAATTTGCTCAACAAAGAGTGGAATGACAGAACCACGGGATGCCATTACATTGCCATAACGTGTCACACAGATTTTTGTGGAGTTACTGTTACGGGACTTGGCAACCGCTACTTTCTCCATAAGTGCTTTGGAGATACCCATTGCATTGATCGGATAGACAGCTTTGTCTGTACTAAGGCAAATCACGCGGTCTACACCACAGGTTATAGCTGCCTCGAGCACATTTTCAGTACCAATAACATTGGTTATGGTAGCTTGCAGTGGATGGAATTCACAAGATGGGACCTGCTTGAGGGCAGCCGCATGGAATACAAAATCGACCCCGTGCATAGCATTCGTAATGCTGCGCAAGTCTCGAACATCACCGATGTAGAACTTCAGCTTCGGACTGGCATAGCTCTTACGCATGTCATCCTGTTTTTTTTCATCACGGCTGAAAATCCTGATCTCGCCAATCTTGGTGTCGAGGAGGCGATTCAGAACCGCGCCACCAAAGGAGCCCGTGCCGCCCGTTATTAATATCGTTTTGTTCGTGAATTCATTCATTTTTAAACCGCCTTTATAAACTTTTTTAGAAACTTTTTTAATGATTGGGGAAGCAGGCTCTGAATCAAACGTTGAGATTTGATTCGCAACACCGGCCTAATGCCAGCCGAGAAGTCTGGCCGAAGTACCCTTACTTCCTTCAGCACGTCCGTCAACGCCAACTCGTAGGATTCATAGACCAGCGTAGGCTCCGCCCCCATAACACTGTAAGAGCCGGAAAGACGATCAAAGCTTCCGTTAGACAAAAGCTGGAACTGATGAAAATGGTAGAAGACCAGCTTCGTGCCATCGACGGTGATGGTCTTCTGGCTGTCCTGCCCGAAGCGGTACTGCGAGTAATTCCAGGGTGCTACACCGGCTCCCGGGTGTTGCAGGATGTGCAGTTTGCTGTACTTGCCCGGCCATTGGTCCAGATATTTCTGGTCACCCATACGGTCTTCCTCGAGAATATGGAAGCACCATTCGATGCACTGCTCGCGCCAGCGGGCTAGGCAAGCCAAGCCCTGCTCATCCCGGCGAAAACCCACCCACTCAACGCAGAAGCGACCGTTCACCTCCAGATGCTTAAGCGCCGGAGGGAAGCGATGTTCAATGATAACAATCGATGCATCGCCGATCTCGTCAAACAGCGGTTGCAGCGGGGAATAGAAATAGAGATCGGCGTCTAGGTAGGTGATGAAATCGATGTCCGGATTATGCTGCAGCACGTACCAGGGCAAGCAGGGCGACAGAGTCCAGCAGTATTCCGCCACGCTGCGACCGGGCTTAACCCCCAGCAGCGCTTCGTCCTCGACCTCGGAGAGCGACAGACAGGTTACGTGCGGAAAGTCAATTTGCGTCAGGATCTCACGCGTCAGCCCATCCATGCACAACACGTACACGTGGGCATCGGGGCAATGCTGCTTTAGTGTGCGCAGCATAGCCACGCCCTTGAGCAAATAGTTGCTGTCGAACAGGGTGCAGAAATGGTGCATGGTCAGGTTACCTTCTTGCGGCACACATAAGTCCGGGTGGCGCTGCCGACCCCATGGCGCACGGTTTCGTCCAGCGTATGAGTGGCCATTAGCTCCAGCCCACTATCGGCCAGCAGCTGCAGGAACTGGGGCTCGTTGAAGTGGATTTCGACCGTCTCCACGCCATAGGCCTGCTTGCGGTAGTACTTGTTGGGCTGTCCCAGCACCACGGGCGTGCGATGGAAGATCGCATAACGGCTAGCAACCCTCGCTGTTTCTGCCACACCGGCCTGGTACTCTGGGATGTGCAGCAGACAGCAGCCGGAGATCACTACGTCGTAAGTGTTGTCTGCATAGACGAGCGCTGTGGCGTCCTGAACGTCGAAGGGAACCCCGGGGTAGCGCTGACGCGCTAGCTCCACGAACGGCTCGGAGTAATCGCAACCGGTGTAGTCCACATCCAGCTGGGTAATCCTGAAGACCTCCGAGTAGTAGCCGCTGGAGCAGCCGACTTCCAACACACGCATCGGTGCGGCAACACCCTCGAGATCGCGCAGACTCTTTACCAGGACGTCAAACACGTCCACTTGTTCTCCTTGACGATACGCCGCCAGCTGACGATCCACCAACTCTCGCTGCCTGGCCGGCATGCCATCGTTGACCCAGGCCATGCGTAGGCGCGCGGATTCGCTGTCTTTCTCATCCGCGGCCATTTCCACGTAATGGGTCGAAACGCCCCTCCCGGGCAGTATGACCCGCAAGCTACGCCTGAGCAGTGCCTTCAGCCTCGGGAATCGGTTGAGTAGCGCCCGTATTTGATTCATTATTTGGCACCTCCGGCCAGATAACGCTCCAGCACCGGTACAAGTTCTTCCATGCGTCGCTGGTAGGTGTGATCGCGCAGCGTGCGCGCCTGCCCCGCGCGTGCAATGGTTCGGGCCTCCTCCGGGTGCGCGATGTAATAACGTATCAATTCAGCAGCCTCCTCCGGACTGGAGTAGGCCACCACCTCCTTGCCCACCTCGAACAGTTCGTCCAGGTTATCCTTGCGGTCTGTAATCAGCAGCGCCCCGACGCCTGTGGCTTCATACAGACGCATGTTGTTGGCATTGTTTTCCGCCACGTTGATGTGACGGTTCAGCGTGACGCGGCTGCGTGCCAGGGCTCGGTACATGTCCACGCCCCACACTTCGCCGTGGTGGCGCGCCACGATGGGTGAGCTTCGGCTCAAGCTCCCAGCGCCATAACCGAAGAACTCAATTGGCGTGCTGCGCGCTAGATATTCCAGCATGGGCAGCGCCTTGCCATGATGGCGGCTAATCCCCCCCACGAAGCTCGCATCGACGTCCCGTTCCACCTGGCCCAGCAACTCCAGCACACGCGTGTCGAAGCCAATGCGGAAATACTCTGCAGCCAGACCCATGGCCCGAAGCTGGGGTACGAAGTGCGGGAAGGATGTCAGGATCAGATCATAGCCCCTCAGATAGGCCTCGGACGGCAAGGGACTGGCAATCTGGCCGACGATCAGCTTCACGTGGGGCCGCAGTTCGGCCAACTTCTGCGGCGGAAGGAACCACAGGTCCTGGCAGTAAAGAACATCGGGGCGGGCGGCCTTGATCTGCTCGACCGCGATCTCCACCAGCCCCGGCAACGCCGACAGCCAAGGACCGACCACCGGCAGGCGCAGCAGACGCTGGGGCAACTTAAGTGCCAGCGCGCTGTAGCTCACACGATGCTCCTGCGCCCAGGTTTTCTGTAACGGGATGCAGTTGACGATCAGGTCCTGGGCATCGTGCCCCTGGGCCTGCAAATGTCTGGAATAGAAATCGGAAGTCCCGAAGACCTGGTCGAGCAGGTTCTGCCGCTGTTCTTCAAAGGCTACTCCGGCCAGCCCAAGCCTGCCAGCATAGTGAGCCGCCAGAAACCGGGGGTAATAGGTGTCGAGGAGAACGATACGCATATCAAGGTCAATCCGTCTGGTCCGCCACGGCATCCGTTGCCAACCGCGAGCCGTCAATGGACAACACTTTGTCCGCCAGGGCTGCGATCTCTGGATCGTGGGTAATGAAAATGATGATGCCTTCATGCATGCGTTCGCGCAGCTTCGCCACCACCTCGGCCCGCGTAGAGGGATCAAGCGCGCTGGTCGCCTCGTCGAGAATCAGCACATCGGGCTGTCGAATCAGTGCCCTGGCAATACCCAAGCGTTGGCGCTGGCCTCCGGAGAAGTTTTCACCCAGATAGGTCAGCCGCGTGTCCAGCCCTTGCGTCAGTTCCCTTACAATGCCATCGAGATTCACCGTCTCCAGGGCTGCGTAAAGCACATCATCGCCAGCACGCATACCCAGCAACAGGTTGTCCCTGACGGTGGTGGAAAATATCTTGGGCTGTTGCTCCACCAGCGTAAAGCGCTCACGCGCCATCGCCAGCGACTGCGATCCCTCATTGATTGTGACCGCCCCGCTGTCGGGCAAGCTCAGCCCCAGAAAAATGTCTGCCAGCGTGGACTTTCCGGCACCCGAGGGGCCGACGATGGCATAGGTATGTCCAGCTTCGAAGCGGAAGCTCATATCGTAGAGCACACGCCCGCGGTCACCATATCCGAACGACACCCGCTGCAGATCCACGGTTCGCACCGGAACGGGGGCGGCCTGCTCTGGCACTTCCTGCTTCTCCTGCGCCAGCTCCACCAGCGCACCGATGTCTTTGATGGCACGTATGTCCGTCAGCAGCTGGGAACCCGCAGTCACCATCTGCCCCAACGAGGCGAACACCCGGATGACGATGACAGTGCCGGCAAACAGGGCCGCGTCCGACATGCTCACCTCCGCCCCGGGCCGCAACAGGATGGCCGCCAACAGAAGCAGCACGATGGCCGGAAATGCCTTGATGCCGGTCTTGATGGCATCGATCTCCACGAGCATGCGGATGTAGGCGTGAATCTGCGCAGCATACGTGGCCATGACAAAGCGTTCGCCATGCAGGGAGCGGATGGAGCGCAGGCTGTTGAGCGCTTCTACGAAGGTGGTGCCCAGCTCGCGCGACAGATTGACAGCGCGGTTGTTTACTCGGACAACCCGACGAAATAGCATCGCAAGCAAGGCCATACTGAGCAGCAAAAACAGCGCAACCCCGACAAACACAAATGGTGAGAACTGGTACAGAACCACCATACCGACCAGCGACGTGAAAAAACCTACTGCGGCCTGTAGCAGGCTGCTGACGATGGTGCCACACTTGAACGTATCGTCACCCGCTATCGTGATGTAATGGCCCACAGAACGCGTGTACACCCTCGCCATAGGCTCCTGCAGCAGGACATGACCAAAGACCTTGCCACTCAGCATCTCGTGCACGCGCTTGCCCAACCAGGTCGTTAACACCGCCAGCACGTAACCCAATGCCAATCGGATCAACATGACGATGAAAAACAGCCACAGCCATGTCCTGGAAACCGGTTCCAGCTCGAACAGGTTTGCGACTCCTGTCCAGACCTGAGTAACGGGCGAATTGGCCGCCGCCTGCCCGGGTGATAGGGGAATCATCAAACTGGTGGCTAGGTATTCCAGCGCCAGCACCAGCAGCGTTAACGCCACCACGATGTAAAAGGCGTTGAAATTTCGTGCAACAAAGCTCGTGTAACGAACGATCTGCCCAGTGATCCCGGCGGCGGAAGTCAGGGTATTGACCATCAGACAGCTGCTTTCAGAGTGTCTACCAGCGCATCAACGCTGCAGCCCTGGTGGCGCAGGAAATCCGCCACGCCGGCATCCCGCTCCAGCAATGACAAGGCCTCCTCGTAGAACAGGTTGGTCAGGTAGAACGCCAGCAAGCTGGTCCGGTGGTCCACCGACAATTCGGCGGCCACGTCAGGGCGCAGGGCAAACACGGCATCGCATTCATTGAGGTAGGTGTGCTGCAGAGCTTTTGATCGTCCGGCACGACACGGTGCATGAATTGGCTTGACATGCAGCAACTCAAAGCCTTGCGACTCCAGATATTCACAAGCCTGCCAGAATTTTCCGGAGCCCTTCATCAGCGGTTGCGCCAGCATGGTGGATTCCATCTCGATGCCAACGATGCGCCGCCCATCAAACAAGGACTGCGCCCCCTGCAGGATGGACAGTTCCGTGCCCTGCGTATCTAGTTTGACGAAAACCGGCGCAGCGACCGATAGACCCGCTATCGCCTGCACCAGCGAGAGGGTCTCAATACGGCGCTCCGTTACCGGAAAGAAATAGTCGAGGTTGCTCACCCGGTGTTTCATGGACGGCAAGATTTCCGGTGGTAGCAGACTTGAACCTGTGTCCACATTGGTCACGTACAGGGTTTGTGTGCCGCCTTGGCGGCTCAGCCCCGTTGTACAGGCCGACACCTGGCAGGGCCAACTCCAAGACTTGATGTAGGCAATGCTGGCCTCGTTCGGCTCCACCGCCAGCCACTGCGTTCTGGGCGCATTGAGAAACTGCAACCACTTGCCATGGGGATAATACGACGCGCCAACGTCCACGCAAACAGCCACTGGCAGATAAGGGCTGAGCAACTTAGAAACCCGCCACGCCAAGGTGCGCTGACGCAGGAAGTTCTTCACTGACTGCGGGATCAAACGGCGCACGGTTAGGCCCAGACTCATGAAAACATCCTTTTCACCTTGCTCACGGCACGCTCCACGAAAGTTAGATCCGAAAAAATCACCTGCAGCGCCACGCGTTCGCCATCCTCCATCAACCCACCGCGGTGCAGTAGGCGGGCGCCATCGAAAGCGATGAAGGTGCCAGCCGGCCCTGTCATCTTGCGTTCGCTACGAGCTAGTTGGCCTTCCAATTCGCTACCTGGAAGCACGTCCCAGCCCATATGCGAATTGAAGCGCAGGCACTCCGGCAAGCGCATGAAATGCCGCCGGAAATTCTCCGAACCTACCGATTGGTGATAGTGCTTGGCGTAGTAGTCCTTTAAAGGCGAGTCGAGTTGTGTGCCAACCGTGCCCACCACCCGCCCAATCACTTCCTGAAGTGGATTGAGTTGCATGGCTTCGTAGGCACCCGGGTAGCAGCCTGTGGGCCCTGTTTTCTCGGTTACATCCGATAGATAGACAATGGACTTGGGGCAGGAAATGGTTTCGTCAAGGTGGGCGTACAGAGTATGGGGAGCGCGCTCGAGCCCTGCAATGGCATTTTTCCACCAGGTGGCCTGCGGCACACTAAGTTCCAACGCCAGGCCAATCACCCTAGTCTTGCGCCCCGTATAGGCGCTGACAGCGTCCAATACCCCAAGGGCCTTGAACTCCCGATTAAGCACAGCACGCATGGCACGCACTACCGCCCCAGTGTTGACTGATAAATCTTCACGCGTCAGGCGTCCCTCAGCCGCATTGGCCCGAAATCTCTCAAGCTCCCGCTCAGCCAGATTGCGCAACTCGGTAACTGCCGCTTGGGGAAGCCGGCCAAAATAATACTGCCCAGCTTGCATGCGGATGGCATCCTGCCTCGCCCGCGCATCGGTCAGGTCCACGAAGCCCACCTCGGGCCGCCGGGCATACCACGCCAATTCCTCGTCCAGCAGGCGAATGCACGCGCTCCTGAGCTCAAGAAGAAAGCGTTTTTCGTATTCGTCAGCCGACTGTGCATGGAAAGACTCGAACAAACCGTCAAGCGTTTGCAGCAAATCCTGCCTCAACGCGGCCTGGCTTGCCGCGTCCAGCGTCGAACCAAAATTTCGGGCGGTCACATAGGTTTCGTTGAAGGCAGCCAGTTTTTCGACAGGTAAATCCCAGCTGGGAACGCTAAAGCTAAAAGCCGGGTGTTCCTGGTAGCTGCTCTCCATCATTTTTTTCAACGGCTGCATTTTGATTATCCCCTTATCTGCTGTTTGTTTGAATACAACAGGCCGTAATAAATTCCAAGTAGCGCCATAAGATATCGCCAGAATCCGTCATTTAACGGATCTACCATTGCTCTCCCTAGGCAGATAAAAATCAGGCCGCAGACTGCTACCAACACAATCGATCGGCTACCTGATTGAGCGGTCTGCCGTAGCGAATGCAACACCCCCCAAACGAGCCACACATAAGAAATGATTCCAACCAGTCCAAACGAGACGATAAGTTCAAGTAGGAAACTATCAGCGCGTTGATATTTACCTTTTTCTCCGGCAACACCCCAGAGGCGTGCCATGTAGTCCTCAGAATAGCCAATACCCAAAGGATGCTCGAAAAGGCCTTGCAAACCCGAGAGCAGCCAAGCCATGCGCAGGTAGGCGGACTGATCGATCTTGCAACGGAAGTCTCTTTCCAGATAGCACGCATCAATGTCTTCTATCGGGGCACTCCAATAGTTTTCATCGACAAATGGGCGCTGCGCCAATTCCACCTTTGAATCGAATACGTCATGTACCGCGGCGGAAAAGCTGTCGCTCATGGAAAGCCAGCGCGACTTGCCTGCGCTATAACCTAAACCCACTGCCGCAACCAGCAGGCTGATCAGCAGCCATCTCCCCAAAAAACCAGTCGGTAGTAATGACTTCAGCGACTGCCACGCCCGCGAAGGCCCGATCGCTATCGCCAAGAGACCACCCCCGATGAGCACAGAAACATATGCAGCTCGCGCATCCAGCAAAAAGAGCGACAGAACGCTAAAGCTTGAAAGTCCCCACGCCAAGTATCTTGTGGAGGTGCGCCTGAAGTACCTCGACATCATTAGTCCTGCACAAGTCAGGTGAAGCAGCGCCAACGAAAGATAGCGTCGGCCTACTCTGGGGGTGTCCTTGATGTACTCCAGCAATCCATGCCTCGAAGACCACGGGATTGGCACGTCGCCTTGGTATATCGAGCGGAATATATCAAGGTACATGAACACAAGGTGAACAAGCCCAGGGATAAGAAATACACCAGCGACCAGCAGCGGAATATTTGACCTCTCTTGGTTACGAAACATCAAATACAACAGCAGATAAGGCACAACCCCAATCAGCAGCCCTCTCAAATAGGGCCCCATATCAAGCGCAGGTCTGGACAAGCCAAATACTACCACGTAGAGCAACACCGCCGACAGCCACGCCAGCGGCTTGATCGCTGTCATGATGCCGGATCGACAGAGCCCGAAGACGCCGATTGTTATGATTAGCAGCAATGCAGCCAGCAGATCAGCCGTGAAATATTTAGACGGCGACAAGTAGAGCATAAAAATTACGCTGAGCCAGACAGATGCGATAACCTTCGCCATAAGTGGCAAAGTCAGCCTCCCATCATACAACATTTTCAGGTTGTTCATTTTTGGAGACTTGCCATTGCTTTGACAAACCGGTCAAATGCCGCAAGCTTAATAAGCTCATTGAAACTGCGAATCAGCGTACCCTCAGCAGCCTCGCCTACGTTGCAGGCTCGCCAGAACGCCCCGAACGCCTGTCGTAACTCCTGCTCATTACGAGTGCCATGCAGGTTATGCATATAGTAGAAAGCCAGCGCCTGACGATGCATTTCCTCCTTGGGCAACGGCAAAGTCGCGTAGGTTCTTAGCATGCCCTCGTACTCCGCCCGTGTACGCGCCGTTCTGCAAAAGTCAAAGGCGTGGTGCGGATGGCGTGCACAACAGATACTCGGCACTCCAAGGTAAGCCAACTCGTGCGCGACCGTGCCATAGACCGTAACGCCGCAGGCAATGCCGGCCCGCGCTAGCTCAACATTGCTGGCGCCCGCCGGCAACCATTGCAGGCCGGGGTAATTCGCCCGCAACCGCCCCAGAGCCTCGTCGCTCAAGGCAATCTGGTTAGGGTGCGGTTTGAGGAAAAAGCGTACGCCCGACTTCTTTAAGACCTCAATCGTGAAGCAGACCCAGCGCCAGAAATCTGGGAATAGCAGATCCGGATAAACATGCGGACTGTCGTAAAAATCGTGCAGAAAGATCACGACTGCTCCGTCCAGGCCGTGCGGCAAATCGACATGGCTTTGCCCGTACGCCGATTGACGCATATAGCTGGTAGCGGCATCGATCACGCCAGAAAGTCGATTCTCCAATTGCTGACGCGCGGCACCCAGTCTTTCCTCCTGCCGATCCAGCGCCTCGAACCCGGACCTGTATTGTGCAAAGTTCTGGGTGTGAAAATTATCCGCCTGCGTCAGGCGTTTGCAGAAACTATTCAGATTACCAAACGACCAGACCTCTACGCCGTGACGCAAGGCCACGCGTGCTGGTATGCCGTGTTCCAGGTAAGTCGTGTAGGAAGTAAGATACCAGCGCGGCTTGCGCCTTCCGAAATAAGCCTGCGCCTGTCTTACATCACGCATGGCCTGCCACACTAAGCGCCGAACGAAGGGGTCCTTAACATCAAACTCCGGTGATGGCTTAAACCGAAGATAGGAATCAACTAATAGATCAGCCACCTCTATGCCGTCGATCGCCAGTGACAGAGACTCTTCCTGCTGCTGCAGCTGCAGCCAAAGTGGTCTCGACCTAAACCAATCCATCAGATCGCGGAAAGGGTATGCCCAAGTCGCGCAGCGATAAGCAACGCCATCAATCAGGTCACCGTAGGCTCGCACCCAGGGGTTGCTCCAGAGCCACGCCACAGGCGCACTGCGCTTGAGCTCGGCCAGCCATCCTGTACCCACCGCACCACTGACAGCCCGAACGACTACCATCTCTGAACGCATAACAGTATGCGCTTCAAGACGCGCGCGGATGGCGCCGAACAGCAAGAAATAGAACTTGTCCGGAACGGACTGGAACGACAACAGAGCGCCACCAGCCTCCGTAGGAGGCATGCGCATGCCATCAAAGGACTGAGGCCGCACCCCAGCCTCGTCTGGATACCTGGAGAACAGCCGGCCCACTTTTCCCAGCATAGCAGATACCTTATGCATCACGACGATCATCCACACGCACAACATCCGCGAACAGGTAATCCTGCTCGGACAGCTTCTCGGCAAAGCGGTAGCCCTGTTTTTCCAGATAGGCACTCAGGCGCGTGAAATCGCGGCATTCAACGAGGATGTACTTGAAACGAAATGCCTGGTGGTCCAGGCCTTTCAGCACTTCCAGCTCTGCCCCTTCCACATCAAGCGAAAGAAAATCAATCAGCTTTGGAGCACGAGCATCCAGCAGCAATGAATTGAGGGTACGGGCCACGGCGCCGAATTCGAACACGGTTTCGCCACTCCCCAGAAATTGGTCCCCCAACTTTGCATGCGCACGCGGGTCCTGAATATCTGACTCCAGGCTGACCGGCGTGGACATTAGGTTGGAATAGGCAATACGAACGAACTCTTGATCGTAATCGAAGGATACGCAGGCTGCGCAGTAAATGCTGTCTCGTGATGACCGATTTTGTCGGCATTTCAAAAAGTTCTGCGGCGCGGGCTCAACCAGCAGCCCCC
>CEOE01052741.1_pt1 | contig 15355 bp, 17 predicted proteins | sample 530211 | NCBI WGS metagenome assembly CEOE01 (sample SAMEA2619779, study PRJEB7988) | marine metagenome | isolation source: saline water (ENVO:00002010), including
GATGTGGAATTTAATTATACTGATTGATGAAGTAGTTGATATATATTTTGAAGTTACAAAGAAAGATACAAATAATAGACCTTTGGAGCTTCAGCAAATGGATTTTGGTATTAAATACTTTATGAACCCTACTTCTTTATATACAAATGAAAAAGCAGGGTTAACAAATACGTTACCTGTTATTATTGGTAATTCAAGTAATACAGATAGTGAAATAGAGCAACTACATATGCAAGGATATAAATTATGGCAACAGTAAATCAATCACAATTTAATAAAAGTAGATTAGACAAGTTTTTACTTGTTATGAATCTACCCACACCATTAAGAGATATAAGTGTAAAAAATTTACAAAGTAGAGACAACGATGTAATAATTGAAGATAGTTTACAATTTTCTGTTTACGGTTCAGTTGTACCTGCAGTACAGGTACCATCTGAAGATTTGTATTATGGTGGTCAATCATTTAAAGTTTCAAAACATACAAGACCTGTTTATGAAAACGTTACAGTTAATTTTACGGTAGATAATCAATTTAATAATTACTGGGTCTTATATAAATGGCTTGATATTTTAAATGATGAAAAAAATTCACAGTTTGATTCAAAAGATGTAACGAAAACAGCTGTAATTGACCCTATTTTGAGAAAAAGTCCTGACTCATTAAATCCACCAAAATTATATCAAACTGATATTACTTTATATGCAAAAGATGAATTTGATAAAAACATAGTCAAATTTACATACACTAAAGCATTTCCAGTCAATTTAGGTGGTATAGATTTCAATTATAGGCAGTCTGGTGAAATTGAAACGACTTTTGAATTTGCTTTCTCTCAATTACTCGTGGAGTTAGTATAATACTCTAAAACAGTCCCGGTTGGGTATGTATGCTTCGTATTTTTTAATACTCTTTTAACCGTATGAGTTTTTTTATTTTTTAATTTTCGTAAAATAGATTCTTCAAATTTTGTTTTATTGAAAAAATCTGATTCACTCGTATATAACTCAGTATACGTATCATACTCATTAGGTATATTAAATACTATTTTAAAAGGTTTATAGTTTTTGTGTTTGTCTCTGTTTTTATAAAAAGTTTCGATATGTTTTTCTGTCTTTTGTTGTTTTTGAAACGGTGTTTTTGCTTTTAACGTTTTACTATGTCTGGTATTTCTTAATATTTGTTTAGATGGTGTAAGTCTTTTTTTAGTATCGATTTTTTTAAGTTCGTCTTTTGTTTTAAACTGTCTCCACCCTGTACCACCGCGAGCATCTGTTGTAAAATTCAGTAAAATAAATTGCTGCTCATTCATATATTGTTCAATGAGTTCTTCTTCTCTATTGTGAATTTCTGCGTTCGTTTTATTGTCTAAAAATTCGATACATTCAAAAATCAAATAATCATGACCATGTTTGTTGTATATGTTCTGTATTTTTTTATTATGACATTTATCGTGTTTTAAACGCCATTGATATGTGTTGTACCTACCACCGAAACCAGTTTTTCCACATGTGCTTCCAATATAGATGTATTTTTTATCTTTTGATATAATTTTATACACACCTTTGCGACCTTTATCGATACTATTTAAATTAATACGCATAGTATTATTTATTAAATCACCTGGCCTTGTTTGATAAAAAATACTGAATAGTTAAATATTAACCCCGTGGGAATATAAATAATATTATATGAGAACCATTCAAAGCCCCGGTGTAGAAATTAAAGAAATAGATCAGAGTTTAAGACCAGTATTACCAGCTGGTACAAACATTTTAGCTACTGGTTTTTCAGATAGAGGTCCTACAGATGAAGTTATTCAAGTAACAAGTCAAAGTGAATTTGAACAAATTTACGGTACTCCAAGAACGCCTGCTGAAAGGTATTTTTATCACACAGTTAGACCACTTTTCCAATCACCAGCTAATATTTTAACATATAGATTACCATATGGTGCTGATAGAGGTGTCGGTTTCGGTAATAATTATGGTACATTGGCATATACAGTTAGTGCATTTTACGTTGGTGATACAATTACTGGTAGTCTTTCATTTGGAGATCAGTTAAGCACTTTATCTCAATCCAACACAGGTGTATTATATGTTTTTGGTAAACCAACACACATTGAGTTATCGCAAGAGCAATATTTTGATATTTTACAAAAAAGAACGTTTGATTTTGAAAATACAAGTACAGCCACAATTGCATCAAGTGGAGATTTGAAAAATGCAGGTTTATTGGTACTTAATAAAGGTCAAACAACAATTGATGATAAGTATCAAGGTTTTTATGTTGGTGTATTAGATAATACAAATCTTAACCCTGCAACAGACTTCGACGGTGTTTTATCCGTTGAAACAGTTGCAACATCAGCAACAACAAATAATTACTTAACATTGCCAGATTCAAGATTGAATTTCTCATTATCATCAATTTCTGATAATAATACAAGTACATTTGGTCAAGATGATGATAGTGTTTCTGAAGTTATGGAAAATCTAAGTCAATTTGATATTGATGGTAAAGATTTTGACGATACAGTTTCATTAGGGTTGTTCAGATTAAGACAATCACCATTCAGCCCAGATTCTATTAAACTTGATTTTGTATTAACAGAGAGTTATGTTGGTTCATTAGACTATCATAGACAAATACAAGCACAAGACGGTGGTGTTCCAAATAGTTTCTATTTAGATACAAGAGAAGATCAATCACCTAATATTTCAGTACTCACAAATAAATTTATTTCACGTGAGGAAGGTACAACTTGGTTAGGTATAGATGGTAACCCTCTTAACAAGACAAGATTTACATCGACTAAATTTATAGGAGATGGTGCGGAAAGTAATATTAAAACATTATCTGCACAGTATCATTACTTAACAAACCCAACTGCAGCAGATTTTGCAACATTATCATCAATTTTAGTTAATACAACAACTGATTTAGGTGCAGCAGATAGTTTATTTGCAGCTGGTGCTTATGAAAGTGGTAATCCAAGAAAGAAAGCACTCGGTTCAATACCGCAAAAATTAGATAGATTATTTGATACAGTAGAAAATATTGATCTATTTGATATTGATATAACTCTAGACGGTGGTTTAACTACTATTAATGCAATGAGAGAAGAACAAGGTGGTGATTTCTTTGATGACACTGCTTCAGTTTCAGCTTTCGATGGTTTTTATACAAGTGATATAGTTAATAATTTAACTGTTGATGCAAAAAGATTTAGAAGCAATTGGAATACAATATTCCAACGTTTTGGTGAGTTTGCTGAAAAACGTAGAAAAGATCACTTATTCATTGCTGATTTACCAAGACCGGTATTCGTTCAAGGTAGAAACTTCCAAACATTAGATGATCCAGAAAAGAATTTCTCATTAAATGTTCTTAAACCGATCCAAGCACATACAAGTATAGTTAATACAAGCTATGCAGCAACATATGCTAACTGGGTTAAGGTTTATGATTCATTTTTAGATGATCAGTTCTGGTCACCATTCTCAGGTTTTGCAGGAGCTGCAATGGCTAATACAGATGCAAATTTCCAACCATGGTTTGCACCGGCAGGATTTACAAGAGGTATTGTTACAGGTGTTAATGATTTAGCATTATACCCGAAACAAAAACAAAGAGATCAACTTTATAAGATCTCTACAAATCCAGTTGCGTTCTTCCCAGGTGAAGGTTTTGTAATATTCGGTCAAAAGACATTACTTAAAAAGCCAAGTGCGTTTGATAGAATTAATGTTAGAAGATTATTCTTGAATCTTGAAAAAGCAACAAGACAAACAGTTAAGTTCTTTATATTTGAACCTAATACATTATTAACAAGAACAAGAGTGTTGAATACCATTACACCGATCTTTGATAATGCTAAAAATACTGAAGGTTTATATGATTACTTACTAGTTTGTGATGAAAGAAATAATACACCAAGAGTAATTGATCAAAACGAACTAGTTGTTGATATCTACTTAAAACCAGTTAGAGCTGCAGAGTTTATTTTAGTTAACTTTTATGCAACTAAAACAGGTACTGATTTCAATGAATTGGTTGGTTAAAATATAATTTAATATAAATATTTTTATGGCTGATTCAAAACTAACAGATTTACCTGAAATAACGACATTAAGTAACGATGATGTTTTGTATGTGGCAGATATTTCATTAAATGCGTCAAACAAAATTACTTACGGTAATTTCATTAATGATAAGTTTAATGCACTTAATAATAGTTATACATTAACTGCTGCTCAGATTACTGTTAATACAAATAATATTGCTACTTTACGATCTGATGTTGATACACTTATAAATTCATCTACCGGGGTTTCAATTGATTTAGACGCTTTTGTTATTGCAGATGGATCGAGATTCACATCATCATTTGATGTTAGTGAGAATTTAGGTATCAGCAATGGAGATGTATTGATACCATCTCTCGATATTGTTGGTGGGTTAAGTGGATTACAAATACAAGTTGCTCCTGTTTCGTCAAGTCATGTAAGATTTGATGCAATAAATACAACAGGTAGTTCACTAACTGTAACACCATCTGCGGTGTTATTCATTAAAAAGTTTTCTGATAACATTACTTAAGTAGATTAAATAATTACATGGCAGATACAACACAGACAATCCAAGGTTTTTATACTCAAGCACAAGCAAAAGACTTTGCAAGAAATAATCTTTTCAGAGTGTTGAATATTAATTTTGGTACAGGTACAGATGTTAGTTTTACGGAAGAAGATTTAGTTTATGCAACTACTGCTACATTGCCTGGTAAAACTATTAATAATGTAGCGGTACCATATATGGGTCTAAATTTTAACGTGCCAGGTACTGTTACTTATGACGGTAGTGACGGATATTCATTAACATTTAGATCAGATGAATCTCATAATTTAAGAGAAAAATTCTTACAAGTACAACAAGATACATTCGATGATGCTGATAGCACTGGTAATTATTTCATGCCAACAGCTGATGCGGTTATTGATCTAGTTTTACTTGATAAAGAATTAAATAGAGTGGCACAATATCAATTAGTTGGTTGCTCTATTAGAAATGTTGGTCCTCAAGAATATGATTCAACTGGTACAGGTGATGTTGTTACATTTACAACAACAATAGCTTACCACTATTTTAGAAAAACGGGTTAATAATAATCTATATAACTTTTAAAGCTCTCTCGGAGAGCTTTTTTTGTGTATAAATATATATAAATGCCAGGTATATTAGAATCAATTAACAGCGCAGTTCAAGGAATTGCAAACGCTACTAATAATTTTGTTGGTGGTACAGTTGCACAACCTGGTTTATCTTTATTAGGCACTAATTTACCAGGTGTACCATTAATTAGCTTTAGAGATCAATTTTTGGATAGTTTAGGTCAATGGACCAGTTCTATACCGTTAAATACACAATTCATTATATTATTTGATAATTTTCCATTAGGTTTAACTAACAATATAATACAAAATTTAGAACCAATAGTTCAATCAACCGGTTTCGATATTAATTTACCTAAATCTATAACAACAAATCTTAAAAATCAGGGTATAGTAGGTTGCATTTTTGCTAACAGTTTTAATATTGGTAGTGATAGTTTAAATTATGGTAATGCCCCTATACCAAACAATAGAGGTTTTATACCAGGTACTATTTTAAAAGATAGGGGTGCTTTTTCTGAAAATCTTTTAAGAATCGGTTTAAGAGAAACAAATACTTCATTCACCGATTTTGTTATTAGACCTTGGGTGATAATGGCAAGTCATTTTGGTTATGTAGCAAGAGATTTATCTGATCCAGTTGAAAGGTTAAAAAACCCTAAATGTAATATAACTATAGTACAATATACAAGAAGTGCAAAAGGGTTATCTCAAATACCTAGAAAATCGTGGAGATTTTATAATTGTGTACCTGTTAATATTGACGCAAGAGACGCTACATATGAATCCGGTGAAGATGTAAAAACTTTTACCACCGAATGGGTATACGATAAATACGAAATAAGCAGTAATTTATACCTTAATGTACCAGAGTTATTAAAGACATTAAATCCATTCAAATTTTAATGAATAGTTATTATTATAATAATTACAGAATAACAGAGTTAAGTTATTTTGAATATAAAAATCTTGCAAAGAATTTATTTACAGAAGATCTTGATACAATTAATAAGGTCTTTGAAGATATATTGCAAAGTCAAGTCAATGTTAAATATCTATCTATTGAAAATAAATTTAAATGTTTGATATTTTTAAGATCATTAACTTTAGGTGAGGAGTTTAATTTATCATATAAAGAAAAAAACTATAATTTTAATGTTAATAATATTCTAGAAAATATTTTTCTAAATGAAGAAGATTATGATACTGAATCAATAGATTTAACAAAGAGTAATAAATTTTATATCAATGATACGTTAAATGAATTAATAAACAATATAAAAGGAATTACTTTAAAAAACAAATATTACGACTTTACTGAATTTGCAAAAGAGCAGAAAAAAGAATTGCTTGATAACATTGCCGATATTAATATAGTTGATGTAAGTAATAAAATGCTAGGTGATATATCTAACAATTATTTAAAAATTTTAGATTTAAAATTAAATTTACATAATGGAGATATATTAACATTTCTAAAAAATATTTTTTATAGTGATCTAAACAATCTATATGATTTAGAATATTTTTTAATAAAGAACTTAAATTTAAATACAAATGATTTCAAAAACTATTCATTAAGTGAATTGAAAATATTAATGAATAAAGTTATAGAAGAATATAAAGAGTCTAATAAAAACGATAATACTGGTATTCCCTTAAGTAGATAGTAAATAAATTTATGTCAGATAACAATTTCAGTGATATTTTAAATGAAGTAAAAAGCCTCAAAAAGGAAATTTCATTTTATTCACCGGTAAACGATAAAGAATTAAAAATATATCCCCTTAATCTTAATCAGCAAAAAAAGATTATAGAAAATTCTCTATCTTCCACCCTTTCATTACTATTTTTCAATAACTGTATTTTTGAAATTATTAAAGAGAATTATACTGGTGATTTAAAAGAGTTAGACACATTAGATAGGGTTAATATTTCACTATCTTTAAGGCAAAAAATTAGCAATACAATAAAGGAAGATGATAACGAATATTCTATTTCTGATATTATAAAGAATAATAAAAAGAAAATAGTTTTTGAATCTAAAGTTATCGAAACAGAAAATTTTAAATTTCATCTTAGAAAACCTAATCTAATAGTTGATAACAAAATAAATAATTTACTTATTAAAAAATATAAAGGTCAAAAAATAAGCGATAACAATGTTAATAACGTTATAAGTGATCTATATGCGTATGAATTAGTAAAATTTATTGAAAAAATCGAATTCAATGATAAAGAAATTGATGTATTATCACAAATTAACAATTCATTAAAATTATTAAACGAAATTGATTCAGACAATTTTAAAGAAGTTTTTGAATATATAAACAAACTTAGAGATCTGGAAAGTGATTTAACTCTAATTCCAAATACAGAGATTAACGTTTCCATTACTCCAGATTTTTTCATAGTTCAGTAATTTAATTAAATATTATCGATGGCAGTCGATAATATAGGTGAAGCTTTACTACTTTTATCTAAAGTATCAGGTAAATTAAATGATAAAATAGATAATCTTGAAAAAACTATATCTAAAACCACGGGTGCTGTAGATGGTAAGCCTAAACGATTTATAGAAAAACCTAAACCTGTTATAGTTTCAGATTTTGGTAGAAAAGCTGAAAAAGATTTACAATTAGCTTTAAAACCTAGTGAAGAAGAAGATAAAGACCTTGAAAAAAAGAATGGCTTCGGTTTTGTAAAAAAATTAATAGGTCCAGCGTTATTAGTTTTAGGGGGATTAGCAGCTTTAGTTACCGGTTTAATGTCAGATGGTCCTTTAAAAGGACTTTTAAATATTCTTTCAAAAACTGGTATTATAGGTGGTGTGAAACTATTTCAAAAAATGGCTAGCACGCAAATAGGTAAATTTACTACAATGTTTGCTAAAATATTACCTAAAAATTTATTTGATAATGTAATTAAATCAGCTAAAGGGTTTTTAGGTAACATAGGTAAGTTTTTATTAGCTCCATTTAAAGGACTCGTCGGAAAAGGAGGAGCTAAAGCATTATTCGGTACTATTGGTAAACTGTTTACCAAAACTTTAAGGCCTTTATTAAAAAGAATACCTGGTATTGGTTCATTAATATCTTGGAGTTTTGCTGTTTCAAGATTTAAAAAAGGCGATGCTGTTGGTGGGTTAATTGACGTTGCATCAGGTATTGCAACTTTATTCCCTGGTATTGGTACCGCTTTAAGCATAGGTTTAGACGTGTTGAATGCATTCATAGATATGAAGAAAGATCCTGAAGAGGTGAAACCTAAAGGTGAAGGGTTTAATTTAGGTAAATTCTTTGGAAATATAAAAGATGCTATAATGAACAATTTCCCTATTAAAAACCTAGTTGAATTTTATTCAGGTGCAGGTAAAGTTGTTACTGGCAATTTTAAAGAAGGTTTCAAACAAATGGCATATGCAATACCATTCTTCAAACCTTTGAGTGAGTTTATATTTGGTACCGCTGAAGAATCAAAGGATGAAAGTGGTAAATTTAGTTTTACACAATTTTTCGGTAATATAAAGGATAAAATTTTAACATCTATGTTAAATATTCTTCCAGAAACAATATTAGGTGTTTCAGTCAGAGCTAGAGCTGCTAAAATGCTTGGCATTGATATGGGACCGGTGAATGGATTGCCAGCTGGCTATAAAGAAGGTGATATAACCCCTCAAGAAATAAAAAAATATAAAGATGATATTGAAGGTATGAGTGTGGGTGAAGCAAATAAATATATCCGCGCTCAAAGAAAAGGCGTAGAGGTAAAAAATAACGTCATTGATAATGCAATTAATAATAAATCTAATGAGGAAAAAACTGATAATTCTTTAGATAAAATTACCTTTAGTAATGCAACTAATAGCACCATTGAGATAACTGCAAAACAAAATACATTGTTAGAAAAAAATAATTTACTATTAACGCAAATATTAGAAAAAATTAACAACGGTAGTAGTGTAATAAATACAACAAATAATACTTCCATCATGCAAAATAATAATGGTGTTAAGCAATTTAGAGAATTGTATGCTTAATTAAATATTATTAATGGCAAGTTTATGGACTTTAAAATTTGGTGAAGATAATACAATACCAGTATTATTACGCTATGGTACCAAATTAGGTGAAAGTGTCGACTTTACAAAAAATAAGGTTTATGGTAATAAGGATAATATCACAGACCCGATAGATGTAATAAATAACTTCTCATGGACTAAAAGCCCTCAATCATCTAGGCATGATGTGCCTAAATTAAGATTGATAGAAAAAAGAATAACTAAAAATAGTACTGTAAGTAATTTAGCATATTCTGTTGCTGCTGGTGGTGATTTAGCTAACACAATAACTGACGTTTTTGGTGGTCTAACTAATACAGAACAAAGTATAGAAGAAATTAAACAAAAAGCTTCAAATATAGCTAATAAATCTGGTGTGTCGGATACTTTAACTAAGGTAGCTGAAGAAGCTAATGAAATTTTTAATTTAACACAATTTGATAGTACAGTTTTGAAGCCGTACAATTTTTTATATGCAACCGAAAAAACAGGGTTCGAATATATATTCCCTTATTTAGATGATGCTTATAGAGATTTAAACATTAACATGGGTACCGATCAAGCAAATTTAGCATCACAAGCTTTAGGAGCAGTAAGCGATGTTATTCAACAAGTTGCAGGTGCTGCATTTGTTTTGAGGCCGGGTGTTTATATTGAAGAAGCACAGCAATTTCAAATGTCTCAAACTGGTAGAAGTGTTAAAGTTTCAATACCTTTACTCAATACAGGTACATTTGAAGATATTTTACAAAATTGGCAATTAATTTATGGTTTAGTTTATCAAAACAGACCTGGTAGGATAACTAGAAATTTAGTAGATGTGCCAGTTATTTATGAAGCAAATATAAAAGGGATGATGTATATGCCTTATGCTTATATTAGTAATTTAGAGGTTAAATTTTTAGGTAATAGAAGAACGTTAAAACTTAAAGTACCTGTTGCAGGTACATCTAATGAAGGTTCTGATTTCAATATACAGTTAAAAGAAATACAAACAGTTATACCTGATGCTTTTATGTTGGAATTTACTTTAACAGGGTTAAATGAAGAAACAAGAAACTTTATGTACGAAAGTATTGATGAAGGGAAAGTTGTTGCAGGAACAAAACCAGTTAATCTAGGAGGTACAGATATTTTACCTAGTTCTGTGACAAACGCAAACCAATTAACTGATGGAGGATTATTATAATATGGATGGAACATTTCAAAATAATATAGAAGACTTACCAGTTTTAGAACTTTATAGATACGAAAATATTTTTAAAGTGTTTGAAACAGGTGATAAAAATTTTTATTTTTATAATATAAATAAAAAAATTAGTTTACCTGATGATTTAAATTCAACGTTTTTTGATTATGTAACTTTAGATAAAAAGATACCTCTTACGACATTGAGTTATAGATTATATGGCACTACATATCTTTGGTGGTTAATTTTAGTTATTAATAAAATTGACAATCCAGTAAGAGACTTACCTGTCGGAAAAAAACTAAAATATATTAAAAATGAATATATAAAAGACGTTTTAGATAATATAAAAAATCAGTTGCAATGATTACTCAAAATTTATTAGATTCAATTACAAGGAATAGCACTGAAAACGTATACTTAATAGATAAAAAAAAATACGTTGTTAACCTCGTGTTCTTGAATCCAGATGGTAGTAGTCTACAAATATCAAAAAATAACGTAAGAAATTTAAATATAAACGATAATATACTTTTACCACATGATATGTCAAGTATATCATTTATTGATAATGATAATGTTTTTCAAAGATTGAAAGCAGATAATAAAGATATAGAATTTAATCCTGAGTTTAAAAATATTTTAAAAGGTTATAATTTTAGAGGTGATGGTAGGGATTTTTTATATATTGAAATATTACCTGTTGATAAAGAAAATGAAATTTTTGGTGTGAATGATCAAGAGTATAATAAACTATTTGGATATAGAAATGTGTTTATTTGCACTGATTCAGATGAATATATTGAAAATGGTAATACTATTAAAACGTATAATTTAATGGACTTTGATGAAAAAATATTAAAAGAAAGAAAGTCTTATTTTTCTAGTTCAAGTTTGGTGGAAAGCGATAAACCTACTTTTTTATTATCCAATAAAGAAAGAGAAGTAGAAACTGGTAAATGTATAAAAAATTTATTAAGAGAAAGTTTGCTTTTAAAAGCTAACGAAGAAATTGTTGATACAATAGATGGTGAAACTCCAGATTTTGAAGATGGTTCGAGTAAAATATTTTACACATCACCTGCTAATAATACTTCATATGAAGATCTATTATTTTTGTATGATAAACATGTAAGTAATAGCACAAAAAATGATTTTTCTATTTTAAAAAAGGATAAGTTTACTAATAGATATTCCTTAAAAAGTGTAAATGAATTATTTGATAAAGCTTATAACAAAAAAGATAATACTGCTGGTAAATTAAATTTAGAGAAAATATTAATATCAGGTTCTTCAGATGAAGAATCATCTATACAAAATTCTACAAAATCACCAACTCAATTAATAACTTTTGGAGAATATAGTCAGGTTAGACAGGTTAAATTTTTCAATACCGACTCATTAATTAATAGTAATAAGTTAGTTACGAAAGCATTACACTCATATAATTTTGAAGATAAACAATTTAATTTAGATAAACAAGATTCCGATATATCAAAAGTTAGGGATTTTTATACTGAAGATTATGTTCAAAATATGAAAGGTGAAAGTGATTTACCGTTTCCTAATTTTGTAGTTAATAATACTAAAAATCTTAATTTAAGTTTTACTAACGATTACTCTTTATACGGTGAAAATGATATCATAAGAAGAGGAGAAGGACTTAATAAATTACTTAAACATGCTATTTTTACAAATATTGCTGCTGAAATACAATTAAAAGGCCAATTATTTCGAAAAACTGGTACCTTTTTGAGTTTGGATAGAGCAGGTAGATATGTAGATAATTTATTTGATAGTAAATTTTTAGGCATTTACTTTATAATTGATGTAAATCATTCATTCATAAATGATACAACATATAATAATACGGTTCTCGCAGTTAAAACATATATTTACGATGATCCAAAATTTAGAGAGGATATACTATGAGTTTTAATATTACAGCTTTACCAGATTATCTAGACACTGTTGTTTTTCAAACATCTGCTTTTTATGAAAATAATAGTAATTTATTAGATATTTTTGAAGACTACTTAACAGAACTAAATTTAAATTTAGATTATGAAAAGGGAAAATCTTCTGGTGATATTTTAGAAAATAACGTTAATTTTTTTAAAAAATTGAATGATAACAACTTTATTATTGAAGGGGTTGAAATTGATCAAATTAGTAAAAATTACTATATTGAAAAATATAATAGTTTATTTTCTACAATTAAAAATTCTGTGAGTTCATTTTTAACCGCTGGTAATGTTTATTTTAAAGAATATTCAGATGACGTAGGTATACTAACTGATTCATCTTGTGTATTAGATGATAGTATAGTACCATGGTATGATATTTTTAATGAAGATATAGATTTACCTAATAATTTAAATAGTACTATTTTTAATAAAATTTCAGATAATAATAAATCTTTACAATTAAAATTTGCTAAATTTAATAATGCTATTTTAAAAAATAATTTAAAAGATATTGTAAATTATGATAGTGTTGATACTTCTAAGACATCACATGGAGATAACTTGGTAAATGATTATTTTTATTATGATAGATTGTTCAAATATAAAGAACCATTAGCTCAAAATATAAGTAAAATATTAAAAGGTTTAGGAGATTATATTTTATATATTAAAAATCTAAACTTAAGACAAAATTCTTATAAAGCTTCTTTATTTGGGTTTGAAGCTAAAATAGAAGAGGTAACTGAACAAATAGATATATTAAAAAATAAGATTGCAAGTAACCCGTATACTTCCAATACAATTTTATCTACTTAGTTTCCTCGACATCAGCTTCAATTATTTTTGCATCGTCGAGTAATTGTTTTAATAGTTCTTCCCTATTAAGTGTTAAACCTAATGCTTTTTGATTATCTTCTTGCAATTCTTTTTTACTTTGTATATCAAGCATTTTAAGCTTAGTTCTATTATCATTAGTTTTATCTGATATTAATATCTTATTTAAACTTTCAATAGCAGCAGCAGATGCACCGACTAATTTGCTTAAAGCTTCTAGGTCTTTTGAATCAGGAGCAGATGTTATGTATTGTTTTACATCCTCAACAAACTCAACACTACCTTTGATTAATTTACCAGAATAGTTTAGTAGAAATTCCTCTAAATGTTCTTTATCTAAATTAAATTCATTTTTTTCCACCTCTTTCTGAGAAACGGAAGCACCTTTCAATTGTGAAAGTAAATCATTAACAACACTATCTACATCGTCAGACATAAAAATATTTAATAAAGTTGATTATTATTAATAGTATATTATTATTCTATATATGGAGAAAGTAACTATTAAGTTTGTAAAAACACATGATAAAGCTAAATTACCTACAAAAGCGCATGACGGTGATAACTGTTTTGATTTATATTGTGTAGAAGATACACATATTGATCCAACTAAAGCAGATTCAATAGGTGGTGTTAAAATATCAAGTGGTATCGTACCTGTCGGTATTAAAGTAGCATATATTACACCTGGTTATGGTTTTGTTATTAAGCCAAAGTCTGGTTTAGGTTTTAAACATCATCTACAACCTCATCTTGGTGAAGTTGATAACGGTTATAGGGGTGATTGTGCAGTTAAAATGTATAACTTTAACAATCGAAAGTATGTATTTGAAGCTGGTGATAAGGTAGCGCAGATTAAGATTGAGAAAATCTACGATACCAACATCGAATGGGCTGATGAAGTTGAAGAAGCTGACCGTGGTGATGCAGGTTTCGGTTCATCTGGAAAGTAATCATGGGTAAAGGTGATAAATGGCGTAAAGGTCATAGCTTACGAAAATTTGGTAATGCTTATGATGAAATCGACTGGGGTAATAAAGATAAAGGGAACTCTGATAAAATAGATTATGGCAAAAACGACAAGACAAAAGATAACGGAAAAAAAGGTAGGTAACGCTAAGATTCGTAAGACTGTTACTGTTACCGTAACTAAGCCGTCAAAGAAGAGGAGATAATGTTCGCAAACTTACTAGTAGAAAAGTATAGACCGCAGACATTAACAGATTTGGTATTATCTGATAGTAATAGAAAATATTTTCATTCTATTACAGATGAAATACCGAATCTACTCTTTGTCGGTACTCCAGGTTTAGGTAAAACTACATTAGCTAGAATTTTAGTTAATGATGTATTAGAATGCCAATACCTTTATATTAATGCATCAGATGAAAATGGTATTGATACTATTCGATCCAAGGTAGTTGGCTTTAGTCAGACTAAGTCTCTTGACGGGAAACATAAAGTTGTTATCCTAGATGAGGCTGATGGTATCACCATTGATGGTCAAAGAGCATTAAGGAATACAATGGAAGAATACAGCAGTATGACTCGGTTTATTCTTACTGCTAATTATAAACATAAGATCATTCCTGCTATTCAAAGTAGGACCCAATTCTTCGATTTAACACCTCCATTTGATGATGTTGTAAAGCGTATTGTTGATATCGTAAAGCAGGAAGGTATCAAGATAGAAGCAGATCAGAAACCTAATTTTGTTAATCTTATAAAGCAAAATTACCCTGATATTCGTAAAGTACTTAACAGTATTCAGAAAGCTACAATTGATGGTAAATTTGCAGTAGAGACTTCTTTAGATAACAACGATATTGTAAACAAGATACATGAGTTTGTAACTGGTAAGAATGTTCTTAAGTTGCGAAAATATCTAATTGATAATGAAAATGAGTTTCAAGGCGATTATCATAATCTTATGAAACTATATTTAAATTATGTATATAACTCTAGTCTTGATGGCAATAAAAAACGTCAATATATTGTAACCATTTCAGAGAGTATGGTAAATGATGTTTGGGTGCTAGATAAAGAGATTAATGCTTTTGCGTGTTGGGTTAAATTAGAAAAGATTTAACCGTTAATTGGCATATACTGTGCAGTATAATTCTCTCC
>CEOE01003212.1_pt1 | contig 15327 bp, 15 predicted proteins | sample 530211 | NCBI WGS metagenome assembly CEOE01 (sample SAMEA2619779, study PRJEB7988) | marine metagenome | isolation source: saline water (ENVO:00002010), including
ACCAAAGTCATACGGGTTCAACAGAGCACTTCCTTTAGAAGAAGCTATAACAGAATATGGCGGTAAAGGCATGATACGTAGAGCCTACACATACAAAGCTTTGAATAAACTAATACAGGGGTCTAGTGCAGATCAAACAAAACAAGCAATGGTTGTATGTGCCGCAGAAGGATTATTACCTATGTTAACGGTTCATGATGAGTTATGCTTTAACATAGAGTCACAGGAACAATCGGATAAGGTCGTAGAGATTATGACAACTTGTGTAGAGGGGTTAAATGTACCCTTTGAAGTGGATGCCGAGTTAGGAAACAACTGGGGAGAGGTGGGCTAGATTATGTTTATTGCGTTAATGATTGTATGCAACATAGAAGGTGGATGCGTACAACTGGCAGACATAAGAGGCCCTTACCTCACAGAGGAACTTTGTCTAAATAGAATAGAAGAATTTGTAGAAGACTTTTCTACAAGTGGAATAACTAAGGATTGGTACTTTCATTCTGGGGAGTGTATGTTTGACAAGTCTCCCCCTGGCAGCAGTCCATTACAATCGACTTACAAATTACGCACTGGTCATGCCCATGTACATTAATTGTTCTTAATACTGTCTGACAGCGTGGGCACCGTGGTGCACAATGTTCTTTTACTGGTGAAATGTCCATTCTAAGCTCCTTCGTTGTATATATACACGGCCTTCCTTACTGAAGGACGCGAGAATTGGAATTTTTATTTAATGATTTCAAGCAGTTACAACAGCCCTCATTCGCTGTACTAAACGCTCTGCGCGGTTTGTTACCTGCTTATACCACCTAGAATCGACCATTTCGTCTGCTGCGCGACTCCAATCTTTTTCTTCTATCGCTTTTCTCATACCAACAAACTTAGATAATCTTGGTCGTCCCATGTTAAACATCATGTTTGCAATAATTAATTGCACATCTTCTGGTAATAAGTAGAAATCGTCGTAGAGTCTTGTACAGTCCGACAAGACTGTTTCAACGTCTGACTCGAATAGTTCGTTAACTCTAGTCCCTGTAACAGTTGTTCCAACTGGCTGTCCGTATTCCTCATCGCCCTCCACAATAAGATGCCCAATACCACAAGTAGGCAGGCCGAGATGATCAAGATAAATTTCATATTTAACCCCTTCGTCGATTTTTAAATCTTCTTGTAACTTCTGTATGTTCATTGCTGTTGCCTTTGAAATATCTGGAGGTTCTTTAACGCATCAATAGGATTGCCACTTGATAGCAAAGCTAACGTGCTCTGAGTATTAGGTGCGGGAGCCACCGAAGGGGCAGATGTGGCTCCCGCTTGCGCTGTCGCTGGAGGAGTAGCGACTGCGGCAACTGGTTGTGCTTGTGTGGGAGCCTGAGATACAGGAGCCGTGGTTCGTGGTTCGGGTTCTTGTGGTTCTTCTTGCTGACCTAACTTTCTACCTTGAAGCTGTGCCTTAATTTCATAAAGCTCGGACATCGGAAGCTCGTTCTGGTTTTGTCTTACTGTTTTCTTTATAGACGATGATGGCATAAAAGGAACAAACTCTCCTCGCATTAAAGCGTTTAGTTCTGTTACACCATTCTTTTTTAGTGCTCTTCTAATTTCTGGGTCTGTCATGTTCTGACGCATATTATTTATAAATCGATACATATTATTCATTACACGATATCGTGCTTCGTTTGCATCTATAAAAGTTTGTATGGCGTTATCTGGAGATAAGTTTCCTCTGGTAGATACAGCAGAGTTAAATATCTGATTTGCAGTTTGTATGTTTCTGTCGTACTCAAAACCTTTGAAAAGTAAATCATTGTCGGGCTTTACTTCTGTTTCTGTAATTCCAGACAAAGCTCTAAACACTTCTCCTGCTATTTTTCTTTCATTTCCAGCGGGATCTTTTGTGTCTTGAGCAAAAGCTCTGGCTAATCTGCCAAGTTCTAGTCCAGGTTCTTGGGTTTCTTTTTGTTGAGATTTTAAATCAACAAACAACTTAGCACCAGCAGGAATAAAAGCACCAGTAATATGGGCTAAACTTTTGTATGCTTTATCCCCAGGAGTATCAACGTCATCTCTGTAAACTTTGGCACCTGTTTGTGTTTTTCCTTTTCTAACAGTAGTATCTAATAATCTTTCTGTTAAAATTGATTCACTTGCAAATGGCTCCATCATTGCCGTGACAGCAGATAAGACAGCATCTGTGGCAATAGCACCTGTATCTGAGCCAAGATCTTCACCTTTATTTACCGCGTTTAGTATTGCTCTTGATGGCCTACTTAGATAGCTGTATGGATTTGTATAACTATAATTGGTGTACCCAGAGATTACAGTTCTTCCATCTTCGTCTTTCTTTGTGCTGGTTGGTAAAAGAATAGATTCCTGCACCCAAGGAGGCCCGTTCTCTCTTACCGCATCTATTTGTTCCTGAGTTGTACCAGTTAAATCTAACGCCATTTTTTGCAATGCTGTTGGAACAACCATAGTTGTGGTAACAAAACCAGTTAGCCTGCGCATGCCAATCTCTTGAATCTTTTTGTTTGGATTAGCAAGTTCATCTAATGCTTGTTTAAGGGTGTTACCACTTGTCCTTAAAATCTCTGCTGGGAATGCAATAAAGTTACCTACAGGGAATTTTCTAAGTTCTTTAATTACTCTAGGTACACGTTCATAGTTCGGAACAGTGTTCTTTACAATGTCTGCGGCATACTCATCGGAACTTCTACCGAGTGCTTCTACGACTTGTGCCTCTGAACCAAGCGCAGACAGTATTTTATTTTTTTCAAATTCAAAGTTGTATACCTTCCATACATCGTCACCACCTTGATAAAAGTCACGAGCTTTACTATTAATGCTTCTCAGCATCATTCCTGATTTGCCATTTGCAAGAGTTGAAACAAAACTTCCGTTTCTTCTTTCGTTCAACGGAACTCCAATAGTGTCGTCTACAGCCCCTGATGTAAGACCGTACCCTTCTCTTACAAGTTTATCTATCTCTTTTAATTGTGATTGATTTCCTACAACACCTAATCTTTGTAGGTTTCTAAAATAGTTTTGTTTATCTGGTCTTCTGTAAATGTTGTTCCAAACAGTTCCAATTGAATCAAATAAATTAGAACCAGCACCCACGTTGCCTTGAGCCATTGCGAACAAGGAAGAAGATGTAAAGTTACGTATCTGTGTTATTGGAGAAAGAACAGTTGCACCATACTGGGTTATACCCTTACCTCTTAAAAATCCAGAGTATGCTGCTCTCATTACATTACCTACGTCGTTTGTGTCTCCTCTTGTTTGCATAACAAGATCTTTGTATACATTGTTTTTAGCGTACACATTTCCTTGTAAGGAACCAAACCCAGCACCTAACTCTTCATAGTCTAGCTTTGCAGTTTCACTTAGTTGATTAAAAGCATCCTTGGATATAAAGTTCTTTGCTGGGGAATCAACCAGTTCGTCATTTATGTATTTATAGAACTTATCTATTGCCACAAACTCAGCCATGTCTGCGACTGTGGTTGTTAAAGCTTCTATGGGATCTTTCACCTCACCAAGAAGTCTTCTTAACACAGGATTATTTGCTTGACGGCTTTTAAATAAACCTGTTCTAAGACGGTTCAATGCTACTGTCTGAGCATTTCTAGAACCCATCTTCTTTAATTTTCTACCAGAATACCTATTAATAAAATCATCTGTTAGTGATTCAGCATCCTGTCTTGTTATAACTTCTTGCCCTCCTTCGATCCTAGAAGCAATAGGAGAACCTAATTCTTCTGCAATGTTAGATGCTGCTTGAGGGTTGCTTATAAAGTAATCTATTGCCTCACCCCTTCTCTGAGCAAAGGCAGGGTTGTCTAAACTAGCATATGATTTATCTTCAAATATTTTATATCGTCTTCTAAGATAAGACCCTATATTTTGATCGATTGCTTCTACTGCCTCTAATTCTTTAGCAGTTAGGTTTTCTATATCTCGTGTTAAATAGTCCGAGTTTTTTATTTGTTTGGACAATCTATCTACATGAACCCTTGCTTTACGAGCAGGAGCTTGCATTTCTTTTGGAAGCATTTTTAATGGGGATAGTCCAGCTTCTTCTGCGGCCTGCACAAAACCATCATCCTTTGTAAGGTAGCCATATAATCTATTTAAGGTTTCCTCTTTAGTTAAAGGAGATCCATCAGCTAATATATTCTCAGAGTTTTTAATAGCGTCATCTATGCCGCCCTCTAATTGTATTATTGTTCTAGCTACCTGACCTAACTCCGCGTCAACTTCCCCGCGTATTTTACTTTGGGCTTCTGCTACATCTTGTGGAAGATTTCCCCTAAATCTAAAGGATGCTAAGAAGCCATCAACCAAAGGATGCTCATCAGCAATCTTTTGTACACCAGAACTTATACTTGTTGTTGCAGCTTTTGCCACCCTTGCAACAGGAGCAGTTACTGGTGTTGTTGCTTTTATTGCTACTTTCCCACCAAATCCAAGTGCTCGTAATATTGGGTCAACAGCCGCTGTTGCTCCAGCACCCTCTAATCCTGCTTTTAATTTGTTTCCAATTTTAGCAACAGCCGCTTCTCTTCCCTCAAGACCAACAGTATCTGTTGTTTGTGTTACCCCACCACCAAAAAAATCACCAAGAGTAGTAATCCCATCTGTAGCAACCAATGCATCTGTAGCACCTGCGGCACCTGCCTGTGCTGCTGTCTTAGTTAATCTTGTAGCATTTTTTAATCTACCTAGTTTGCTTACAGCACCTGCTGCTCCAAGACCAGGAATTACAAACTGAGTAACAACTTCTGCAATCTCACCTGCTGCACCTTCAGGGTCAATCCCTGCCATTGCCCTGACACCATTAGCAAAGTCTGTTACATCTTGTGTGTAATTTGTATCGAAAGCAAAGTCTGTTAAACTTGTACCAAGCTCTGCGATTCCCTGTGGTATGGCGATTAAACCAGATGCAATACCTTCAGCTATTTCCTGCGTGGTTGATTCTTGTGTGGTTGATACAGGTTCTTCTACACGAACTCCTGAAAATAAAGGCTTCTCAGTCTCTTCTTCTACACGAACTCCTGAAAATAAAGGCTTCCCATTCATTTTTTTTGCCCCTATGGTTTTCTATATTTAAGTCCATCACCAGGATCTATGTACTCAGCCCCACTCGGAAGAGCATCAAATTCAGATTGCGTAGATATTGTTGGAACACCTGTGCTTTGGCTTGTGCCACCAAACGTAGGTTGCTGAGAACTCCCTGCAACATTAGTGCCTGTTACTTCTGCAAGACCTTTTTCAAAACCTTTTTGTTCAAATATCTCTTGTACAACTCCAGACATAGAATATATCGCTGCCTTCTCATGCCCTAATATAGGAAGCAATCTTGAATATCTTTGCTGCTCATCCGTTGGGGTCTTTGGTGACTGTGCTTTAAATTTCGCATAGGCATCTGCAAAAGTAAGAGTTGGGTCTGCATGTCGTATCCCTTTAATTATTTTCATATCAGCACTGTCAGCATTGTTTTGAAGCTGTTGAAGTTCCTTCTTGAAACTCATTTCACTTTCTAACAGTCTTGTTTTTTGCTCATCTTGTAAATCAAACTCCGCAAAACTTTGTAGCACACTTTGATTTGCAAGCCTTATTTTTAAATCATGCTCTCTTATTTGCCTTAGTTCAGCATCATTAAGTTTACGATCTAAAAGTTTTAGATCATTTATATATTTATTATCTTGCAATTTAATTTCATGATCTCGCTGGGCAGACCGAACCAAACTATCGTATTCTCTTTGATCTTCTGTAGAAATCTCGTCTCTAATATCAGATATAGCTTGAAGCGAAATCTTTTCTTCGCGTTCTCTTTTCTTAACTGCCTTATCTCCAACTACATCACCATACTTTGATAATCCTGCTGCCGCACCCTTTGCTATGTTAGCTAGAGCATTAGGACTTTCACCCGCTGCAATTAATAAACCTGTCATCATAAGATTATAGTTAGCATCTGTTCTTATATCTTTTGCAGCGTCCTCACCAAGAAGATCAGTAAGCATTGCTTTTCTTGCTTCTATTCTTTCTTTCCTAGTAGGCTCTTCTGTTGTTTGTACAATTCCAAGAAGTTCGTCAGTTGTTTCTGCTTTTTCTTTTGGTGAAACATTAGGATTGTTTTGAGTATTCAAAGCTTCGTTAACAGATTGTTGAATTATTTCTGGTGCCGAAGCGGTAGCAACTGCCTTTTTATCTTGGTCTTTTTGAGTGTCTCTTTTTATTAAAAGACCATCGGCTACTTCCATCGCTTTTGTAGGTGTTCCTTTTACAGGTTTTGTTTCCTGTGTTCCCTGTTCCGTGGTTGGTGCTTCGTCAACCAGTGGCTGTGTTCCCTGTTCCGTGGTCGGTGCTTCAGTATCCACAGTAACAGAACTATCAATTATTTCTTCACTAGGCAACATTCCAAGTTGCTCGGCACCCTCTGCTATTGGTACAGATTCTTGTCCCAGAATTTGACCTAAACCAGACACCGCTGAAAGAGAAGGGCCTGGACGAGTATTGTCGGCAGAAGGAACGGTTCCTGGCCTGTACATACTAGTTGATCCTGGGTCATACGGTTTTTCAGTTAAAAAATTGTATGCCTGTGCAGGAAGAGAAAGTATGCCTCCCGCTACTTCTAGTGGAGAAGGTAGTTTGTCACCTGCTCTAGTGATGTTTTTTAAACCTCTAGTAATTCTAGTATCAGTAGGTTTGTTTTTAAGAAGGTTGGAATACGCTGTCTGAGAGTCAACTATAGGAGTGTTATTAGCCAAAGCAAGATTTCTTGCCTCTTCTAAATCTCGGGCACGATTTTGTGCATTTTGCAAAGCAATTGAAGCTAATTGTGCATTGGTTCCTAAATTATTACTACCACTGGATGCTCTTTTCCTACCACCAAAAGTCATACCACCATATGTGCTACCACCAAACTTTGCCCCTGGTGTTTGCTGACCAAAGAAAGTCGGTCCTGCTGCTGCCTGTTGTAGGTTCATAGGAGGACGCATAAATGTTTGATCTATTGCAGCGTCAGGTAACATAGTGTTTCTTGTTCGTACATTACCCCCCAAATATCTCTTCTGAACACTCTGCATTAACTGTGGTGATGATGCAAGAATACCTGCCGCTTGTTTACCAGCATTCTTAGGTCTAAACATTTTACGGTTTTTTACGTTCATTAGAATAATCCTGGGAATAGTTGCTCACCACCTGAACGAGCTTGACCATATGCACCAAGGCCAGCGATACCAAGACCTAGTAACTGTGAGCCAAGACTTGGGTCAGGGGTTGTGGTGGCAGTGGTTGTCTGCTGTGTTGATGGAACACCTCTAAATATATCCGATAAGAAAGATAACTGCTGATATGGCAGACCTTGTTGTGCCATAAGATTTGACTGCTCTGCTGTAAGCTGTGCCTGTCCAGGAGTAAATCCATCCGCACCTTGATACCCAAACTGCTGTGTTAAACCACCAAGACCTAATAAAGTATTTATATCCTGTGTGCCTAATTGCTGACCAAGTTGCCCGATACCTGCTGCTGCCGCACCCAACTGACCGCCAAGCTGTGCTTGCCTTAGTTGTTGCTGTGCTGCTTGTTGAGCCGCTTGCTGTGCTTGCTGGAATCCAGCGGAACGAAGCGCGGAGCCTGTTCTAGCCTGTTGTTCTAATACATTGCGCCCTAGCTCGGCTTCCGCAACTGCTTGTCTTGAACCACCAAATGCCCCTGATTGTGCAGCTTGTGCCCCAATTGTTTGCTGTGCAATATCGCCCTGTCTTGCAATGTCTTTATATTGTTGTTGAATTACATCCTCAGTAAATGGATCCATAAACCCTTGGTAAGATGTAGGTGTATAGGCAGCACCTTGTGCTCCTGCTATACCTTGTGTAATTGCATCACCACCTTGTGTAAGAAAAGGTTGGTAAGAGCCAATACCTGCTTCACCCGCTTGGATTGCCTGCTGTTGTTGTGGTGATAACCCAGCAATCTGCGTTGGGGCATATGGCATTGTACTGCCACCAGCCAAAGTCTGTGCTTGTTTTAAAAGGTCTGCAAGAAATGTTTCCTGATACTCTGGAAGTCTCGCTGTTTGTTCTACTCTTTGTACAGCCATTATGCTACCGCCTCTAAATCTGCCATCATGTCATACAATCTGGCTGCTCCTATATCTCTATCTCCACCACCTGCACCGTTAACTGCCTTTGCAGTTATAACAAACTCTCCGTCTGATAGTCTAGCTGGTACTGAGTCAGAGGTTCCTGTTCCAGGGCCCGTCACTTCACCGCCACCGATATGCTCACCGCCATCTTTATAACCATATCTTTGTCTTACTATATCATCATAAGTAAATTCTGGCGACTGTATTCTTGCCTGCTCTGCTCTATATGCCGCTAACTGTTCAGGGTCGTTAATTTCATATACTTCCCCTGACAACGGTCCACTGACCGTGCCAAATGCTTCACCTTCAGGTTGTGGTCTTGCTGGTCCTAAATTGTCCTCTTCTTCTTCACCTCCTGCAAACAAAGAAGAACCCAAGGCTAATGCTCCAATACCCAGTGCTCCTTTGTTGATAGGAAGTGTGGTACCCTCAGAACCAATGCCAAATAAAGGAGCCATTTCTGTTTCTCTTCTGCCAGCGGCTCTAGCAGCTTCCCCCGCAAAATCTAGTTCGCGTCCAGGTATAAATCCTTTAATACCTCCCCTACCAGGAGTTGCAGATTTTCCAAAACCAAAGGCACTACCGACCTTGCCTACGCCATATCCTATAGCTGCATTCTTCATAGCATCTTCGATGTCTCTACCTTGAGCAAGAGTACCGATACCAGAACCAAAAGCCGCACCAATCGGACCGCCAAGAGCCATGCCGACTGTGCCACCAATCGTTGGAAGTGCTTCGCTAACCGCGTCTTTGAACTTAGAAAATAATCCCATTATGTTACTATCTTAACTGTTCCTGAATCATTATACAATGCCCCTGTCTCAAGACCAGAGGCAGAAGTAGGTAAATCGGTTAACGTAATTTTTGTGCCTCGCATTTCACCAGGATTTCTTTCTTGTAAAATAAACAATTCCAAAGCCCTAACTAAATCAATCATAAAAGATACATCATATTCAGAAGGTACTGACGGTAATCTTGGTGGAATATCTCCTACGTTTGCCATTATCTTCTTCCATCTTGTCTAATATCAATTCTAGGGGCACCAATTCTCCAGCGCACCCCAGATGCGGAGGAATCTACCCTCATTGCAAAAGACCTACCTCTTAATCTCATGTTTAACACATTTGTAAACTGTTCAACAGGACTTGTTGCAGTTCTAGTTGTAGCTTTTGTTTCTGTTTGTAAATAATTACCACCTGGATAGTTTCTTGTCTTTAATGTTAAATCAACACTTGGGTCTAAACTAGACGAACCTTCAAAAGTAAAATCAGGTATAACTCTTCTAATTAAGCTAAACTGTTCTCCATCTCCAATATCAATCTGACTTGATTCTATAAAAGAGCTCATTGGGGATGTATCGTCATCCTCTCCAAGCTCATGGTTAAATAAATATTGACCACCAGCCGCTATTGGATAGGTTCGTAGTCCCCTGTCAAGCCATGCTGTTCTGGATAGATTTCCAAAGTACCAAACTTTTTCTATGTAATTATAAACTACATATTTGTCATTCTCACCTGTGCCGCCATTTCCTAATGAGTTATCAAGGGAAGGATAAAACCAAAACACTTCTCCCCATTGTGAGTTTACCCCAGCTACAACTTTTTCCTGTTGAGCATAGTTAAAGTTTAAAAATATTTTATCTCTTACTGTACAAGGAATAGGTTGTGTCTGACCAGCATACACATAGAAGTTATCATTTCCCATCCAAAAAACAGAGTCTTCTACAGCGGCTGCGGCTCTGGGGGAAATAATCGTGATGTTAGAGGCAAGCTGTTGAATGCCAAAAGTAAACGGAGGCCCTATAAATCTCAGTGAGTGTAAGGACTTATCGGTGAAAACAAGAACCTCTCTCTTTGTTTCAACCGCCTGAACAAAAGTTGACCCTGAACCAATTCTTAAATCCCCTGCCGTGGTAGTGGCAGTAGCTTGCCATTCTGTTAATGATTCCTGATCTGAGAATCGAATTAACAGCGGGTCTTGTGTAATGGAGCCTTGAGGGTTACACCCAAAAGCTAATACATGCCTGTCTCTATCAGACACTAAAACCTGTTTGGCAACGGTTGGTGTTTGATTAGCCCCGCTTAAAGTACCGATCTCTACAGCCCGTGTGCTAAAACCACTGGACTTATCCCAATAATATATAGCACCGTCTCTTGGGTTTATTATTAAATCTTCTCCAAAATTGTCATGTGACCAAGTTCTAAGTTCACTTGTAGTTCCTACAGAGGAAGCTTCTCCCCATCCATCATCACCCCAAGATCCTGCGCCCCATCCATTTCCTCCAACTTGACTGTCCAAGCCAACTCCGATTTGATACGTTCCTACAACAGAGCCACCACCGTTTCCTGTATCAGAGCTATTCGCAGCAATCGCAGATGTAATAGTATAGGTGTTTGCACTTGGTACCGAAACAACCTGATATTCTTTATTAAGAACGGTTGCTGTTATTGTACCCCCAAGAGAAACAGCCCCAGAAAAAGTTACAAAATCATTTTCTTGCGCACCGTGAGAAGTGTCTGTAACAGTTATAGTTGTTGAGTCGTTCGTAGCAGAAAAAGTTACATCCCCCGCAGATGTTGTAGATCGTATAGGCGTTATATCGTTAAACTGGCCACCTTCCTCAATATAGTATTTTAATTGAGTTCCAAGACCTAAAAGGTTCGATATATCTAAAGCAACCCAGTTGTGTAAACTTCTAGCAGTTCCTAAAAAAGTAGAACTAGTATATTTTTGCCAGCCGCCTAATTTTTCTGGTAAACCAAAATGAAATCTAATTTTGTCACAGTCAAACCATCCCCCTTCATTAGCGTATGAAGTAGATTCTGTATTGATACCTGGTCTGAATTGTAGTTTACTAAGGGGCATAATTTACCTATATAGCTATATATTTCATATCATACAACATTTTTGCATTATAGGCTATCCATAGAAACATTTTTGAGGGGGATTAAAAATGGCTAAGATAGATATCTTTTCTACTCCAATTTACAAGTTTAGAGTTATCCAGAACACTATAGATGAAGCTATTGTTGAGTCAAAACAATTAGAAAGATTGGAACGTTATAAAGAATGGAAGTGCGAAGTAGACACAACCTTTCATCTTGAACCAGACGTAGGTAAATTAAATGATTGTCTAGAAGAATGTTTGTTTCCCTTTGTGTTTGATTATTTATCATGTTTGATACATAATCAAACTCTTACAATGCAGATAAATGGTTTTTGGATAAATAGATACAAGGAAGGCTCTTTTCAAGAAAGGCACTCACATGCGGGAAATTCTAACGTAGTTTCTTTTATTTATATGTATAAAACTTCTGAAAATCATTCAGCACTAAGATTTCATAGTCCGTTTGATATTACATTAGAAAATGTAAGAGGATATTCTTCCTTAGAGTTTTCACATGAAAGGCATGATTTTCTTTTAAAAGAAAGAGAAGTGTTGCTGTTTCCCTCATATCTTCATCATTCTGTTCATCCTGTAGACCCTCAAGGAGAGAGAATAACGTTAAGTGGAAACATTAATATTACTTAAACATAGGACCTTGCGCCCAAGCCACTAAACTAAATCTGTTGCCTTTAGTTACTTTAGTTACCTCGTGTTCAAGATAAGAAGGAAAAATAGCTGCGCTACCCATCTTCTTTGGAACATTAATTAATCCATTGCTTTTTGAATCAATAATAAGTTCTCCACCTTGATACTCGGAGGGTTCAGAAAGCAAAACACTCATTGACAATTTTCTGTCAGAAACATCTCCTATGTTATTGTTAAAGCTATCTTGATGAACTCCATAAAATCCGTCATCGTTCCCGTCATAAAGAGTTAATTGCAAAGAGTCTAAAAAATTTAATGTATATTTATATGTGGAATTGTTTGCTTCATTAAAAAGATTAATAACTTTTAAATATATTTGTGGGTTACTAAAAGGTGTAATCCATGAAACTTTACTGTTTCTAACATTTAAATTTAAATTATTTTCACCCCCTCCAACAAGACCATTTTCCCAGTTATCTTGATTTCTTAAATCAATACATTCTTCTTTTGATAAAAAGTTTTCTATAAAACATATTTGATTTAACATTAAATTTCCCCTCCTTCCCTGCCGTCAAGGAAATGCTCTGGATAGTAAGGGCCTTCTTTTTCAATGTAGTGTAAAAAAACTTGAGAATGTATCATAGGTTTTCCGTTGTCTATTTGCTCTGGAGGTTTTCTTAAAGGCTCTCTCCAATGTAATTCTTCACACCCGTTATAAATTATTGCCTGCCCTGGTTTTAAACCATATGGTTCACCAGAAACAAAAATAGGCCACATATAATCAAAATTATAACCAAGGCATAAAGTAACACTTACCTGACATGCAGGGCGATCTAAATGAGGATCTAATTGATTACCTTCATTATAAACTCTATAAAAGGAATATGTTGGGGCTAACGTCTTTCCGTAAGCCTCCTGTACTTTAGGCAAAAGACTTATTAAAAGACCATCAAAAAGGGGGTCTGCGTATCCTTCTTTACTATTTTCTACTTGGCTTCCTTCTTTGCCAGAAGAGCTCATTAAAGTGTATGTAAAAAAGGTGTCCGTAAGATATTCTGGTATTAAAGTTAATACTTCTCTCAAAAAGGTTTCTCCACTTCTTTATCGTATCCAAACTCTTGATCAAAAAGTTTTTGTATTATGTCTGGAAGATAAAGTCGTGGTTCTGTATAACCTATATTAACTGTATTACCGTTAATATCTTTTTCGGGAATGCACGATATGCCCTTCCAGTGCATTTTTTTTATTATGTAATTGGTTTTTTCAGGAATAAAACTTTTTTGAGTATGATAATTTGCTTCTATTAAAAAACCATGTCTTGTTATTCTTTGCAATATTGCAGGAGTTAAAAAACGATATTTACCATTTTCAAATCCATTATATAAAAAAGCATCTTCCCAACGTCCAACATAATCTATGTCTTCATTAGGAAGTTGTTCGGTCATAAAAGCTGTGTTTAGCCCTTCCCAAAGCATGTTGCCAAAGTTATTAGCAAAAAATTCTTTTTTGCTCTGGTCTATTTTTTTGCCTCTTATATTCCCCTGTAACCAAGGAGTATTTGAAAACTTTCCTATTATAGCGGGTAATTCAAACATTTAAAAACCTATTAAGATAAGCCTTCCTGGGTTTCCATCCTTAGTTTGACTTCTGTAATCTCCTCTTCCACCAGCCCCTGCTGCATTGCCTATAGGAATGTTTGAAGTTCCTTGTCCACCAGGCCCAAACGATCCTCCAAAAAAGCTGCCTCCGCCTCTTCCACCATTATTACCGCTAGGTGAACCTGGTGAACCTGATATGCCCATAAAACCAGGAGATCTAGCCCCACTTGCTCCTGACACTGGGTTGTTGTTTATGTTGGAAAACTGACCGCCTGCCCCACTGAGGGCAATGATTTGACCACCACTAGGAGCTAGTGGGTTACTTTGCCCAGGATTATCTCCTCCATCTGATAAAGTTGGATAAGTAAGAGTGGAATTTCCACCAGCTTGTGCATTTGCTTGAAAATTTCCACTAGCACCGCCAGCACCAATAGTGATATCAAAAGTAGGTGTTGCTGGGTCTATTTCAAAAGGTTGAATGGAAGTCATGCTACCGCCTCCACCACCTCCAGCACCTCCATTTCCAGTAGGTCCACCTCCGCCTCCGCCACCAACAAGATAAGCAATAGCTAAAGTAGAGCCGACCATGGACGTACCAGTGGCTGTTGTTTGTGTTGAAAAATAAGTGCCGCCTCCTGCGCTAATGTTATTATTATTAGCTAAATTTAAACTATTTCCATCCACTGACCCCAAGGCAGCATTATTTGTGATAACTGTTGTATTACCTATAAGATATGCCATTATACATACTCCTCATCTGGGGGTTCAGGCCATGTTATATCCCCTGCTTGTTGGTTTCTAATTATACTTCTTAAACTTGCTCTATATGTTTTCCAAAGCTCTACATTAGCAGAAGTAAGATCAACATCTGGTAAAACTGCCCAATCAGATCTTTTAATTCTTGTCAAAGCTTCCTCTACGTTTTCTTCTGAAGTAGCGGCAGGACTTTCAAAACGACCAGTTGTTGTGTTTAAAGTCCAACCTAACCCTGGAACTTCGTACTCATCTTCACCATCTGGACCTGGAATTATTTTTTTAACTGAATCTGTTATTTCCATCCATTGACCTGAAGATGGCGCAGATTCAGCGATAATTACATTTAGTATTATATTGTTTTCTAATTCTGCAAATTTAGGCATAATTTATGTCCCAATAATGTTCAAACCAACCAGTAGCTATATATTTTTCGCCCTCATATACAGGGTTACCCCTGTGTGGATGAGTAAAGCTTGCAGGCCATATTACCACACGACCAGCTTGAGGCGCAACTCTTATCCCTTGTTGTAAAAATTCAGTTTCTCCTTCACCCTCATGTGTGCTTAAATACAAGACCCAAACAGCGACTCTTCTCATTGCGCTTAAATCACCAGAATGTTCCGAATGCCACACATGATACCCCCCACTTGGCCCTGTTTTTTGCACTTTACAAGTAACAGATATCAACCTGTCGTTTTTAAGACCAATATATTCATCCATGTAATTTTTCATACACGAACCAATTATACTATTTATTTTTGAAGAATAATCAGCGGCAACTTGCTCAAAAAATAAAGATGTGTCTTTCCTTCCTAATTCTGAATTTTTAAATTGCTCTGAACCTTCAGAAGAACTTACCCAACTGTTTTTATTTATGTTTTCAAATTTACTAATTATTTCTTGGCAAAAACTTTCATCTACCGCATTGTCATAAACACCTATGTAATGATCTAATTTTGGCCTCATAACTACTCCACTAATTCAAGAGCAAATTTATACTTCTTGCCGTCAAGTTCATTTATAATATACAAATTGCTCTGCCCTTCTTGAATACGCCAACGGCCTGACGTACCATCTACATTATTTACCCTGTTTTGCACATTATTGTCCAGAACTAAGTCACCAGAAGTAATGTCCCCTGTTACGGATAAATTACGAATATTGCTAACATCTCTGTTAGCGTCTGCTATGACAGCCTTAGAAGCAGCAACTGTCCCTGCTGTTGTGTCTACATAATTAAGCTCTGTCGTTGTAGCAGTAACACCATCTAACTTATTCAACTCTGCGGT
>CEOE01008770.1_pt1 | contig 15325 bp, 12 predicted proteins | sample 530211 | NCBI WGS metagenome assembly CEOE01 (sample SAMEA2619779, study PRJEB7988) | marine metagenome | isolation source: saline water (ENVO:00002010), including
TCGGCCGTCCCCGTCCGTTACGAAGACAACACCGCCATTCGTCTTCAACAGCGCCGCGCGCACGTCCCCAAGCCCGGCATCGTACCGAACCGTGGTCGCGCCTTCATGCATAAGGTCCGATACGGTCATTCCGCTCAGCACCTCGACATCGTGGCCGCCTCGAACGGTGACGCCACGCGCCTCCAGCTGATTGTGAAAGAAGGACGGTCCGTGCAGTGTCCGTGTCAGCAGCGACGCGATCACGACCGCAACCATCACGGCAATCGTCAGACGATAATCGCCGGTCAACTCAACGATGATCAGCATGGTCGAGATTGGCGCTCCGAGGACAGCGCCGGATACAGCCCCCATGCCGACCAGTGTGTAGGCTCCGTGCCCCGATGAGAGATGCGGATAGGGAATGGTCGCGACCACACCGAAGGCCCCGCCGACCATCGCTCCAATGAAGAGGCTCGGGCTGAATATCCCGCCGCCGAAACCGAAACCGAGTGAAATCGCGGTCGCCAGCATCTTCAGAAGAGCCAGCGCGATCAGAGCTCCCAGCACGTAATGCTCATTCAGGGCATTATCCATCGCCTCGTAGCCGACACCGAGCAACTCGGGGAAAAAGATCGCAAGGGCGCCAACGGCCAGTCCGCCGACGGCCGGTCGTATCCAGCCCGGCAAGCGGGTGCGCTCGGCCAGGGACTGCATTACCGGCACCAACCGCATAAAAGTGATGGCTGCCCCCGCCGCAACCACCCCGAGGAGGGCGAAAGCGCCGAATTCCAGAAAAGAGGCAATCTCGTGCGGCGGCACGGTGAAAGCCGGAATGTCCCCGAAATAGGTGCGCGAGACGATCGTGCCGGCGACGGAGGCAATGACGATCGGCGCGAACGCGGTCAGCGCATAATGCCCGATCACCACTTCCAGAGCGAAGAACACTCCGGCCACGGGCGCGTTGAACGATGCGGCAACCGCCGCCGCGACACCGCAGCCGAGCAGTGTGCGCGATTGCGACCGGGCCAGCCTGAAGCGGCGCCCTATATAACTGGCAATGGTCGCTCCCAAATGCACTGCCGGACCCTCACGGCCAACGGAAGCGCCGGAGCCGATGGAGGCCGCACTGACCAGAGCGGCGCCAAGGCCTGCCCGGCCGGACACCCGACCAGCCCTGAGAGCGTTCGCCTCGATCACGTCGGCCACGCCCTGCGGCCGCCCGCCGGGCATCAGAAAACGGACATAGAGGCCGATCAACAAACCGCCCAGAGCGGGAGCCAGCAACACATGCCACCAGGCGAGGCCGGCGACACCCGAAGCGATTCGCTCATGGTCGAAGCCGAAAAACCCGGTCTGGATCAACCCGATCAGCTCGCGAAACAACACCGCTGAGAATGCGGCGGCGATACCGACAGCAACGGCAAGTGCGGAAAGCAGGACCTGATCATTCCGGATCCCGGCCGACGCCCGCCCCCGCAATGTCCGCAGCCCGGCGGTCAGGCGCTCATGCGTCACCGCTAGACCTCCTGATCGCGATCGCACGGCCAGCCGCATCTGGCCTCGGCAGCGAGTCATGATCCCGCATCAGATCTCGCAGGCGCCCCAGCGCCATCGCGGGAAAGGGCGCCGAACGCCGGGTTTTCAGGTCGACATGCATGATCATCAGCTCGTTGGTCGCGGCAAGATAGTGCTTATCCGCATGATACATCCGGTGGAAAACATGCATACGTTTTGCATCGTGGTCGAGGATTTGCGTGCTGAACCGGAGCCCATCCCCCAGCCCCACCTCGCGATCATAGGTTACATGCGCCTCCAGCACGAAGACCGAGGCATCGTATTCCTGACGGTAGGCTGCACCTATTCCCAAATGATCCAGCAGAGCGTCGGTCGCCTTGTCGAAGGCAACGAGATAGTAGCCGACATTCATGTGCCCGTTATAGTCGACCCAGTCGGGCTGGACCGTCAGTTCGCCGGAAGCGAAACACTTGTTCAAATCAACCTGTTCCATAAGCCGGACATTAGCGGCAATTGTTTTGTCCCGCCACGGCACACAAACGGAAGTTCAGCGGTGAGGCTATTACAGTATCTCGGACGGCGCGCGGCGCTGGTGATGGCGCTCGGAGTTTTTATCGGGCTGGCCCTGCCTGACCTGGCGGCCGTGGCAAAGCCTCTGCTCTCGCCGACCGTTCTGGTCATGCTGACAATCGCCATGACCAGAACCGACGCTTCCTCTCTCGGCCAGACCAGTCGCCGGGCAGGAACTCACCTGGTAGCGCTGTTCTGGCTGCTCATCGTCACACCGTGCCTGATGTATTCCGCCCTGGTCTTTTTCGACGCGCCGCCGGAACTGGCGACGCCAATGATGATCTGGAGCGGCAGTCCGCCTCTGGTCACGGTTCCCGTCATCGCCCTGATCATCGGGCTGGACTCGGCGGCCGCGCTGTTCCTGATGGTGGTCTCGACCTTCATCTTCCCCTTCATTCTGCCCGGCCTGCTGTTCTGGCTGATCGGCATCGAGGTTGAATTGAGCGCCGGGGCCCTGACCCTGAAACTGGCGCTGATGATCGCCGGGTGCGCCCTTGCCGCGACAATTATCCGGCGCAAGCTCGGCACCGAAACCCTGCGGGAGAAGGCCGCGATATTCGATGGTATCGCGGTTGTGCTGATGCTGATTTTCGCCGTCTCCGTGATGGACGGCGTGCGTGACTGGCTGGTCACCGATCCAGCAACGGTCATGCTTTATCTCGGAGCGGCTTTTGCCGGCAGCCTCGGCCTGCAATTGATCGGTGGGCTGGTGTTTTTCTGGACCGACCGTCAGAATCAACTCTCTGTTGCCTTGTCCTCCGGAAACCGCAACATGGCACTGTTCATGGCCGCGGCGGGCTCGGCACTCGGACCCGAGGCCTTTCTGTTTTTTGCAATCGCCCAATTCCCGATCTATATACTGCCCGTGATGCTTAAACCCATTTACCAGAAACTGTCCGCGCGGAAGGTTTGACCCTGCTCTGGAGATTTTCTGAATGACCTCGTGATATTAACGAATTAGCGCCCATTTTGACTTAGACTGCCGAACCTTCGGCAACGCCTTCACAGGCAAAAAGGAGAACGCCTTTGCGTTCTGCGATCACACGGGCAAAGCGCCGAGGCCGGCTTGGCCTCTGGCAAAGACGGCTGACGATTATCGCGCTGACCGTCATCGGGGTGTTCGCGAGTTACTTTTTCACCCTGGGAAAAGCCGAAAACTATCAACATCTGGTTGGTGCCACGATCAGCGTTTTTGGCATTTGCGCCCTGATCGCGGACTGGGTGGTGTCCCGCGACATCAAGCGTGGCGGCGGTGTCCAGGCGATGCGTTCCGGCGGCACTCTCAGCACCGGTCCCGGCGCCATGGCCGGGCGTCTCTGGGCGCAGGGTGAAGGGTTCCGGCTGCACAGCCTCAACACGGAAGCGCGCGAAAACTTCCACGAGGCGGAGAGCCTGTTCAAGGAAGCCAAGGACTCGGAAGGCATAATCGAATGCATGATCAGCCTTGGAAAGCTCGATCGCGCCCGTGGTCAGGCTGACGATGCCTCCAAGAAATTCGAGGCGGCCTACAATACGGCAAACGAGGCCAAGAACCGGACGGGAATGGCCAACGCCCTGCTGCAGCAAGGCTATCTGCTGATAAACAAGAAAAGCTCCGATGGCGCGCGGCAAGCCTTCGAAGAAGCCGGCAAACTCTATATCGAGGAAGGTAGCCGGTTCGGTGAGGCCAACGCGGCGCTCGGGTCGGCCGAGGCCTCGATGCAGTTGACCAAGTCGGATGAAGCCGCCGCCGCATTCGAGCATGCCCATTTTTTGTTCAGCCAGGTTGGTGACCGCAACGGCGAGGCGCACGCTCTCTATTGCCGGGCCGAAATCGATCGGCAGAAAAGGCGCTCATCAGAAGCCCAGAACCGTTTCGAGCGCGCCCTCACACTCTATCGCCGCACCGGCGACTTTCTCGGCGAAGCAACCGTTCGTCTTGCCATGACCGACATTCTGCGCCGCCTCGGGAGAGTGCCGGACGCGCAAGCCACCGCCCTTGAAGCCGCGGACCGGTTCCGCGACGCCGCCCGGCGGGTTGGCAACAGCCCAATGCTGGCCGGGCGCGGAGATATCAGGCGGGCGCCGATCCGCTTTGAGATCGCCCGCGTGCACGGTGGCATCGCCCGCACCATGCTCGCCGAATCAAAGGATGACACACTGGAAGCCCGCTTGCTCATCGGACTCGGTGAAATGGAGCGCATGGCCGGCCGGCTCGAAGACGCACGCATGAACTTCGACCGGGCGATCCAGCTCTCGAAAAGCTCAAACACACTGGCGATTCTGGCAGACGCCCTGAAAGGCAAGGGGCGCGTCGAAATGCAGAAGGGCAATACGCGCGGAGCCCGCGACGTGATGAAGGAAGCGCAAAACCACTACAAGAACGCCGGCGGCGCCCGCGACGCGGCGCAAACCCTGATGGATATGGGCCAAATCGATCTTTTAGTGGAAAATCCCGACCGGGCCCGGGTGACATTCGCCCAAGCCCGAACCATGTATCGTGGGCTCAATGAGATCGGACTAGAGGGCGCGGCCCTGAGAGCCATAGGAGATCTGGAATCACAACTTGGACGATTGCCGCAGGCGCAGCAGGCTTACGCGGAAGGGCGCGGATTGTTCCAGCAGGCCGCCGACCATATCAGCGAAGCCGATTCCCTTTTGATGATCGGCCTGTTGTCCATCAATGTGGACAACGCGACTGCGGCTGCCTTCACGATTCAGGCAGGACGCCTTTACAAAGCGGTCGGTACGGTCGAATGGTATCGGCGCGCTTTTTCCATGGCGCGCCGAATCAAGTAACACATGCTAGAAACACGACATGGGAACGCGATATTTTTGCAACATCATCGCGGTAAGAAATTGAGGATAAATTGCAGGGTCTTGGCCTTGCGGAAACCTCTGTGGTACCAGCTTATCCTCCAGATTGAGGATACTGGGTTGTTGGGATGACGTTTGCGCAAGATAAACGCAGCTCATTGATCCAAAGGCGGTTAATCGCTGAAACGCGTAGGTAACGGGTTGAGATTATGACTTTTCTGTCTCGCATTCACCGGGCCGCCGGTGTTTTTTTCGTTCTGATCGCGCTGGCAGGCTGCGCGACGCCACCGGAAGAAACCGCCTCTGGGCCTCAGATTTACGACCCTATTGAGCCGGTCAACCGTATGTTCTTCGCCATGAACGAGACGGTCGACATCTTTGTGCTGCAGCCAACGGCCTTCGTCTACAAGACCGCCCTGCCCGATCCGATGCAGGAGATGGTCCGCAACTTCCTGCGCTGGCTGCGCTCCCCGGTCGTGATTACGAACAGCTTGCTACAGGGCGACACGGATAATGCCGGCAACGCGACCCGCCAGTTCTTTGTCAACGGCATCACGGTCGGCTTGATTGATTGGGGGCATGGTCAGGATTGGGGCTACCGGGACGAAGATTTCGGCCAGACCCTCGGCGTTCATGGTGTCGATGGCGGCCCCTATCTCGTCGTACCGCTCCTCGGCCCCTCGAATGGCCGCGATCTGATCGGCCGCGTTGTCGACATCTTCTTCGATCCGCTCACCTATATCGTCAGCGGCCCGGAGGCACAGAACGCGATCACCATAGGTCGCAACGGCACTGAAGCCGTCGATTTCCGTGCCCGGAATTTCGATCAGGTGAACGAACTCAGGGCTTCCTCGCTCGATTACTATGCACGCCTGCGCTCCATCTATCTGCAACGCCGTGATGCGGTGATCCGGAATGGAGAGCCCGTCTCCGCACCGCTGACAGCAGACGGCAGCCAGGAATTCGAGGATTTCACGCCCTCCGACCGGCCGAATTCCGTTACCGGCGAACTTCCCACAAAATCAAATTGAGGCAGGCAGAAACGATGACCATTTTCCATCGCTCGATTTTCCTGCTTTTCTTCTGTATCGCACTGCCGTCAGCACCGGTAATGGCCGACGAAAAGGGCGCCGCCGCGGAGAAATTCGTGGCCGACCTTGGTGAATCGGCACTGGCGCTGGTGACGGACAAGGCGATCGTCGGCGAGGCGCGCCGGGAAAAGTTCCGTATGCTGCTGAACGATCACTTCGATCTCAACTGGATCGGACAGTTCGTGCTTGGCCGGAACTGGCGCCGGGCCAGCCCGGAGCAGCGCGAGACCTACCTCAAGCTGTTCGAAGAGAGCATCGTCTTCACCTACACGAACCAGTTCGACAATTATTCCGGACAGATGTTCGAGGTCACCGGCAATGGCGAAAACGGCCGCTACACCGTGGTGAAGAGCAAGATCGTCGATCCTTCAGGTCCGCAAGGCAACGTGCTTATCGACTGGCGGCTGATAGAGGATGGCGGGAAGCTCCGGATCGTCGATGTGGTGATCGAAGGCATCAGCATGGGCATCACCCAGCGCAACGAATATTCCTCCGTGATCGAAAGCAACGGCGGCAAGATCGATCCGCTGCTGGCCCGTATGGAAGAGATCCTCGAAGGACTGCGCAAGCGCACCTGATCCTTCGAGTTTCCACTCATAAAAAAACGCCGGCTCGAAGCCGGCGTTTTTCGTTTCTGCGTTCGCGCTATCAGCTACGCGCGATCGGCTTGTACTTGATCCGGTGCGGCTCAACCGCGTCGGAGCCAAGCCGGGACTTTTTGTCTTCCTCATAAGCCTGGTAGTTGCCCTCGAACCACTCGACATGGCTATCGCCCTCGAAGGCGAGGATGTGGGTCGCGATCCGGTCGAGGAACCAGCGATCATGGGTGATGACCACGGCGCAGCCGGCGAATTCCAGCAGAGCCTCTTCCAGTGCCCGGAGCGTATCGACGTCGAGATCGTTGGTCGGCTCATCGAGCATCAGCAGGTTGGCGCCGGATTTCAGCATCTTTGCCAGGTGCACCCGGTTCCGCTCACCACCGGAGAGCTGGCCGACCTTCTTCTGCTGGTCGCCGCCACGGAAGTTGAACAGCCCGCAATAGGCACGGCTCTGCATCTTGCGCTTGCCGAGATCGATCTCGTCCAGCCCGTCGGAGATTTCCTCCCAGACGGTTTTCTTGGCATCAAGCGAGTCGCGGGACTGGTCGATATAACCGAGCACCACCGTATCGCCGACCGTGAAGGTACCGCTGTCCGCGGTTTCCTGGCCGGTAATCATCCGGAACAGCGTGGTCTTGCCGGCACCGTTCGGGCCGATCACGCCGACAATACCGCCCGGGGGCAGCTTGAAGGACAGATCGTCGATCAGCAGACGCTCGCCAAAGCCCTTGTTCAGATGATCGGCCTCAATCACCTGCCCACCAAGACGCGGGCCAGCCGGAATGACGATCTGAGCCGTGTCCGTGCTCTTTTCCTCGCTCTTCGCCAGCAGTTCTTCATAAGCGTTGAGGCGGGCCTTGCTCTTGGCCTGACGGGCACGCGGCGACTGCCGGACCCATTCCAGCTCCTGGTTCAGGGAGCGCTGGCGGGCATCCTCGGCCCGGCCTTCCTGCTCCATCCGCTTCTGCTTCTGTTCCAACCAGCCAGTGTAGTTCCCCTCGTAGGGAATACCCCGGCCCCGGTCGACTTCCAGAATCCAGCCCGCCACTTCGTCGAGGAAGTAGCGATCATGGGTCACGGTCACGACCGTACCTGGGAAGTCATGCAGGAAGCGCTGCAGCCAGGCGACGGATTCGGCGTCCAAATGGTTGGTCGGCTCATCAAGCAGCAGCATGTCCGGGGTGGAGAGCAGCAGCTTGCAGAGCGCCACCCGGCGGCGTTCACCACCTGACAGCTTGGTCACGTCCGCATCGCCCGGCGGCAGCCGCAGCGCGTCCATGGCGATCTCGACCTTGCGATCCAGATCCCAGGCGTCGGCGGCGTCGATCTTCTCCTGCAGCTCGCCCTGTTCGGCCAGCAGATCGTTCATCTGATCGTCGGTCATTTCCTCGCCGAACTTGGCGCTGACCTCGTTGAAACGATCAAGCAGGTCCTTGGTCTCGCCCATGCCTTCCATGACGTTGCCATGCACGTCCTTGTCGACATTCAGCTCCGGCTCCTGCGCCAGATAGCCGATCTTGATGCCGTCGGCAGCCCAGGCCTCGCCCACGAATTCCTTATCAACACCGGCCATGATCTTCAGCAGCGTCGATTTACCGGCGCCGTTCCCGCCGAGCACGCCGATCTTGGCGCCGGGCAGGAAGGACAGATGAATGTTCTTCAAAACCTCGCGCCCGCCGGGCCAGGTCTTGCTCAGACCTTTCATCACGTAGATGTACTGGTACGCAGCCAAGGCGACGCTCCTATGAGTATGAGAATTAGAATGAGGCCGCATTTGTAGCCAAGTGCGGGCGCGGCGGCAACTAGCGGGTTATGGCGGGCAGGATGACAGCCTGAACGGGGCCGGTTATGGCGGCCGGCGCAAGCGGTTTTGGCCCGGATAACCGGACTGTTCCCGTCTCGGCTGCGTCGGGATGAAGGTTGGCGTGGGGGAACGAGAGCGATGAAAGAGGAAGGAGTTGCCACGCGGCTTCATCTACCGGCTGACGGCCCCCGCGACCATCGGCTGGATGATATCGACCGTCGCCAGATGCGCGCGCAGGGTTCGGCGTTCGTGGCGGTCCAGTATCGCCGGGTCGATTTTTGACGAGGGTTCGATCCCGGCGGCGCTATCGGTCAGTTGCTGGCGCAGGATTGCGGCCATGAATGCCTCCAGGGCCTCCGCAACGGCGACGGCGTCGCCTGCCGAGATCAGTTTGCGCTCTCTCAGTTTCCTGAACCGCTCGAATGTCGAGGTCGCCTCGATGCCGTGCCGGAGGGACAGTATGCGCGCGGCGGAGACCAGCGGCAGGAGGCCGCCGAGTTTCAGGTCCACGCGGCCCTCATGAAGCTGGAAGCCGCTGGCAAGGCCGAACCAGTCCCAGGTGAGCGGCGGGCGGAAGCTGCCGATATGCTGGACCAGATTGCCCAGGAACACGGTCTCCCGTCTGGCGGCCACGATGGCATCGCGGCGGAGCGTGGCCGCCAATCCAGCATCGCCCAGCACTGGCGCGAAGTCGAAGAAGATATCGACATTCATCAGGCTCTCGCCCCGGCCCCTGCCGATCCATTCCCCGACCCGTTGGCGCCAGTCTTCCGGTGTACCGCGCCAGAGCGGGTTGGACACCATGACTCCGCCGCTGCAATAGGGAATTCCAGCGGCATCAAGGATATCGGTCAGACGCGTGCCCCATTCCGTGAACCAGCCATCATGTTCCGGGGTGCCATCGAAGATCACCGCATTATCCTGATCCGGCGCCAGCAGGCTCTCCCCACGGCCGCCACTCCCCAGGACAAGCAGGGCGAAAGGCACAGGGGGCGGTCCGAGACCGGATCGCTCCATCGATTCAAGCGCCAGCACACCGGCGCGCTCGGTCGAGTCCCGCATGGCGGCACTGATGGCCCCCGCCACCGTCGCCGCAGCCGACCCGTCCTGCAGCAAGGCCGCCGCCAAGGCAGGCAGGCGAGCGCGGGCCGCCGCGATGGCGGCACTGTCCGGGGCGGACTCGATAGCGTCGCCAAGGGCAAAGGCGGCCGTGTTTCGGGTTTTCAGGATTGTCCGGAGCGAGACGACGCCGATGATCTTTCCATCCGGATCGGTGACGGCCAGATGCCGGATGCCGAGCCGCTCCATCCGTCCGAGAGCCTTGTAGACCAGCGCATCGGCGGGCAATGACTCGACCGGCGATGACATGACCGCACGCACAGCGCTGCCGCCATCGTCTCCCATGGCGATCCGGCGCATGATGTCGCGCTCGGTCAGGATGCCGCCATGCGTGCCGTCCTCGCAGCGCACCAGGATCGAGCCGACATTCCGAGACGCCATGGCCGCCGCCGCCTGGGCGAGCGTCGCCGACACCTCGATATCCAGTGGCTCCCAGGTCAGCACATCGCTCAACCGGTGCCTATAAGGATAGCTGTCGAATGCCATGCCCTCCTCCATGACTACTCCTGTTCCCGGCCCCAGGGAGACGGCGTCGCGATCTCCCGAGCAGCGGCGAAATCCACAATCGACCGCTCCCGCAGGGACGGCAGCATGGCGTTGAACAGCTCCGCCGTGACGATCGCATCGCCAAGAGCAGTATGCCGTCCGAAAACGCTGAGCCCCATGGCGTTCGCCGCGCTGTCGAGACCGATCCGCTGGTCCGGCGCCATCTGCTGGAACAGCGCCATGGTATCGAGGGCTGGTATATCCAGCTCCGGCAGACCATGCCGCCTGGCCTCAGCCGATAGCACCGCTAGGTCGAAGCCGATCTGATGACCGATAACGACGCAGCCATCGACGAACCCGGCCAGTTCCGTCCAAAGCGCCGGCAGCGCTGGCGCGTCCGCAACCAGCTCATCGGAAATGCCGTGCACGCGGAAGGAACGTTCCGGGATCGGAATGCCCGGCCGGACCAGAAGGTCGAGAGTGGCGGACGTGAAGACATGCCCGTCCTGCACCCGCACGGCGCCGATGGAGACGATCCTGTCCCGCGCCGCATCCAGCCCCGTTGTTTCCAGATCGAGACTGACAAGCGGAAGCGCGCTGAGCGGCGTCCCCAGCAAATAGGGCTGCGGCGCCGGGGGAGACGCTGCCGCGCCAAGACCGAGATCCATCGCGGTCTGTTCCGGCTCCACCTTACCCGCCGGTGCCATGAAGGAAATCACGCCACCATCGGCCATAGCCGCGACCTGCGCCTCAACCGGCGCGCCTTCCGTGTCCAAGAGATTGAATTCGACGGGTTGCCTGATCTCCCGTGCCCGGGCCAGGGCCGTCTCCAAACGCCCGTGATCGACAAGCGTGAAGATACTGTGGCCGGGCCCGGTGCCGTAATCGCCGAGACGGCGCCGGGCCGCCGCATTGGACAGCGAAACGAGACCTGTGCCCGTGAAAACGATCACCGCACTCGGGATGCCCGCGAGCACACCGGCGATCCAGGCCCCTTCGGAGCCATGCCGTTCCCGCCGGATAAACGCCCGTTCGATGGTCTGCGACAAGCCGGCGATCTCCCCGGGACCGCCGGTGAACTGGCGCCAGCGCGCAGGCAGCCGGCCGGTGGTGGCGGCGAGGTCGAGATCTTCCTTCATCCGGTCGAGATCGCCGATATGGGCGGCGATGATGCCATAAACGGCATAGGCCAGAAGGCTCGCCATGCCCGCTCCGACCGATGGCAGGATCAGCATGGACCAGTCGGTCCAATCACCCGGCCCCCAGCCCCGCAGCGCGATGATGCCGAGCATTGCCGCCAGCACGACGGGAATGGCAGCGAGCAAAAGGGCATGCGTTCGCCTGGTACGATAGCGCATGATAATGGCGCGCCTCAGCGGCGAATCCTGCTCGCTCGGGTCTCCGGCCATCTACCGCTAATCGCCCGCGGCAGTGGCGGCGGCAGGTCTGAAATCCTGCAACACGGCCTCTGCCCGCAACAATGCCCCCACCCGCTCCCGGACATCCTTCCACTTGAAGCGGATGGAATTGCGCACGATCCGCTCGTCCAGCACCTTCAGCTCATCCGAGATCGGCGCCCAGTGAACCAGCGCATCGGCACTTGCCGAAAAAGCCCTGTCCGAGTCCGACACCTCCGATTGCGTGAACATCAGACGGGTTTCCGCGCGTTCCACCTCTTCCTCCCAATCGGGCCCCGCCCCTTCCGGCTCCGGATAATCGGCGAGAGCCCCCCGGAACAGGGCAAGCGCAAGCCGTGCCTCCGTTTCCTGATCCGACTCCTCGCACACGGACGCCGCAACAAACCCGGCGAGATCCGCAGTGCAGGCAAGGAAAACCTGCCACTTCGCAATATTCAGGGACTGCACAAACAGGTCTTCGTCAAACAGAGCCGTGTATCGGGTGCCCGCACGGGTACGGACATATCCATAAAGTGTTGTCTGGGCAACAAATGCAGCCCTTGTACTGACGAAACTTGCCGCCGATTCGACTGTATCGAGCGGACTTTCTTTCCATCGCGTGGAGAACGGCATGAAGAGCCGAACCTTCTGCAAAAAACCGCTTAAAAGACCATGAAACATAACAATTTTCCGAGTTTCATCGAGTTCCTGACTCTCTCATGAGTTTCATAAATCTGTAGCTGAAACTCTTAATCCATTATAGACTAAGGTCATTGCGCGTAGAGCGCGATACACAAAATCGCCACACTACAAAAGGCGATGGGCAAGAAAGGGGGGTGAGTCATGGCGACAGCCGACTCCAATCACGAAGCCCACTGGCAGCGCACCAAAGGGCTGACTATTACAGTACTCGTTATCTGGTTTATCTTCGCGTTTGGCGTGCACTGGTTCGCGCCGCAACTCAATGAATTCTCCATTCTCGGATTCCCGCTCGGTTTCTACATGGCCGGCCAGGGTTCCCTGTTTGCGTTCGTCGTCATCATTTTCTGGTTCGCAAGAGCCCAGAACAGGATCGACGAGGAATTCGGCGTTGCCGAAGACGCAGACGATGACGAGTAGAGGAGACCGGACATGAAGGGTGATTTCATCCAGAATCTGGGGAAGATCTACGGCCTCTATACGGGCGGGTTCCTCCTCTTCATCATTTTAATGGCCGTACTCGAGCAGGCCGGTGTCAGCGCAGACACGATCGGCTATCTGTTCGTCGGCTTCACCATCGCGATCTACGCCCTGATCGGCGTGCTGTCGCGCACCATGGCGACGGACCAGTATTATGTCGCAGGCCGCCAGGTTCCGGCGCTCTATAACGGCATGGCTACAGCGGCGGACTGGATGTCCGGCGCGTCCTTCGTCGCCATGGCGGGCGGCATCTATTTCGGCGGTTACGGCTATATGGCTTTCCTGGTCGGCTGGACCGGCGGCTATGTGCTCGTCGCCTCATTGATGGCGCCGTATCTCAGAAAGTTCGGCTGCTACACGGTTCCTGACTTCATCGGCACCCGTTACGGCGGCAATGTCGCCCGGCTCTGTGCGGTTATTGTTCTGGTGGTTGCGTCCTTCACCTATGTGACGGCGCAGATCAACGCCACCGGGACAGTCGCAGCCAGGGCCCTGCAGATCCCGTTCGGGGTCGGCGTCTGGTTCGGGCTTGCCGGCATCCTCGTCTGCTCCATGCTTGGCGGCATGCGGGCGGTGACCTGGACGCAGGTGGCGCAGTACATCGTGCTGATCATCGCCTATATCGTCCCGGTGGTCTGGATGTCGAACAAAAGCGGCTTCGGCCTGATCCCGCAGCTTTCCTACGGGGACGCCGTCCAGCGCGTGCAGGAACTGGAAACCCTGCATCAGGTCGGTGTGCTGAAACCGACGGAAGCCTTCGCCGGACTTTCGGCGCTGGTGAACCCGATCAATGCGCCGGGCGAAACTTTCATCGACAAGTGGAAGTTCGCCACCCTCGTGCTCTGCATGATGTGCGGAACGGCATCCCTGCCGCACGTGCTCATGCGCTACTTCACGACGCCGTCCGTGCGTGCCGCACGGATTTCGGTGGGCTGGTCGATCCTGTTCATCTTCTTCCTCTACTTCACGGCCCCGGCACTGGCGACTTTCACCAAGCTCTCCCTGCTGGACCCCAATCTTGCAACCGGCATCATCGGCAAGACCATTACCGAGGTGAACGCGCTGGAATGGATCCAGAAATGGGCAGCGGTCGACTTCCTCCGGGTATCCGACTCCAACGGGGACGGGATCCTGCAGATCAACGAGCTCTTCATGCGCTCCGGCATCGTCGTGCTGGCAACGCCTGAAATCGCCGGTCTGCCCTATGTGATCTCCGGTCTGGTGGCAGCGGGCGGTATGGCCGCGGCCATGTCGACGGCGGACGGGTTGCTGCTCGCCATCGCCAACGCGCTCAGTCATGATCTCTACTACAAGATCATCGACCCGCAGGCAGAGACCAAGACACGGCTCGTCGTGGCTCGTGTCCTACTCCTCGGCGTTGGCGCGGCAGGGGCGTTCGTGGCCAGCCTGAAGCTGACCTCGATCCTCGGAGCGGTGGCCTGGGCGTTCGACTTCGCCTGCTCAGGCCTGTTCTTCCCGCTGGTCCTGGGGATCTGGTGGAAACGGGCGAACCGGCAGGGAGCGATCGCCGGCATGATAGGCGGCTTCGTCGCCGGATCCGCCTATCTCTACTATGTCCACTTTGCCGGCGGCGAGCCGTGGATGGGTATCGACCATCTCCGGTTCGGCATCATCGGCATGCCGGTCAGCCTGATCTGTATGATCGTGGTCAGCCTGATGACGGAAGAGCCGGACGAGGAAACCCAGGCGATGGTCGACGCCGTGCGCACGCCACGTGGCGGCACGGTGCTCGCCAGCACGCACTAGACGGAACATCTCCACCCCGGGACGGCATCATCCCCGTCCCGGCCAGACTTGAAGACAAATCCGGGACGCGGCTAAGCTTCGTTCCGGATTTTTTCTGCCCGCCCCACCGGACCGCCGGCTCAACGGGCCAATCAATCAAGAAACCAGCGTCAGGAGGAATCGCCCCCATGGACATGCCAACGGATATCGGCGCCTTCCCCCTCTGGGTGATTATCATCGATTATGCGCTGGGCACGGTGATGTGGACCCTGTTCGGCCGCTTCGCCATGTCGATCTTCCTGCCCGAAGACAGCAACTTTTTCTTCATGCGCTTCTTCGTCCGCGTGACCGACCCGATCATCCGCTTCTTCAAACCAGTGACGCCGAGCTTCCTGCTGCCCTGGCTGCACCCGGTCTATGTCGCCTGGTTCTTCTTCATGATCCGGTTTTACGTGATGCCCTGGCTGCTCGGCTACAGCGTCATGGGCATGCTCTCCTTCCCGCTGGAGAGCGAGGTATCATTCATGATCTATGATCTGTTCGGGAAGGTTTTGAAGTAAGAGGTGGCTCCCTCCACCTCAAAATCGTCATCCCGGCCGGAGAGCCGGGACCCAGGCGATCATGAGGCTGCGCGCTCCTTCTCTGGGTCCCCGCGTACGCGGGAATGACGATCCAGAGGAGTGCAAAAAAGATCCCGGATCGGAGTCCGGGATGACACCGATTTGTGAGTTAAGAGTTCCCTGCGATCCGGTCCCGCAGCACCAGAACCCGCCGAGCCCGCTCCACCACGGGCACATCGATCATCTTGCCGCGGAAACTCACGGCGCCGAGGCCTTCGGCCATGGCGTCGTCATAGGCAGCGACCATGGCGTCCGCCGTCTCCACCTCTTCCTCGGTCGGGCTGAACACCGCGTTCATAATGGGCACCTGGGCCGGGTGGACGCAGGAGCCGCCTTCCATGCCGAGGGCGCGGGCGCGTTGGGCGCTGGCGCGGAAAGCGTCCATGTCGGTGATCTCCGCGATGGAGCCGGCATAGCCGAGCGG
>CEOE01006024.1_pt1 | contig 15249 bp, 8 predicted proteins | sample 530211 | NCBI WGS metagenome assembly CEOE01 (sample SAMEA2619779, study PRJEB7988) | marine metagenome | isolation source: saline water (ENVO:00002010), including
CTTCAACAAGAGGTATTATTGAAAACGATATAAGAGGTATAATCGTACCAGCTGGTACATCTACTGTTTATGACCAAACACTTGGTAAAAACATTAAGAGACCATTCTTACACGTTAGATATAGAGCTTCTCAAGCTGATGATAGAAAAATGAAATCTTGGACAACTGGTTCAGTAGGTGGAAACTTCACTTCTGATTTAGATGCAATGGAGGTTCACTACCTATCAGAAAGATGTTTAGTTACACAAGGTGCAAACAACTTTATGTTACTTACTTCTTAATATTTATTACAGTAGAGCAGGGCGTGTTTTATCGCCCTAGCTTTACTTTTATTAACTTTTATTATATTATATCATGACACAAAAAACAAAAGCCAAAAAGGCTACAAAAGCTATTGAAGAACCTATAGTTGAAACAATAGTTGAACAACCAAAAGAAACAAAACCTTCTTGGGTTGTAAAAGATAGGGTTTATGCCCTTAAAGACGGTTTAGCACCATTAACATATACAGTAAAAAGTTCTAATATATTTTATTTTGATGAAGAAAAAGGATATGAAAGAGAACTTAAGTATACAACAAATCAAAAAACACCATTTGTTGATGAATTTAAAGGTGATGCTAAATTAGAGCATATAACTTTTGTAGATGGTACACTAGCAGTACCTAAACAAAAACAAACTTTACAAAAACTTTTATCATTATATCACCCTCAAAGAAATTCATTATTTTTTGAATTTGATCCTGAAGCAGTAGCAGAAGATGAGTTAGATATGATGGAATTAGAAATTGAAGCTTTAAATGCAGCGATGAGCATGGAAATTGACCAAATAGAGGCAATAGTGCGCACAGAGGCTGGAAATAAGGCATCTAAGATGACTTCTAAGGAACTTAGACGTGATTTGATTAATATTGCTAAGAGAGATCCTATTCTGTTCTTAGAATTAGCGAATGACGAAAACATAAATATTAGAAATATGGGTATTAGAGCGGTTGAAGCTGCAATTATAAAGCTATCACCTGATAATAGAACCTTTATGTGGGGAGCTACTAATAAAAAATTAGTTACAGTACCTTATGAAGAAAACCCATACAGTGCATTAGCGGCGTATTTCAAAACTGATGAAGGTCTTGAAGTCTACAATGCAATTGAAAAAAGACTTAAATAAGTCATAATTATAGTATAAGGCTACTGTAATTGTGGCCTTATATTATAATAACAAAAACAATATGGCAATTAGCATAGATACAGTTTATCAAAGAGTACAAGCTATTCTTAACAAAGAAAATCGTGGATATATAACACCACAAGAATTTAATTTATTCGCTAATCAAGCACAGCTTGAAATATTCGAACAGTATTTCTTTGACTTAAATCAATATGAAAGACTGCCAAAAAAAGATACTGAGTATAGTAACTTAGTAAAAACTATTAATGAAAGAATAAGCAAGTTTAAAACTTCAGCTACTCTTTCATATGTAACAAGCTATTTTACAATGCCAACAGATTTACATAAGTTAGGCACAGTAATATACAATAGCACAACACCTGTTGAAGAAATAGACCAAAAAAATCTATTAGAATATACACTTTCCCCTTTAACAACACCATCAACAACTAATCCCGTATATGTGCAGAACATACAAACTACTTCATCAGTGTGGAGCATAGTGGTATATCCTAGTACTATAACATCACTTATAACAGCTACATATATTAGAAAGCCAAATGAAGTAAACTGGGCTTCACAAACAATTGTTGGTAATGCTTTATATGACGCAGGTAATTCTACTAGTTTTGAGTTGCATGATTCTGAAGAAGTAAATCTTGTTATAAAAATATTATTATATGTAGGTTTAACACTTAAAGCAGGGGATATAGCACAGGTTGCAGACGCAAAAGAAACTAAAAAAATACAACAAGAAAAATCATAATAAATGGCATTAATAACACAAAGCGAAAGAGAATATTACGAAGGGCACCAGCTTTTTACAGGTAATGGCACATTAACTGATTTTACTTTAACTTTTACACCACTACCAACAGCAGAGTCTAAATTTAGAGTATTTATAGATGGGATTGAGCAAGATGATGATTTACACAGTTATGTTGCTAATACAGGTGTATTAAGTTTTACTTCAGCACCAGCAAATAATGCTGTTATTAAAGTTCAATTAGAAAATCCAAATACAGGAAATTATAGATATATATCTTTAGATAATATAGTTAATAACTTTATGGTATCTTATGTAGGTGATGGGAAAATTATAGATAATGCAAGAAAGTTAGACGTATTATTTCATACTAAAAGAGCAATACAAGAATTTAGTTACGATATAACAAGAGTTGAAAAAATATTTGAAGTTACTATCCCTGAAGCATTATCTTTACCAGTACCACAAGATTATGTTAATTATGTAAAACTTGCATGGTCTGATGATAACGGTCTTGAAAGAATAATATATCCTACCAATCAAACATCAAATCCGTCAAAATCAGCATTACAAGATACAGATGCTACTTACTTATATGATAATGATAATTCTCTTTTATTAGCGGATCATGAAATTACTAAAAGTTTTAAAGGTATAGAAACAAATGCAGCATTAGGATCTTCAAGTGCAGATGATTATTTTGCACAAAACCCAACTTATAGTGATAGTATTATAGGATATGGAAGAAGATATGGAAGTAGCCCTGAAAATTTACAAGTAAACGGTGTATTTGTTTACGATGAAGTAAACGGAAGATTTAGCTTTAGTAGTAATTTAGTTGGTAAAAACCTATTAATGCATTATGTATCTGATGGACTTGGCACTGATGCAGAAATGCAAATACACAAAATGGCTGAAGAAGCAGTATATAAATATATAGCTCATGCAATACTATCAGGAAAAGCAAATGTTCCAGAATATATTGTAAATAGATTTAGAAGAGAAAGAAGAGCTGCAATGCGTAATGCAAAATTAAGATTATCAAATATTAAATTAAATGAGTTATCTCAAATTATGAGAGGTAAATCTAAGCATCTTAAACACTAATTAAATGCCAGAAATTAAAAAAACATTCCTTAGGGGAAGAATGAATAAAGACCTCGATGAGAGACTTATACCAGAGGGCGAGTATAGAGATGCTTCAAACATACAAATATCAAGCTCAGAATCTAGCGACACTGGCTCTGTGCAAAATATATTAGGTAATAGATACGCAAATGCTACTTTAGATTCAAATGGGTTGCCTAGTGTAACATCTTATACTGAAACGTATGGGCTAGGGGGTAAATGTATAGGTTCAATAGCAAATGAAGAAACAAATAAATTATATTTATTTATAAAAGGAACAAGCACAAATGCAATCATCGAGTTTAATTCAACAGATAAAACATCAATACCTGTTTTGGTTGATGTTAGATCAAATAAGGTATTAAATTTTACAGATGATAAAATTACTGGTATAACTATACTACAAAATTTTCTTATATTTACAGATAATAATTCTGAACCTAAAATATTAGATATTTCTGATAATTCAATTTTTAAATTATCTACAAGCCATAAAGTAGGAGGTAAACCTATATATAATCAAACAACTAGGATTAATCAACATGATGGTTCTACTGCCCCATTTGTAGAGTCAGATATTACATTAATTAAGAAAAAACCACATAATGCTCCTAGATTAATATTAGAAAGCACAGCCACTAATGTTGTTGCTACACCTTCTATAGCCGCTAATGTTGCAGTTACAAATAAAACAAATATATATGAAGAAAAATTTGTAAGGTTTGCATATAGATGGAAATTTACAAATAATCAGTATTCTGTATTTTCACCCTTTAGCGAGCCTGTATTTTTTCCAAGTTCTACTAATGATTTTGATATTGATGGAGGATTAAATAATCAAATGTCAAATAATTTAACAAAAGCTTCACTTGTTAATTTAGAATGTGGTAATGGATTAAATAGTACTGATATAGTAAATAATATAAAAAGTATTGATATAATATATAAAGAATCAAGGAACACAAATACATATTTATACAAAACAATAAAATATTCTGATTTTATAAATAATTCTTTATTTTCTGCAGGTATTGAAGTAACAAAAGAAAGTAAAAAATCAATATTACCAGATACACAACTTTTTAGAGCGTATGACAATGTTCCTTACGCAGCAAAAGCATTAGATGTTGTAGGTAATAGGTTAGTATTTGGTAATTATAAAGATGGTATTGAGTTAGAAGGGTATATACCTACTTTTCATAGTATTAATACATCAACTAGAAGTTATGTTGAAGATGAAGTTTCAAGAAAATATTTTGGAGCATCGAATATAGCTACTACTGGATTTTTAGGAGCAACAAATGATACTATTAAGGATATGTCTACTATTAAAAGTGGTAGAAATTATCAAATAGGTCTTGTATTTGAAGACGAATACGGAAGACAAACACCAGTTGTAACAGATGAAACTGGTTTTAAAACTGTTGAATTTGACACAGGATTTAATTCAAGCAGTTTTGGTTTAAAATTTGATATAACTATGTCAGGCCTACCCCCTGGTGTGCAAAAAATTATTGGGAACGGAACTGTAAAAGATTTTGATTTAACTTTTCTTAATAAACCAGAAAGTATTAATGATTTTAAAGTATTTTTTGGAGCTGGGGCAAGTGCAGTTGAAAAAATTCCAACAACTGATTATACATATAACTCAAATACAGGCACTGTAACTTTTGTTAGTGCACCTTCAGCTAATACAATTGTTATATTTGATAGAAACCAAATAAAAAGATTTAAATATTATATAAAACAAAATTCTGAACAGTACTATAATTTTGCTGTTGAAGAAGTAAGAAGTAATAATGAAGACTCTACAACAGTTTGGCTTGTTGTTCCAAGTTATGAAATTAATAAAATACAAAAAGGTGATAGAATTATACTTAAAAAACAATTAAATACAAACCAACCTATAAACTATGCTCTTGATACAGACGGCAGTACGGCTACAGAGGTTAGTGATTATAAGTTTAGAATATTAGAAATATCAAATAATAAACCAGCAAACATAGATTCACCTGAAAGTTATCCTGATAAATTTTTTATAAAAGTTAAGAAAAAAAATTCAATAACAAAAAGAATTACTTCAAGCCAAGGATCAGGAGGGATTGACACAAGAATAAATAGAGATGATTTTGTAATTTTACCATTTGGTTCATCATCTCCAAGCAATTCATTATTTTTAGGGCAAACAATAACTCCTCAATATGAGGATCATGAGCACACTGAATATTATTTTAAAGACGGAAGAGTATATGAGCTAGTAAAAAAACATGATGTAAGCACAACAATATACAATACATTTGACACAAGCAATAATAGTGGTAATACTAGTGGATTAACATTTAATACAACTAAGGATAGTGTTGCAAATTTTGCTAATTTGCCAGATGACATAAAAAAATCGAACTGGGCTGGTGCATACACAGATAGCACGGGAACGATTGTTGACATTTTTGTTACGGTAGATAGTCATGATTTTGCTACAAACTTTTTTATAGGATATGCTTCTAATACAGCTCAGCACGGATCTGATGGAAATGACATAGTTCCTAATAGTAGCCCTGCTATATTTGAAACAATACCAAAAGAAAATAAAGAATTAGATATATATTATGAAACTTCTCAGTCGTTTCCTATAAGTCAGTATGGAGAAATGTCTTCAGGTGAAATTACAGAACCAGAATTAGAACATCAGGTACTTAATTTTACTAATGCGTTTTTACTTAGCAATGGAGTTGAATCTAATAGAATTGAAGATGATTTTAATCAACATGTTTTAGAACCTGGGGTTAGAGTTTCTACAACTATAAATCAAGATTATAATAAAAGAAATCAAAAATCTGGTTTAATATATTCCGGTATATATAACAGCACAAGCAATTTAAACTCCTTAAATGAATTTAACACTGCAATAAAAATTACAAAAGATTTAAATCCAGAATATGGTAGTATTCAAAAACTACACACAAGGAATACAGATATTATTGCTTTTTGTGAAGATAAGGTAATAAGAGTTTTAGCAAACAAAGACGCATTATTTAATGCCGATGGTAACGTTAATGTTACTTCAAATGAAAATGTACTAGGACAAGCTATAGCTTACAACGGTGAATATGGTATTTCAAAAAATCCTGAATCTTTTGCTGAATACGGTTATATATCTTATTTTACAGACAAAGCAAGAGGGGTAGTATTAAGGTTATCACAAAATGGTATAGAAGTTATTTCTTCAAAAGCAATGACATCATATTTTAGAGAAAATTTAACATTAGAATCAGGAAATATACTAGGTAGTTTTGATATTTATTCAAAACAATATATATTATCACTTCCAAACACCGGAAGTTCTATATCTTTTAAAGAAAATGTAGATGGCTGGGTATCAAGATTGTCTTTTCTGCCAGATTCAGCGGTATCTGTAAATGGAAAATATTACACCTGTTATAACAGTGAACTTTATGAACATAATATTCCTAGTGTTAACAGAAATAATTTTTATGGTATACAACATACTTCAGGATTAAAATTTATATTTAATCAAGAACCTTCTGCTGTAAAAAACTTTCAAACTATAGGATATGAAGGAACAACAGGGTGGTTATCAAATTTAAATGGTGTTGATGTAATAATAACTGATCAACAAACAGGAGAGGTTGTTGATTTTATTGAAAAAGAAGGTAAATATTTTGCTAACATATCTGGAGTAGAAGAAGAATTAAACACTTTGTCAGGTGTTGAATTAGATTCAAAACTTAAAAACTTTTCAATACAAGGATTAGGTAATATAGCTAATCACAGTGGTGTTCCTTTTACAACTACAACCACAACTACAACAAGCACGACTACAACTACAACAAGTACAACCACAAGTACAACAACATTAGATACTAGCTTTTCTTTATCTGTTAGCGGTTATTCAAATGGGGGATGTACTTTAACAGGTACTTTTGGTTCTAGTTATACAGATAGCGACGCAATAACATTAAAAGTTAATAGTGGAAATATAGGTATTACTAATGCCGGTAATGATAATGACGTTGATACTACAAAAAGCCTTTTAGCGGGCACTTTAACTTTAAAATTAAATGAAGCTGTAACAATAACAGCAACTGTTACTTCTGGATTAGGAGCAGGAACAGTGGCTACAATAGTTGCTCCACAATCTACTGCTCAAGTTATAAACGGCCCAGCGACTGCATTTACTTATGACAATGTAACTTTAACAGCTGAAACAACTGGATCAATTACTAGCTACCAATGGCACAAAGGTACGTCAAGTGGTTTTACAGTAAATACAGCAAGCGCAATTACAGGAGCTACTAATAGCACATTAACGACTACAGAAACCACTGCTGATACTATTTATTACGTAGTAAGAATAAATGATTCCGCTAATTCAGCTGAGCATAATATAGTTTGGTCCGCAAGAACATCTTTTACAGCAAGATACCAATCAGGAATAGAAGCTGTACAAACAGCATGTGCCGCATCTGGAACAACAATAAATATATTTGCTAATAACACTAGTTTTACAGCTGCAACAAAATTTTTTACAGATGTAGAGGGTAACACAGATAATTTCCAACAAGGTACTTATTCTAATTCAACTGACGGAAGTGATAATCATTATAGATTTATAAATTCAAATGGAATTCCTGGTGGAGAAATAGCATGTAGCACAAATTCAGCAATACAACCTATAACGGTTACTGCTTGTAGAAATTCTAGTGTTGTAAAAAACTTTAATGTAAGTAAGTCAACAAGTGTTGCAGATTTAGTAATTAATAAAGTAATAGATTTTACAACAACTGATAGTTCAGGATTTACTCATTGGGTTGTTACAAATGCAAATTATACAGGTGAATCATTTGATGGTACACCTACACTTGCTAATGTAAACAACGCGGATACGTGTATAGCACAGGATCCCCCAACATTAGCAATAACAGCAACAGGAAGTGTTGTAAGAGGGCAAACTATAACATTAACAGCAACACCAAGTCATTCCTCTCAAGGTGGTACTTACAGTTATCAATTTCAAAGAAGTACAGATGATTTTGCTAGTAATTCTAGTAGTGTAGGAGGAGCAATATCAGGAACTGCTGCAGCTAAAAGCACAACAACTACCGAATCTACTGCGGATAGTTTACATTTTAGATGTGTATTAAACGGAAGTATAACATCAAATAAAGCCGCAGTAATTGTATCAGATTATCAATCAGTAAGTTTAAAACGTACAGCAGGAACTGACATAGAAGCCAAAACAACCGCTTGTAATTCAACAGACTTAGTAACTTTATATTACAACCAATTAGTATCAAACCTATCAGGTTCAACTGTATTGTATACGGATGCAGCAGGTGCTACAGGCACTATAACAGCTGGTACTTATTCTGATGGAACACATTATGCTTACGTTAATGCTAGTAGAAGTGTATTAGAAAAAACAGTAGATGGAACAACAGCAAGATGGCATGTGTGTACAGGAACAGCACAAACTATTACTATATCAGGATCCGCTACTGGTAAAACAACTGAAGCCGTTCAATTAACTGCTACAGCTGCAAATTATACTCCAACAACATTTACTTGGGAAAGAAAAGTTTCAGGAGGAAGTTATTCAACATCTCAAACAGGATCTGATTCAGTATTTTATGCAAGTGAATCCAGTGCTGGAGCCTATGTATATAAAGTTACAGCGGTTGATGAAGCTGGCGTTTCAAAAACAGATGAACACACTGTAACATTTAGCGTACCAACTCAAACAGTAACTGTACAAGCTTGTCCAGGGGGAGGCACAAGTTATAACATAAAAATTACAAATGCTGATAGCTTTGCTGTGGGTAATGTTGTTCAATTAGCTCAATTTGAGGGGGGTAATGCTGGCTCATATAAAATTACAAACGCAAGTGCTGGTAGTTTTGATGATACTACAACAGCCACAAACACTTCTGCTTTTGCTGATTGTTGTTCTGCTATAGGTTGTAGTGCTTCTATTTCAATGACAGTTGGCGGGTCTGCTAGTACTTCAGGTGCTATTGCATTAGGTTCAACCGTTATATTAACAGCAGCTGCAAGTGGATATACAGCAGGAGGTTATTCTTGGCAAGTTTCAACAAACAATGGAACAAGCTATGGGGATGTTGTTGGAACAAGTGCAAGTTTTACACCTGTTAATACTGACGCTGGAAGTAAACTTTATAAATGTACAGTTGCTGGTAGTCAAGGAGAAAGTGAATTTGCTACAAAATCAATATCTTGGTTTGCTAGTAGCCCTGTTGAAAGAACATATAACCTTCTTGCATGTAATGATGATTTTCTTGCTCTTGGTACATATACAAGCGTTGACCCTTTGCCTAATAATACTGTAGTTGATATAGGTACAGGAATATGTTTTCAAACAGGTACATACTTTGAGGGGGCTAGTCAACCAACAGCAAACGGAGCTATTTCATTAGGTACTGTCCAAGGAGGATCTTATGGAAGCGGAACTTCTGGGTGTACAACTTGTAATAGTGCTCAAACTAGAACAGATGATTGTACAGCTAGTTTTAACTCAGGCTCATATAGTAGTGGAAGTTATACTCTTACTGGATTTTTTGGAACAAGCTATAGTGATAGCGATGAATTTACATTAAGTTCTAATAATGGTACTGCTACAGTTAGTGGTTCTAATATTGTAACGGTAAGTGCTTTAAAAGCGGGCGCTACTGTAACAGTGGTTGCGGGATCAACAATAACATTAAGCCCAAGACTAGGTGCAAATTGTGCTGGAATAACAACACACACAACAATAGTACCACTTGATACTTGTAATGGAGTTAGTGTATTTTATACTAATGATAATCCTCAATCAAGTACAACAGCAGCAAATCAATTATGTGGAGGTGGTACACTCCGTGCTAAAACAGCATATATGAATGGAACTACGTTAGCAACCTCTCAAGTTATTTATAGTAACTTTACTTGTTCAAATTTACTTGGAGGAACAAAGTATTTTTCAGAAGATAACTCAAACTATTATATATGGAACGGATATACATTAGCAGGACCATATAATGTACATTGTCCTTAAAATTAAATTAAATGAAATATATTTGTGCACAGCCAGCAATTAAATACTTTGCCTGGCAGATAGACGTGTTTATATACAGTCTAATAAATAATAATGTAAATCAAAACGATATACATATAATAAGCGCAATACCTGAAAATGGTATTGATAGTTATTTTTCAACATTACAAGAAAAATATCCTGAAGTTTTATTTGAGTTTTATATAGATGATAGATCATATAAACAGTATCAACCATCTATAAAACCACATTTAGCTTATAAGCATTATTTAAAACACCCTGAACTACAAAAAGAAAATATACTTTTACTTGATTCAGATATAGTTATTACAAAGCCTTTAAATTTTAAGGGTATGTTAAATGATAATATATGGTATTTAAGTGATACTAGTAGTTATTTAAATTATGATTATATAAAATCAAAAGGTGACGACGTATTAAATAAAATGTTAGAAGTTGCTAATATTAGTGAACATGTAATTAAATCACAAAACAATAATTCCGGTGGTGCTCAATACTTAATTAAAAGTGTTGATGCAATATACTGGAAAGAGGTTGAAGATTTGTCGCATAGACTATATATAGAATTATTAGCAATGTACAGTAGAAAACCACCTGAAGAAGCAGGTAATTACGGGTTACAAATATGGACATCAGAAATGTGGGCTATGATATGGGTAGCGTGGAAAAAAGGTATAATGACATTAACACACCCTGAATTAGATTTTTGCTGGGCAACAGATGAAATAGAAAAATGGAATCAAACTAAAATATTTCATAATGCAGGTGTAACTTGTGGTTGTCAAAACATGTTTAAAAAATCTAATTACACCGATAAAATACCTGATTTAAACTTAATAATTGATGATACAAAATGTTCATTTAATTATTACAATATGCTAAAAAAAGTTTTAGCTTATAAAATACAATAAAAATGTGATAATAACATTATGGCACTTATAACATTAGAAACAACTTTTACAAAAAACACTTCTTTGCAAGTAGGTGATTTAATATATTATTTAGGAACAGACAGCACAGTAAAAAAACTGGGGCCAGTAAATACTATTGCAGATAATTATATTGTTTGCAACGCAACTGGTGATTTATCACAATTAAAAACATCAAGTTATATATTTTTTGGAAAAGATAATAGTAAAAATACTTCCGGACTATTAGGATACTATATGGAAGTAAATATAAAAAACACACAAGTTGATCATGCAGAACTATTTGCAGTTAACTCAGAAATATTTATAAGCAGTAATTAATATGGAACCAATATCAGCAATAGCATCAGCAATCCCAGGCATCGCAAAAGGAATAGGAAGTTTATTTGGCGGTAGAGCAAGGAGAAAAAGAGAAAGAAAAGCTAAAGCAGAATACAAAACTGCTTTAAAGGGTTATGAAAACTTTGAATTTGACAATGCGTACGCAGACTTAGATAATACATTTGAAGGAATGGAAAATCCTTTTGAAGATTTACAAGTAGCAACACAAGCTGCAGATTTTCAAGCACAACAACAGCAACAAGGATTAGCACAAACACTTGACGCTTTAAGAGGAGCTGGTGGTGGAACAGGTGCAGCTGCAATTGCACAAGCATTAGCACAATCACAAGCAAGAGGCAATCAACAAATAGCTGCTGGTCTTGAACAACAAGAAAGACAAAATCAATTAAGAGCCGGTGAAGCTGGGCTTAATATAGATATGGCACAAGCACAAGCGGGAATGAATTTACAATTACAAGAAGCGGCTGGTGCAATGAATGTACAAGATATGGAATTTAGTAGAAAAGGAACTATGCTTGGTATGGCACAACAAGAATTAGCTGGTGCAAGAGAAGCAAGAGCACAAGCAAAAGCAGCTTTAGGTGAAGGAATTGGTGCATTAGCCGGTGGTATCATAGGTACAGATAGTTTAAGAAAAGGAGTGGGTGGCTTTTTAGGTAAAGCCGCAGATTCTTTAGGTATGGCAACAAATATAGGCTTGGGACAAAAATCTAAATTTAATAGATTTTTACAAGGTAAAGCAAATACATCTAATGCATTGAAATTCGGAGCAGCAATTAATCCTTTTAATTAAAATATTATGGCAACAGATAGAAATTTAATAGCAGGAGCTGCAAGGTTAGCAGACGCAGAATCAGCAATGTCCATAGGGCTAGGGGCTGGATTAGCAAAAGAGGCATTAAGAATTCAGCAGGATATAGTTCAAAAAACTAATGAAAGAAGAGGTATACTTAGACAAGATATGAATAATGCTGCTACTTTTATAGGTAGAATGCAAACTCTTGATAATGTTACAGGTCAATATCACGATGTGTTAACTGAAAGAGGTATACATACAAGAGATGAATTAAATAGAATTGCTGAAGACACTAGTTTATCTTCTGCACAAAAGATTGCTGAATATTCAAGACTTACAAATGAATACAATGCACTAGCTTCTAATTTTACTAGAGACCAACAAAAACTAATAGGGCTGCAAAACAGTGTAGCACAAGGATTAACAAGTGAAACATTAGATTTTTCAGATTCAGATGTAGCTATTGCAAGACAACTTGGAACAGGTGAATATGAAATTACTAAAGATGGTTATAATGTAACTTATGATATTAATGGTAAAAAAAGCACAGTATTAGTAAAATCGCAGGAATTAGATAAATATATTAGCAAATACTCAATAAAAGATCTTGAGGGATTAACTACTTTACAGGATAATTATGTAAAAGAAATTGCTAATGCAAAAGGTGATACACAATTAGAAGGTATAATACAAAAAAGATTTGAACTATTACCTGTTGAGGATAAATTAAAATTACTTGTTGATTTAGGAGGTAATTCATATATTAACTACATTGATAAAGAAACTAATGAACTAAATGTTGATCATATAAATGCAGAATTTAAAAAATACGCAGCGGGGTTAACTGATCAATTTGGGTATACACCAACACCTGAAGAAAAGAAAGATTTATTTTCAGAAATGTTAACTCAAAGAGCTGAAGATGGTATTAAAAATCTTCAAAATTACGGTAATTACGTAGGAATAAAATACGCGGGTTATCCTATTACAGCTATGGGACTTGAGGCTAACCCTGATTCTGATGATTTTGGCAAAATAAAAATTATACAAAGAATTGGAGGGGAAAATGTTGTTACTTATAGAAACGCAGATGATGAAGAATTTATGAGAGACATGTACACTAGAAAATTATTAGACCAAGCTGAAGGTAAAGATGAAAGAAATAGAGCTAGGGTTATAGCTAATACATATTTTGATACTTTTTTAGAAATACGTAATGAACAAACTCAAGAAACAGCAGATGATATTAAGAAAATTTATGAAGATAACCCTAATAATTTAACAGAAGAAAATAAAACTTTTATAAAAAATAATAAAGAATTATTTCCAGATATTGTAGAAGACCAACAAAGCTTAATTAATACAGAAAAAGAAGCAACTACTACTAAAATGTCAAGGCCTCAAAAAGAAAGGTTAAGAGAAAATTGGTTAGTTGAAGTAAATAACGGTGAATTTGATAAATATTTACAAGATAATAATATACCAAAAGAAGGTGCTATAAATAAATCAACAGGTATGGTTAAAAGCACAATAGTAAATAGACCAGATTTTAAAGAAGCATTTGGTAATAAATATCCTGCTAATACTTATAGAGATGGCAGCCCTTTATTCGGTAAAATTCAATCAGAGTTTTATGGTCAAGATTTTATGAGGACACCTGGGGGAGGATTTACAAAAGAAACAAGGACTGAATATGAACAACGAACTCAAGCTGCAAAAAAAGAAGAATTAGGTAAAGCTGATAAAAAAAATAGAGCAAAATATTTTAAAGCAAGCGCTAAAGATTTAAGTGCTTATGATCAGTTAACTAAGAATGATGAAAACATACCTAAGCTTTCTGCAGAAGATTTTGAATCATTTATTGATACTGGTGAACTAGATGATAAGTATGTAAATATTATTTTAAATAATAAAGATAAATTTAGTTCAACACTAATTGATTTAATCCAAAAGAATTTTAAATAAAATATAATATGGAAGAATATACTTTTAATAATAGTGTATATACTAAAGATACTTTGCAATTAATAGCAAATAATAAAGGTTATACATTCGATGAGCTATTAGAAAAAAATCCTGATATACAGGTAAAGAAATCGCCCACAAGTCAGGATGCGCTTGTGGAGACGGGAACAGCATCCGATACGGTATACAAATCGGGAAATATTTTCTTGGACTCACAAGAAGATGACGAAGAGTATGGGTTATTAACATCATTAGCAGCAAGAACAGCAAGAGGATTTGTTAGCGCTGCTAAAGGTATATTTTCACTTGTAGACGGTATAAAATTTGGAATGTATAATATATACAATCCGGACATGACTACTGCTCAAAAAATAGCTGTTAAAGCTGATATTGAAAGAGGATTTACAGATGATCTTGAAGATGCTGAAGAATGGTTATCACAATTTACAAAAAGAACAGAATCTGATAGTGTTTTAGGCGCTATTAAGCAAGGAAACTTTGGTGATGCCGCAGAACTTATTGTTGGTGGTGCATTAGAGTCATTACCATCTATAGCGGCAGCAATGACCGGTTACGGTGGTATTGCTTTATTTGGTGCAAGTGTAGCTGGTAATAAATTCGATGAAGAGTTTGATAGAAATCCTGATGAGGCTTTAGGAAGACTTGCTTTTAATTCAATTGGATCAGGTGCTATAGAAGCTGGATTTGAATTAGCTACAAGAGGTTTATTAAAACAAGCAGGATTTATCGGTGGTAAAAATGGTATAGATGCAGCAAAAGACTTTTTAAAACAAGGCGCCACGAGTATGGTTAAAAAAGTTGGATATGGATATAGTTCAGAAGCAGTATCAGAAGCATCAACAGAAATTACACAAATACTATTTGATGCGTTACCAAGAGAACTTGGTGGTTTAGGTAGAAATACTGAAATGGGTGAAGCTATAACAAGAGTGTTTGATGCAGGTGCTATTGGTGGATTTGTAGGTGGTACAATAAGTACAGCGGGATCAATACAGACTAATGCTGCAAAAGAAAGAGCTGAGCTTGCTTTAATGGACCCTAG
>CEOE01106858.1_pt1 | contig 15202 bp, 11 predicted proteins | sample 530211 | NCBI WGS metagenome assembly CEOE01 (sample SAMEA2619779, study PRJEB7988) | marine metagenome | isolation source: saline water (ENVO:00002010), including
ATTTAAAGAAACAGAAAGAGTTGAACTCAGGGAGAAATATCAAAATATTCTTTTTTTTTCCATTTCTGAAATGGAAAGGCTATCCACGAAAGATAATAATTCGGTCAAATGGTTGAGTATTATCGATCCAGAAAGAAATATTAGTGGGTATAATTTAGGTGCGGCCCATGGGATGGCAAATGTTTTAAACTTTTTTTCAAGACTCCATCACTTCGAGATATTTAGAAAGTCAACGAAGACGATATTAGAGCTAGGCGTAAAATATATGTTGACAGTTCAAAACAAAACCGCTATAGGTACCTCTTTGTTTCCAAATGCAATAATTGATGGCAATTCAATCCAATACAAAAGCAGATTAGCTTGGTGCCATGGCGATCTTGGAATTGGTATTTCAATGATTCACGTAGCAGAGGCTTTAAACAGCTCTTCATTGATGAAAAACGCATTGTGTATTTTAAAACATTCAGCAAAAAGGAAAAAATCTGAAGACACTATGGTCGTTGATGCAGGATTCTGTCATGGTTCTTATGGGAATGCACATATATATCAAGCAGTTAACCAAAGAAATCCAAATAAAATGTTTCATGAATCTAGTAAGTTTTGGATTCAAGATGGATTAAAGAAGGCAAAATTTCAAGATGGGTATGCAGGATATAAACAGATGTCCGGACCAGAGGGAAACTGGGCCCCTTCAATTTCAATTTTGGAAGGTGTTTCTGGTATAGGCCTTGTATTGATAGATTTACTTTCAAATAAGAGAAACAAATGGGATGAATGCTTAATGATTGGTAAATAATGAATATTATGAAAAAGGACAATAATCCATTTGAGAATATGCCACACTTCGTTTTGCGAACACCCTTGTTACCATTTGGATTCTACTCAAAGCTTACGCAGGGTGAAGTTGTTTCAAGTGATAGTTTAAAAACAATATGTGAGGATCCAGTAATCAAAGAAGCGATTTTTTTGGCATCCCCTACGGTATATTATGCTACTGAGAAGATGATTTCTGGCATTTTAGACGAAAAGAGTAAAAATAAGTTAGAAGAAACGTTGTTAAAGTACCTTACGAGAATGTCAACCAGATGCACACCGTTCGGTCTTTTTGCTGGATGTGCTTTAGGGGAATTCGGAGGAGAGACGAATATTCAAATCATGAATTCCTCAAATCATACCAGACATACCAGATTGGACATGAATTACCTTGTTGCTCTTTCACAAGAACTATCAAGGAAGAAAAATATTCAGAAAAACATACTTTTTTATCCAAATTCCAGCTTATACGAAACTGGCAACAAACTCAGGTACATTGAATATTACTATATTAAAAGTAATATAAAGCATCGTATAGTAGAGGTGGATAATTCACCTTACCTAAAAAAGATTTTACTTCGTGCTAGAGACGGTGTTTATTTAACCCAATTAATTCCAGAGTTAACTATTGAAAATTTTTCAAATGCTGAAGTTAAATCCTTCATATATGATTTGGTTGAAAATCAATTGTTAGTAAGTGAATTAGAGCCTTCGGTTTCTGGACCAGAGTTTATGGAGCAGATTATGGAAACACTTGAAAAAGTTGATGAAGCCCATTTAGAGTTAAAGATTCTTTCAAAAACGAAGAACTTACTTAATCAAGTTGATGAAAAAATTGGGAACCACCCTAAGATCTATTTGAATTTGGGTAAACATATTGAAAAATTGTCAACTTCTTATCAATTGAAATTCCTTTTTCAAACTGATATGAAGCTGGAACCGGAAAAAAACCAAATTTCCAAAATGGTTATAAATGATATGAAAAGAGCCATGTCATTACTTAATAAACTAACACTGCCATCAAAAAACACCAATTTAATTAAGTTCAAGCAAGCTTTTCTTGAGCGATACGATAGACGAGAAATGCCACTTTCTATGGTACTTGATACTGAAACCGGTATAGGTTATCTGCAAGATGCGGCTTCTGGTGACATCAACCCGTTAGTAGATAACCTTGTTTTACCGTTGAATGAAAATAAGTTTAACCAAAGGAACATTGAGTGGAATCGAATACATGACATATTACAATTGAAATTATTAAAGTGTGATAGGGATGGGGAACATAAAATTGTTTTAAATGAAAAAGACTTTGAAGAGTTTCCTTTGAATTGGGACGATTTACCGGACACTATATCCACAATGGCCTCATTTGCCATAGAAAAGGGTGTCCCAAAAATTAATTTCACAAGATTCCGTGGCTCGACAGCAGCCATTCTGATGGGTCGATTTTGTCATGGAGATAAAGGAATTCATGAATACATTAAAAGTATTATGCGTTTAGAGGAAAAGATGAATCCCAATAAAGTACTAGCTGAAATTGTTCATTTGCCCGAAGCAAGAGTGGGCAATGTCCTAATGCGCCCAACACTTAGAGAGTATGAAATACCATACATGGCTAAGTCAATATTAGATTTAAAAAAGCAACTGCCTATTGATGACCTGTACATATCAATTAAAAACGATTCTCTTTTTTTGCGATCAAAAAAATTGAATAAGGAAGTCGTACCGCGTTTGACAAATGCGCATAACTTCTCATTAAGTACGTTGCCAATATATCAGTTTCTGTGCGATTTGCAGACACAAGGTTTAAGGGATGATTTATTCTTTAGTTATGGACCTTTGGAACATCAGAGAGATTTCTTGCCAAGAGTAGAATTTGGAGATATAGTTTTACATCTTTCCAAATGGAAGTTAAATAGGAAGGATATAGAGGAGCTTCTCGATAAACAAGAAAAAAAACAAGCACTTAAAGATTCAGTGTTGACCTTTCGAAAGAACAAACGTTTGCCTGAATTAGTTGTGCTAGAGGACAATGACTTTAAATTGTTGGTCAACCTTACTAATATTACCTCAGTGCAAATGTTTCTTAATACGGTCAAACAAAGAGATGAATTTGTACTTTCTGAATTTCTTTTCGAGCAGGAAGGATTGATTAAATCTTCTGATAGTTACTTTACCAATCAGGTAATAATTTCATTTTTTGATAAAAGAAAATTAAAGAACCCCTAATATCGATAAATCATATGGAAAGAGTAATTAGGAACTTTGCCTTAGGTAGTGAATGGTTATTTTATAAAATCTATGTTGGACCTAAAACTGGTGATGCATTGTTGACCCAAGCTGTCAAACCGCTTGTTTATAAACTAGTAAGTGATTCTCTTGTTGAAAAATGGTTTTTTATAAGATATACTGACCCTAATTTTCATATTAGATTGCGTCTTAGGTTAATGAATAAGGAATATTTAGGAAAAGTTATCGATGAAATGTATAAGTGTTTGCAACCTTGGATAAAAAATGAATTTGTTTGGAATATACAACTGGATACTTATCAGAGAGAATTGGAACGATATGGATATAATTCAATCAACATTTCTGAATCAATTTTTTACTATGATAGTGTGACCATTGTTAATTTTTTAGACCTTATTGAAGGGGATGAAGGTGAAGAATTGCGATGGTTGTTTGGTTTGAGATACATTGATAGTTTACTTGATAGTTTTGACCTTAAACTTGAGAAAAAGAAGGAATTAATGGAAGAATTAAAAACAGCTTTTGGCAAGGAATTTGGCATGGTTCGTTTTTTAAAAAAGCAGTTGGATGATAAATATCGGAACGAAATAAAGAAAATTAGACATTTTATGGTTTTTACCAAGAATAGCGATCCGATGTATGGACCGATATTAGAAATTCTTCAGGATAGAAAGGAACTTATTTCTCCGTTCGTTAACGAACTTTTAGAATTAAAAGAAAGAGGAGGGTTGAAAGTTGGATTTAATAATCTAATAAGTAGTTACATACATATGTCCATGAATCGGTTGTTCAAATCAAAGAACCGACTGAACGAGATGGTGTTATATGATTTTTTATATCGATACTATCGATCTCTTTCGGCAATTTCAGAAAAAAAATCTAATAAGATTGAAACCTAAATAACCTGATGAAAAAAAATCCACTGATCAATTTTTTTGAGTGGTTTAATTTTTGTTTTAACACCCCTATTTTTTGATTTTACCTTTAAAAAATCAGTATCTATTGAGCTGTGATTGAAATCTTTACGAAAAAGTCAAGTCTGAATTTTGTCGAGACAAGTTTTCATTGGATCAGCTACTGGAAGAATTGACAATTCTTAATTGATAAAAAATTCGTTGCAATAGGTTTAATTCTTCTACTATAATTTCAATATTTCCATGCATTTCTGGATTAAAGGGAATGGTCTTGTCAAGAGATGTTTTTAAACCTTCCAAACTAATGTGAAGGGAATAAAAAGACTGTTCCCCGTGTTTAGGCACTTTTGAAATGTTTTCTATTTTCCCTCTTAAACTTCCCCATTCTTCGAAAGGATAATTGTCCAATTTTATGAATACTTCTTGTCCAATTTTTGCTTTTCCTGATTTTTTAATTGGTAGATTAACTATACCAATAATATTCTTGTTGTTCTTTGGAAGCACAGTAAAAATTGTTTCACCAATAGTTATGTTTTGATACGGGCTCCAAATATCAAAAATGACAGCACTACCATTAACAGGACTAACTATAAGGTAGTCTTGTCGCCATTTGTCTATCACAACTGCTAGCCGGTTTTTGACATATTCTAGTTCTTTCTTAGAGTTTTCTAATATTTTAGCCTTAGGTGCTTCACTATTTTTTAATATTTTTTCATAGTTAATAATTGCAGTCTGAATATGTGCAATGCTTTCTAAACAAACATCTTGCTGTTTTTGCAGTTCAAAATATTCCGTGGAAGTTTTCCTATTTTTAATAGGTTTAATATTTTTTTTTGACAAAGGAATTTTATTGTTTTTTAACTTGTTCTTTAATTTGATTAATTCTTCTTCTATATCCGATAACTGTTTTGTTCGAGCTTTTAGTTCTTCATTAAGTCTTATTAATTGATTGTTTATGAATAAAGACTTCATATATCCTTTAGAGTTTTCGATTCTCGAGGAAATCAAGTTTTGATAGGCGGAAAGAAAGCTAAGATACACTGGTTGTATTTCGCCAAGTTTCAAATTTAGTGGAAAATAATACTCCAAACTATCTATTGTAGGGATGTTATTGTAATCATTTCTTAAAGCTGATTCCAGATAAATGACATCTTCAAAATCGGCTTCGTTTTGGATCTCAGCGAGCACTTGACCTTTAACTACATCTTCATTAGGTTCAACATTCACTTTTTTTAGTAACCCTGAAATTTTGGCCTTGAGATTAATCGGCGGATTATTTGTGGTAATCATAATACGCCCTGGAATAACTTCATTATAACTTATTACAGCTGAACCTAAGATTAACAAAAGGATAATAAAAAAGATTAACAAAGATCCTGATCTAATCATCCAATTGGGTGCCTTGCCCAAAATCTCACGAACTTGATCTGATCTTTCCTCAATGAAACCAAAACCCTTTTTGTCGATATTTGTTTTTGTCATCTTATTGGCCCAAATCTAATTGATTTTTAACAAGCGAATAGTATACCCCCTTTTTTGCGGTCAAGGTAAAATGATCACCCTGTTCTATAACCTTTCCCTTTTCTAGAACTATTATTTGATCAGCATTTTTTACTGTACTCAAGCGATGAGCTACAACCACCACAGTTTTACCTTTGTAAAACTCTTCAAGGTTATGCATAATATCTTTTTCATTATTAGAATCTAATGAACTAGTTGCCTCGTCAAAGAAAATATAATGAGGATTTTTATATACGGCTCTAGCAATCAAAATTCGTTGTTTTTGACCTCCACTAATGTTCGCGCCACTAGCACCTATTTTAGTATTGTAGCCTAATGGTAATTCCTCAATAAAGTCACTAATATTTGCAACTTTAGCAGCTTGGAAGAGCCTCTCTTTGTTCATTATGCCTTCTGAATCTGATTCAGTAATATTTCGTGCTATCGTATCGTTAAAAATAAAACCATCTTGCATTACAGATCCACAATTCCTACGCCAAAACACTGTGTTTATTTGGGATAAATTATTTTTGCCTATGCTAATTTTTCCTTGTTCTGGATTATAAAATTTGAGCAACAACTTTATTAAAGTTGTTTTACCACTTCCACTAGTTCCAACGATGGCGGTTACTTTTCCTTCAGGAATTTTAAATGTTACATTATCTAAAACCTTTTTAGCCTTTTTACCCCCATATCTAAAAACCAATTTGTCAATATAAATGGACTTATTTTTTGATAATTCTTCAATCCGATTTACCCCTTCGCTCTCTTCTTCCTTTTTTTGATGGATTTCTGCTAACCGTTCCAAGCTAATTTTCGCATCTTGCCCGGATTGTATGAATGTTATAAAATTATTTATTGGTAAATTCAGTTGGCCAATTATATATTGAACCGAAAGCATCATCCCTAAGGTCAGATCACCATTTATCACAGATTTAGCAGAAATAAAGGTGATGAATATGTTTTTTAATTCATTAAAAAATTGTCCGCCGACATTTTGCGTTTGCGTTAGTGACAGACTCTTGATTGAAATTTTAAATAGTTTTACCTGAATGCCTTCCCATTCCCATCTTCTTCTTCGTTCTGACCCATTCAATTTGATTTCTTGCATACCTGAAATTAGTTGGACAATATTACTCTGATTATCCGCAGCCTGATCAAACCTTTTATAATCTAGATGAGCCCTTTTCTTGAGGAATATCAATGTCCAACCGATATAAATCAATGAACCAAAAAAGAACAGTAGAAAGATAGTGGTATCATAATAGGCCAGAACTAAACCAAAAACAATTACATTGAAAGCAGAAAAAAGCGTATTCAAGGTGGTACTGGAAAAAAAATCTTGAATTCGCTCATGATCATAGATTCTTTGAAGAATATCTCCGGTGTTTTTTGAATCAAAAAATGCAATTGGTAATCGCATTAATTTCATCAAAAAATCAGATATAAGACTAATGTTAATTCGACTAGTTACATGTAATAAAATCCAACTTCTAATTACCTCAACGGTTGTTTGTGAAATAAAAAGGATTAACTGTCCAATTAAAATCAAGTATATAAAACTGATATTTTCATAATTTATCCCATAGTCAACGATGGACTGTGTCAAAAATGGAAATATTAATTGAAGAATACTTCCAGCGAAGAGTCCCAAGAATAGTTGATATATATATTTTCTGTAAGGAATAAAGTATTTTGCTAGAAACCTGAAACCATATTTAGTTTTTTCAGCCTCACCGAATTCATAAAATCTAGGTGTTGGTTCAATTATGAGCAAATAACCTTCAGAGTTACAATCTGCATTTTTTCCTATCCACCCCTGTATAAAGTCTTCTTTTGAATATTCCAAGAAACCGTGTCCAGGATCCGCAATGAAAACCTTGTTTTTAGTTATTTTATAAACCACCACAAAATGTCGTTGCCGCCAATAGGCAATACATGGCAATGGAACTTCGTTTTTAAATGTCTCAAAATCCAAGGCTACAGCCAAAGTGTGAAAGCCTATAGTCTCCGCTGCTTCAGCAATCCCTGCCATAGATACCCCATCACGTGTAATATTTGATTTTTGTCTTAAGAAATTTGCTGGGTACAATCTACCGTAATATTTAGCGATCATTCTCAAACAAGTGGGGCCGCAGTCCATTTGGTCGAGTTGTTTGTAGAAAGGAAATGAGTTTATTCTGAACATAGAATAAATATAATGATAGAAACAACTAAATGACATCTTTTTCATACAAAAATGAATTCTCATTGATATTTGAGATTTTTGTAGAACTCAAGAAGATTCATAAATTAAAGGAAAGCTTTTTGAATTTATAGTATAATATCTTTAAAGTAGCTCAATATTATAACAAAACGTGTAAAACAATGATATTAAGCAAATTAGAAAATTATACGAATTTGATATAGATTTTTTAGCATTCCATAAAAATCGACCTTTCTTCTGATTGAATATGTCATCCTTTGTGATTCAAGAAATAGATCATAATGAATAGTTTTTTGAAGATTGTTCAAAAATTGATAGAGGGAAAATTGCAAAGTTTGGTGAGATAGTTAAGGATTTTCCGGTATCCAATAACAGGGATTAATTGAGAGCGATATTCTTGGAATAGAAATGATACAAAATTATTCCGACTAACCTTTCACCATAATTGGAATTTATTTGCAGTGTTGATAATTGTTTACATTAAAAAATATTTAAATTAGATGTGCAATGCTCCCAGAAGTTTTGCAACTGAATGTACTGTTTTGAATACAGTTTAGAGTTCGGTTAATCAGTTTTTCAGACTAGTGTAAAATATTGATTGTTAGATGTTTATGTAAGACACATTCTTCCAGTCATCCCGACGAACCATGGTTTTATGACACTAAGTAAAACCTTAATTAATTGAAAACCAGAAAATTAATTTTTTCTGGTTTTTTTTATTTCCATCTGAAACCATCGATGAGGATGTCCTATAGAGTGTCCTATTTTTGTCGGGAAAAATTCCCTAAATTGTACTTCCGTAATTGATTTTTCGTGTGATTTGACTTTCGCTTAATCCAAAGTTTAACTTAAAGCGAGAACACATGAATACCTCTAACGCCTTCAGTATCAGTTTTTGGCTGAAAAAATCAGGAAGAAAAAAAGATGGACGTTTTCCAATTTATGTCCGAATCAGATGTAAAGGAAAAAATGCAGATCTCAGTGTCCATCGATCAACTTTTGAAGAACGATGGTGTCCTATTTTGGGAAAAATGGACCATAGGGCCAGTGAATCCGTTGTTGTCAACAAATATTTGGACGACGTCCGGGCAAAATTACTGGAATGCCATCGACAACTCTGTGCGGAGAGCAACTTTATAACGGCACAATCCATCAAGCTTAGATATCTGGGGAAGGACAAGGTGATGCTCACCCTATTGGACCTTTTGGAGTATAACCGAACCTATGAGTTGCCCAAACTGGCCAAAGGGACAGTCAAGAACTATTCTTCTACAGAGACCTACCTGAAACGTTTCATTGGCAAAAAATATCGGGTGCCCGATATTGGGTTGGCCTCCATTGACTATGCCTTTTTGATTGAATTTGAAAACTTCCTGCGGAACTGCGAACCCATCAAGTCGTTCCAAACATTGAACAACAATGGCATCATGAAACATATGCTACGGTTCAAGAAATTGGTGACCATGGCCTATAAATTTGATTGCATCCCCAAGAATCCCTTCAACCTCTATAAAGTGAAAATGGAGGATTATGACAGTGCTTTTCTGGAAGAGGAGGAAATCTTGGCACTGGGCCAATTGAAATTCGAGGAAAAGGGGATGGAACTGGTCCGCGATATTTTCCTTTTTGCATGCTATACAGGACTCAGCTACATTGAGATCAAACTTCTCAAACCCAACGGTATCGTATCCGGCATCGATGGGGAACTATGGATCGATGTAAAGCGCCAAAAGACCAAGACCGAAGTCAAGGTCCCCCTATTGACCAAAGCCAAGAAAATCTTGGAGAAGTATGCGGATTTTCCCAAAAATGAAGATATTGTTCTTCCTGTGTACTCAAATCAAAAGGTGAACCAATACCTAAAGATCATTGCACAAAGGGCAAATATTGATAAGCACCTAACGTTCCATGTGGCCAGACATACCTTTGCAACAACAATCACCCTTATGAACGACGTACCCATAGAGACCGTTTCCAAGCTCTTGGGGCATACCAAGCTTTCCACGACCCAAAAGTATGCAAGGGTGGTGGAAAAGAAAATCAGTAAGGACATGGCCCAATTGAAAAACATATTGGATGAGAGCAGCCATAAAATTCAAGATAACAGTGGGGTTCCCAATTTGAGAATTGTACGGTAGAGCTGTAGGGGTATTGTTATTTCTATTTAGAATACCTTTCAGGAAAGCAGTTTTTGCTGATGAGCGGGTTGTTTTATGCGCAATATCGAATGCAGTTCGACTTCAACAGATAAGACAGGACACTTAGTTTCAAGGGGTCAAAAGTCAGCTGTCGCGGAAAGGGACTCTACTTCAACGCTACTTTAACATTTGAGTCCTGTTTCTGGGCTATTTGAGAACAATTGGAATCAAAATGAACTAGGCTGAATTAAACCTATCTCTCAAGCCGGTCAGCTTGTTGATTAAATCTTTAAAGCTTTCCGTTTTACCATAGAACATGCTCTCTTTCATCTCCGCATAATCTTCTTCCCATTCTGCCATAACTTCTTCAGGTGGAATGAAATTCAAAGTTTCATAACCATGCTTTGAATAATCGATCCAAGATATTCGTGCATATACTTCTCGGTGTGCCACAATTTTGTCGTACAATGCTTTGTCCTTTATTGCCGATTCCCCAAATCCTGTATCCATCATTCTGGATACATCATATAAATGCCTTGTCATTCGATGACCTCTTATTGGTCCCCGTTCTTTTGGTTTCTGAAATTCCTCATGCAATAGGAACAGTTTTTCCAAAAATGTGCGTTGAGGCAAAACTGTGGGTATATTAACGGCTTTATCAGCAAAGGATAGGCCTCTGTACATTTCCCCAATAAACGATATAACTTCTCTATTTTCAAAGGGTCCCCGAAGTGACCTGGAGCTTATTTCAACCAGTATTCTTGGTTCTAAATAGGGAACCTTGTCGACCAATGACTTATAGCGGATTTCAATGGCCAAGGGATCAGTATCTGATTCTTCAAAATCGCGGACATGGATGGTAAAATCCTTGATGCCCATTTCATGAAGCTTATCCTCTAAATCTTGCGGCAGTATCTCGCTCACAAACTTGCATGATGCCTTTCTAAGTTTTTTAACCTGTTTTCGGGAAAGATCTCCCTCAAATTCAAAAAAGGATTTATCCATACCCAGATCTATGTCCTCCGAAAAGCGCTCAATAAGTCTCCATGCTTTGCTCAAGGATGTACCTCCTTTGAAAACCAGGTGGTTTGAATATTTGGTTTCGAATAGGGTGCGAAGGACAGCGACCACCCACCAATCCTTTTCTATGGCCGCCTGTGGAAGGCCTTTTAAAATACTTGTTTGAACAATCACTTCTCTTCTGTCCTGTTCGGATAAATCAAACCATTCCTTCATGTCGGTTCCCTTTTTGATAGTGAATTTTGCATAATTTCAGAAATCCAAACAGGAGCTAGTTTCATATCATGAACTATTGATTCTCTGTCAACCTTTTGGAGTATCATATTTATTTTTTCCAAGGTTTTGTCATCTATATTGTGTTTGCCCAATTGGCGCAGGGCTTGCATGATAAGGATATTGGTCTCACTCTTGACGGCTAGAATTTTAGGGGAAGCCTTTTTAAACTTTATTGTATTTTCCCCAACGGATATGGTACGGGAAGTTCCGTCCGTTAAGTAAACTAAATTCAAAGGTACCTGTGTGGAAAGCCCCAGTTGGTTGAGTGCCTGAATCCCAGTGGGAATAATTCTGGCCTTATCCCTTTTAGAGATTGCTTTGGCAATTTCTTCCAAAGACGGATATAACGTCCCAAGTAGCTTGTGTTCTTTGGGATATAGATAAATGCCTTGGGCCAATCGGATCAAAAAACCTTTGTCCTCTAACCTTTTCAATGCTTGCCTTATCGCTTCAGATGTACCGAATTTGGAAAAGTTTTTCGGGAAAAAAATTTTTCCACGCTTATGGTTCGAAATTGAATTTTTTATAAGTTTTTCAGTGGGTATGGGCATTTTGTCACTTATTTTCCGTCACAAATTTAGTAAAAAAATGTGACGAATAAATTTTTGGGGAGACAAGAGTGAAAATCACAAAAGATGGAAGGTGTAAACCTAGTGCTGTTGGTCAAGACCAACAGCACTAGGCAAATTTTCCACATGGTAAACATCGGTGTTCATGAGCTATTTAGACATTTCGAGTGAATTATGAACACCGATGTTTACCATGTAATGAAGTTAGTTTTTTCCAGGAAGAAAGTCAATGGGGTAGGGGCTTTGTCGACGGTGTGTTATAAACAAATTAATGAACAGTGTGCTCTTGGGCCAAAATTCTTAAACTTGTCTATTGCATGGTAAGGGCAACCATTGGGTTCCCAAGGAGCGCTTTTGAAACCATTATAAATCACATCAGGCACCAACGCTTGAATTTTGCCTTATAACTTTTATTTTCTTACCAATATTCCCGAAAGTTAAGCTCGCACTATTTTCTCGGACAAGGGACGGCATAAAACCGTTTCGAAGGTAACTGTTATATACTCTGTTAAAAATTAAATTTTTTAGTATGAATTAAATCAAATGGTTATTACAATAAGGGTATATGGTTACGAAAAATGTTTGTCTTTCAGAACAGTTCAAGTTAATTCAAAAACAAAAAATCCCCAGAAAAGGGGCTTTTATAAATTTTACAGTTTCAGAAACTAATTTCCCTCGCTCAAAGAAAAACTGCCATCACCATTAAAATTGTTCACTTCAATGGTTACAGTCCATATTCCTGAAACGCCTGCTGAAGTTACCCCATCAATACTGTCGGGCTCAGTGCCGCCTTGAATAGTCCTGTCCAAAACAACAGTAGCATCTGCATCTCGGACGATAATTTGAAAACTTCCTTCTGATGTGGCTGTTATGTCAGCATTATAATCGGCAGTGGTTAGATTGTTGTTCCAACTGAACACACGGACAGCAGAACCACCATTGCCCTTAAAGCTTGCATCAACATCGCCATTAAAATCCGAACGATCCCCTACGACAAAATCGGATGGGGTGGCCATTATCTCGGTTCCATTAACGGATACCCTTGCGAAAGTATCATCATCTTTGCTGCAGCTAACAAAAACAGTGGAAGCAACAACGGTAAGGATTATAAAAAAAAAATTGGTGAGTTTCATAACAATTGTAAGATTGGATTATTGAACTATGTAACAACCATAACGCAAATCACCCTACTTTATTTTTTAAAGGAGATCTTTCCTTGGCTGAAATTTCCTTATGTCATTTCCATGATGCCCCACTAGAAACAATTTACAAGCAATTATGGATTGACCTTTTAAGTCACATTCAGATCAATCAGGCGAATTGGCCCACCACTTTTCTGGGATCACTGCAATATGGTTCATGTTAAGTGGTCTGCCACTTTGTATCACTCCATAGCCCGTTCTCAAAAGTTTATTGGATACACTATTCAAAATCAAGAAATAGGGGTTTACCTTCAAGCTTTTTCCGTTCTGCATATAAACTTATACTCTTATTGTGCACCACTGTGGTTTTTGCAGCTAAGAATAACAATGATTTTAGTTTTTTGTCGGCCATATGACTGGTCTTGGACTTCATTGACATTTTTGCGGAAGAATTGGATAAGGACATACACTGGTAAAGCCTGCAGCTTTTTGGCCGTTGTAATACATTTGAAGTTTTCAGTTTTGATGACAAGGTTTTTTGCGATTACTGGACCAATGCCCTTAATGGCGGTAAAGAGTTCGTAGCTATCCTTTAAATTGGAATCGTTCAGAACGATTTTCTTAATTTCCTTTTCGATAGCATCAATTTTTTCCAGATTTAGAATCGCTCTCTGCCAGCTTCTATAGGCGCAACACTCTGGCAAGGGCCATGCTTTCTTTTTTCTGTCCCAACAAAAGTCATGTCCTGCTTTTTGATAACTGTTCGCGCAAATTGTAAAGTTCCTATAGCTCTTTGACCGACTCTGACCTTGGTTCCGTAAAGCGTAATTCCTCAGCAGAACTCTCCCCGTATTTTTTGATACGACATGCATCCTTGGAATCACTCTTACCTCCTTTGCTCGTAATTACAGTTCGAGTGTTTTTTATCATTGTGGTACAATACTATTACCGTTTTTGCAGATACAAATAGGAAACATAAGGCCTACTGTCATTTTCGATTTGGCCAAGACATCAAAAGAAAAAAAACAGCGATAGATCATCGACCCTGCATCCTGTCTTTTTTTCCGGTCCTCCTTCTTTTTTTGTTCCGGTATATGCTGAGCCCCGTCAAGAACAACAGCAAAGGGACCAGACCGGAGACGAAGACCAAGATCCTGCCGAGGGTACCGGCCATTTCACCGATATGGATAGGGTAGAACTGCGTTGCCATTCGGTTGCTGTTGGGGTCCGTCCTAAAATCACTCACCACCGTAACACGACCATTGGTACCAAGTTCCACTTCTTTGGTCCTTCGAAGCCCAGCGGTTATGAACCGTTCCCTGATATATCGAAGCCTATAATGGTCCGTTCCATTCTTGGGAAAGTGGATGGCCCGTAAGGCGTAGGATTCATTTGTTTTTGAGAGATAATCCTGTAATTGTGGAGAATCCCCGTGTACCCATGGTCGTTGGGTATTGTCGTGTTTCCCATCAAATAGACTTAGTGCCGACTTGTAGTAGGAATTATAGGTAAAGTAGGAACCACTTAGGGCCATTAGGAGCAAGGGCACGATAAAATAGGCCCCAAAGGCCTTGTGCAAATCGAAATTGATTTTCTTTCTTTTTCCCTTCCATTTTATGGTAAAGCCCTCTTTCAAGTTGTTGCGATAGGATGTTGCCCAGATATAGATTCCAGAAGTCAACAGAAACATAAAGAAAATGATGGCACTGGTCCCCACAATGTATTTGCCATACGTTGGTATGCCCAAGTTCCGGTGAAGGACCAACAGGTTTTCAAAAAAGCGGATGGAAGTTGATTTTTTGCCGAGATGGGCATGGGTCTCGGGGTGGTAATAACTGGTTTTTCCACTATTGAACGTAATGGAGATCGTCTGTTGTTCCCGATAGGGGAGGAACATACTGTTGATGCTGTCCCTATGAATGGCAACCAAACTTGCCGTGGTTTCCATGATGGTCCTATCGTCCAGATTCCCAAAGCCCTCCACTTGGAGCAGGTCGGGATTGAGAAATGCCGATATTTCGGGTTGCCAGACATAAAGGGAGCCCGTGAGTCCGGAAAATGAGGCGATAAGCCCACAGGTGAGGCCCAACCAAAGGTGTATTTTCCGTATCGTTTTGTTCATGGTGGTCAAAAAGATGCCCAAGAGTATTTATAAAACGGTGCCAATGGGAACATCGACACCGTTTTCTATGGATTAGAAACTGTACAAAAGGCTCAATTTCGTATTGATGCCTTCCCCGGCTCCTGTAAAGGTGCGCAAGGGTGCTGCCCATTGTGACCTTGCGGGCAGGTAATATTCGTTCAACAGGTTATTGATGGCCAAGGAGACGGATATATTGGACTGCAAACGATAGGTCGCGGACCAATTGAGCAA
>CEOE01005361.1_pt1 | contig 15086 bp, 11 predicted proteins | sample 530211 | NCBI WGS metagenome assembly CEOE01 (sample SAMEA2619779, study PRJEB7988) | marine metagenome | isolation source: saline water (ENVO:00002010), including
ACGACCGAGGATCTTATCTACGAGGTGAAGGACGGCATCGGCTGGATCACCTTTAACCGGCCAAAGGCGCGTAACGCTTTCACTTTCGCCATGTATGAAGGTGTTGCCGAGATCTGCCGGGAAGCCGGCAAGGGAGCGGCTGTCTCCGCCATCGTGATGTGCGGCGCCGGAGACAAGGCCTTCGCGGCCGGCACCGATATCAGCCAGTTCAAGGATTTCTCGACCGCCGAGGATGCTTTCGCCTACGAAGATAACGGCAACAGGATGATGGCGGATATCGAGCGCTGTCCGGTGCCGACCATCGCGGCGATCCACGGTGCCTGCACGGGCGGCGGCGCGGCGGTTGCGGCTTCCTGCGACATTCGTCTGACGGCGGCGGATCTGAAGTTCGGCTTTCCGATTGCCCGTACGCTTGGCAATTGCCTGTCGAACGAGAACTTGCGCCGCCTCTCATGGCTGGTCGGCCCGGCCAGGGTTTCCGAGATGCTGCTGACGGCCCGCCTTGTCGGTGCCGAGGAAGCCAAGGCGATCGGTCTTGTCTCCGAAGTGCTGCCGGACCGGGATGCGGTCATGGCCCGTGCAACGGAGCTGTCGGAGACCCTGAAGGGGCACGCGCCGATCACCATGCGGGTGACCAAGGAAGCGTTGCGGCGCTTGCGCACCAGTGGCGCGGTCCCGGAAGACCGGGATCTGATCGAAGCGGCTTATACCAGCGCCGATTTCCGCGAAGGCATGTCGGCCTTTCTGGAGAAGCGCCGGCCGACTTGGCAGAACCGCTGAGCCAGGCCTCTCAGGCGGCCAGATCTCGGGTCATGAAGGTGCTGTACGGGTCGAGAGTGTAGCTGCCGAAAGGCGGGCATTCCGTGAACCCGAAACGGCTGTAGAGCGCGCGTGCCGGTGCGAAGGCTTCCATGGAGCCGGTCTCCAGGCTGACCTGCCGGTACCCGCGTTTCTTCGCCTCGGCCAGAATGTGCTCCACCAAGACCCGGGCGACGCCCTTGCCGCGATGCTGCAGCGCCGTGTGCATTGATTTCAGCTCGCCATGTTCCGGCGCAAGCTCCCGGAGGGCGCCGCACCCGAGCAGGCTGCCGTCCTGCCAAACACTCCAGAAAGTGATGTCGGGGTGGCGCAATCCATCAAGGTCGAGAGCGTGGACGCTTTCCGGCGGGGAATGGGCATTGCCATGTTCCATATGCGCGGACAGCAATTCAGCGATTTCCGGCCCGGTCAGATCGTCGACCCTGATTTCCATTAATCCTCTCCATCGTTCCGGTGATCCTGAAGCATATCGTCACGGCGGATCGGAGCTCAAGCTGGACGTCGATCATGAATGGGCCACATCATTCGGACTAATCTGCCGCGAAGATGTGGGCGATTACATAACTTGGGTGCGGGGTTGGCCCGCTGACTTGCCGGAGCCTGTTCGCAATAATATTGCATACGGGAACGCTGAGAGACTGCTCGCCTCCAATCCGAACGCCATGTAACGCTTTCGCCCGCTTGTGAAATTATTGTCGCGCAGGCGATTTAGACTTGCCCACGTCGGAGGTGCTCGGCTTAGTATCCGTTAGTGCACTTAAAATAATTACGGTTTCGGCGTTCAAATGAAAACCGTATGGACCGGCGGGACTGCCTAAATATGGCTATTTCACTGCAGACAGCAGCGCTCAGCGCAATGCTCGCGTCGTTGTTGCTTGCTGCTGCATTGACCTATTTACGGTCGATCCCGAATGCCCCGGATGGATTGAGCTGGTGGGCCGGCGGGTTCTGGGCCTATTCCGGGGCAAATGGCTGCATCGCGTTTATCGCGCCGGAAGCGGGAGCAATCTTCCTGGAAATTCTGGTGGTCATGTCGGCTTTCATGATCGCGGCCGGAACACGCAGATTTCTTGGATATACGATTCTGACCCAGTTTGTCGTTCTGGGCATCAGTCTCACCGTTTTCTGGGTCCTCGCAGCCGAAGTTTTCCACCTGCCGTCTCTGGTGCGAACTGTCCCGGTCTTCATGCTGTCCGCAGCCGGGTTGATCTTTACCGGCGGATCGCTCTGGCGAAAGAGTGCTGCAGTCGGCATGGGAGTTGGATACCGGATAACGGGAGCGCTCTTCATCCTCTGGGGATTGCATCAGCTTGATTATCCGGTTTTACGCACTGTGGAGTGGTTTGCGCCCTACGGTTTTCTTCTGGCGCAGGTTCTGGCCATTGCCTGTGCCTGCGGGCTGATGATTATTGCCCATCATAGAATGATGGCGCGGGCTGAAATCGAAGCCGATGCGCGCCATGCTGCCGATGAAGCCTTACTTCTGCAGATCGACTTGCGGCAGAACATCATCGATGCCGTGCCGATGCCGATTTTCGTGGAAGATGACAGCGGTATTCTGGTGAATGCGAACAGTGCGTTTGCACAGCTTGCGGGGTGCAGCCTGCCGGATGTCGCCGGAAGGAAAATTGAAGAGATTTGGTCGACTGCAGGCATTGTGCAAGTCACGGAACCGAAGGATGGAGCCATACAGGACGGCACTATCCTGCCGGCCTCCATGGTGTTGGCCCTTCCCTCGGGGCAGGCCCGTAGCTATGCCGTTTCCAGAATGTCTCTCGTGATGCCGGACGAAAGCCGATCTGGAGCCGTCGTCGTCATGCAGGACATGACGGACCGCAATCGCACGGAGAGGCAGCTCCATGAAAGCGAGAAGCGGTTCCGGGATTTCGCCAAGGCGTCTTCGGACTGGCTGTGGGAAACCGATGCGGAGGGACGCTTCAGCTATTTCGCGCATGGAGCACGGGACTGCAGCGGGCTGATTCCGGAAGTCAATCTCGGGCGGACCCGCTTCGAGGCGACGATCGAAGACCTGACCTCGGAAAAATGGCGCACGCATATTTCTGATATCGAGGCGCAGCGGCCTTTCAGCGGATTCCGTTATCTTTTGCGCGGCGATGAAGGTCATGAAGTCGCGGTGATGATCAATGGCGTGCCGTTCTATGACGATGACGGCACGTTTCTCGGTTACCGGGGAACAGGCAGCGACGTTACCCGGCAGAGAGAGGCGGAAATTTCGCGTGACCGTGCCCTGCTCGATGCCGAGCGGGCAAACCGGGCGAAGTCCGAGTTCCTGGCCACGATGAGTCACGAGTTCCGGACACCGCTGAACGCCATTCTCGGCTTCAGCGAAATGCTTTCGCAGGAGGTTCTCGGCCCGGTCGGCACGCCGGCCTACAAGGAATATGCGGATGCCATAAATGACAGCGGTAACCATATGCTGGCGCTGGTGAACGACATTCTCGATATCTCCGCTATCGAAGCGGGCAAACGGGTGATCATGAAGGAGGAAATAGGCCTCCTGGAGCTGTTGCGGGAAAGCACGGTCGAGGTTTCTAAAATCGCGGCGGACAAGTCGATCAATCTAGAAGTGGGTGTACCAAGCGCACCGTTGCGCCTGTTCGCCGACCTCCGTTCCGTGCGCCAGATCATTCTGAACCTATTGTCCAATGCCGTGAAATTCACTCCGGAGGGTGGCTGGATACGGCTTTCAGCACAGCCGGATCGGGGAGACATGATCGCGCTTATCGTTGAGGATAGCGGCGAGGGTATTGCGACAGACAAGCTGCCCACCATCACCGATCCCTTTTCCCAGGCAAACACTCATCCGCATCACAGCAACGAAGGCACTGGCCTTGGCCTTAGTATCGTCAAATCGCTGGTGGATGCTCATTCGGGTGAGCTGAGAATAGAGAGTACTCTGGGCGTGGGAACCAAGGTGACGGTCTGGCTGCATGCGGCGCTGGGCCCGAAACCGGCGCTTCAGGAAACCATGTCTGCGGGACCAAAGGTGGATATTGAAGACGTTTCGGACGATGCCTAGCCTCGGCTGTCGGGCTTGTTAACAGAGAATGACATGCGTTCGGTTGTTCCGAAGGCAATCTGTCTATACATCCAGAGCATTGAGCTGAAACGAAAACAGGTGACCTGATGTTTCGATCCTTCTTTCTGAGCCGCGAATGGGCGGTCTGGGCGTGGGTTGGCATGGCGTTGATCGTCGGCGGCACCTGGTATCAGGTTCAGCTCGATGTCCAGATCAATGAATGGTTCGGCGGCTTCTATGACACGGTTCAGAAGGCACTTGGCGAGCCAGGCAGCATCACGATCGGGGAATTCTACGGATTTCTGGCCACGTTTGGCCGGATCGCGGCCATCTATGTGATTATTGCCGTCATGCTCGGGTTCTTTACCAAGCACTGGGTGTTTCGCTGGCGTCAGGCGATGAACAATTACTACATGAGCCACTGGGAGCGGTTGCGCCATATCGAGGGCGCCAGCCAGCGCGTTCAGGAAGATACCCGGCGGTTCGCGAACATCATGGAGTCGCTCGGAACCAACCTGCTGGATTCGATCATGACTCTGGTCGCGTTCCTGCCGATCCTCTGGGGGCTTTCGAAGCAGATCAAGGTGGTGCCGTTCTTCGGCGAGGTCGAACACGCACTAGTCTATGTGGCGATTATCTTCGCGCTTCTTGGCACTGCGGTGTTGGCGGTGGTCGGCGTGAAGCTGCCTGGGCTCGAATTCAACAACCAGAAGGTCGAGGCGGCTTACCGGAAAGAGCTGGTCTACGGGGAGGACCATGAGGACCGCGCCGCGCCGCCGACAGTCTGGGAGCTGTTTCAGAATGTCCGGCGGAACTATTTTCGGCTGTTCTTCCATTACATGTATTTCGACGTCGCCAAATGGAGCTATCTGCAGTTCGGTGTCCTGGTGCCCTATATCGCCCTCGCGCCAACCATCGTTGCCGGCGGGATCACGCTCGGCGTCATGCAGCAGATCGTCCGGGCCTTCGGGCGGGTGGAATCGTCCTTCCAGTTCCTGGTCCGAAGCTGGGGCATCATTGTTGAGCTGATTTCCGTCTACAAGCGCCTGCGTGCCTTCGAGGCGCAGATAGGAACGCTGCCGCCGGAGCCGCAACCGGGAACGGCCGACTAACCTCGGGCCGGATGAGTGCAGGATACCGCCGAGGTCATGCCCCGGCGGCCGGACTGCATCAGGGCTTGATCAATTTGTGGATTGTGCGGGCTCTGTGCGCCGCCAGTAAGCAGCGCTGGACCGGCGCTCCGCCGGCAGGTTGAGCTCGGATTTGAAATATGTCCGGAGGGCTCTTGCCTGTTCGGCTTCGCCGGCAAACCAGTAGATGCCCTGACCGGCAGCCGGTGCTTCGATAGCTTTCATCGCGGTGGCAAGGTCGGCGGTGCTGACCCAGTCGATGGTAAAGTTCGCCGGCAGGCTGACCTTGAACGGGGTCTGATGCGGATGCAGTCCGATGACGGCATGACCGCCGGTTTCATCCGGGCGATTTTCCAGAATGCGCAGGATCGCTGGGACAGCCGTATCGTCGCCGCCGATCGCGAGCCATCCCGCGGGCGGGAAATAACCGCCGCCCGGGCCGAGCATGCCGACCTTATCGCCCGGCCCTGCCGTTTCAGACCAGTCGGAGAAGCTGCCGCCGGCATGACGGACAATGTCGATATCGACTTCGCCGCTTTCGGGGCGAATTTGCCGAATAGTATAGACCCTGACTGTCAGAGCGTCGTCACCATCCGGATAATGGACAGAGCCGGACGGCTCTATCGTCGGCCATAGTACCGGACGGTCACCCGGCACTTCCGGGAACATCAGGCGGACATGCAAACCGCGCTGATCGAACGGGGCAAGGTCCTCGCCCTTCAATGTCATGCGAAGCAGCCAGCTGGAGAGCGGCTGCACCTGCGTGACCGTCATTTCGCGGAAATTTTTCGGTTGGCCGGGCGCGGGGGCAACACCGCTCCAGGTGATGCTTTTCGCCAGCACGGGGTCGGTTTCCGAGAGATAGTGGGTAATCGATCCCTGAAGGGTCGTCAGTGCCGCTTCGTCTGGCGACTCGATCCGGACCTGAAGCTCGCTTTCTTGCGCCTGTAAGTGGATGCGTCCGAAATCGGTCTCGTAGGTCGCATCATTTGCAGCGCGGGCCACTGGAAGAATGTCGTGGGATTCCAGATGACGGATATGTTCGTCGAGCCAGGTTCCCGCATTTCCAACCGAAACCAAAAGTTCTGCTTGCATGTTCCCGCGCCAATCTCGGCCCTGAATGGCCAAATTTGATAATGAGATTTGTTCGCAGAATCAGTCGTAATTCAGGAAGATGTCAAGTTCTCGTGACGCACTGAGTCAATTCACGTGCTGGCTGTTGCTGCTGCGCTTTCAAGCGCCCGCTTCTGGGCGGCGATCCGGAACTGCGCGTTGCTCGCACCGTATCCTGCATATCCGCCTCTTCGCTCGACGATTTCGAAGAAGAAGCCTTCGCCGTAATTGGGGCTGTAGATCTGGAAATATTCACCTTGATCGTCCCGGTCATAGAGAATGCAGGCGTTTTGAAGCCTGGTAAGTAGATCTCCATCCAGAGCAAAACGGGCGTCCAGATCGTCATAGTAATTCGGTGAAATGGCGAGGGGGACGAAGCCGGTCTTCTTCAGAAGATCCGCCGTGGCGAAGATGTCGTCGGTCTTGAAGGCGATATGCTGGACGGCGGAGCCGAAGCTCTCGGTGATGAAATGTCCGGCGAGGGTCTTCCGGTTCTCCGCGCCGTTCAGAGTGATGCGGAGCGAGCCTTCCGGGTTCTCGATGGCTTGGCTCCGGACCAGACCGGCGGGATCGACAACATCGACCATCGGGGTTTTCCGTGTGTCGAAGATCGATGTGTAGAACAGCAGCCAGGTGAGCATTTCTTCGTAATTCATGGTTTGGGCGAGGTGATCGACGCTGGTCAACCCGGCATCCTGGCCTGGCGCCTGATCTGCTTCCGCCTCGAATTCGATCTCCCAGACCCGGGCAAGATCACTGTGGCTGTCGAGGAAGTGCATGATGCCGCCGCCGACACCGCGAATGGCAGGGATTTTCAGCTCTCCGGGGCCGACAGGCTGCTCGAACAATGTCGCGCCAAGCTGGCGGGCGCGTTCCACTGTGGCGGCCGCGTCTTCTACCTTCAGGCCGATATCGCAGACGGTCGTGCCATGCACCAGGTAGGAGGAATGCGCGAAACCCTCTCTCTCGGTATTGATGACGATGTTGATGTCACCCTGTCGCCAGAGCATTACGTCCTTCGCGATATGCCGGCCGGCTTTCCGGAACCCGAGGGCCGTCAATTGGGCGCCGAGTTCCTCGGCCTCTTTTTCGTCTGCTGCGAACTCGATGAATTCAATGCCGGAGGCTCGGACCCGGTCCGGCATGTCCGGAACGTCCATCGCGATGCCCGGCTCGGAGCGCTTCACCCGGTCCATCAGATAGACAAGGGAGCGATGACCGTCGATGGAGATGGTCTTGGGTGAGCCGCCACGGAACTGGTCGTTGAAGATCTCCAGGGAGACATAACCGTCGTACCCTGTCGCCGCGACGGCGCTCATAAATTTGGTGACGTCGAGATCACCTTCTCCCGGCATACAGCGGTAATGCCGGCTCCAGTGGAAGAGATCCATGTCGATCGCGGGCGCATCGGCGAGCTGGACGAAGAAGATCTTGTCACCGGGAATGGAGCGGATGGAATTGGGATCCAGTTCCCGCGCGAGCGTGTGGAAGGAATCGACGATCAATCCAATATTTGGATGATCGGCCCGGCGGACAATTTCCCAGGCGTCCCGATGGTCATTGATATGACGCCCCCAGGCGAGAGCTTCGTAGCCGACGCGGATACCCCGTTTCGCTGCCCGCTCGCCGAGTTCGGCGAAATCCGCTGCCGCCCGGTCAATGCCGCCAAGCGAGAGAGGGGAGACATTGGAGCAAATCAGCACGAGGTCCGCGCCGAGTTCTCCCATCAGGTCGAACTTGCGCTCTGCCCGGTCGAAGGTACGGGCGCGCTGTGGCTCCGGCATGCCCTCGAAATCCCGAAACGGCTGGAACAGCGTGATTTCCAAACCGTGGTCCCGCACCAGTTGCCCTGCGTCGCGCGGAGAGCCGTCGAAGGCGAGGAAATCATTCTCGAAGATCTCGATGCCGTCGAAGCCGGCTGCGGCGATGGCGGCCATTTTCTCCTCGAAGTCACCCGAGATCGAGACTGTGGCGATGGATGTTTTCATCTTCGACATGCTTCCTTTTATGCGGCCCATTCATCTTGAAATAGGCCAAGATGCTGCATCTGAAATGGAATCTGAGCATCCGCCATGGCGTTGCCGTCCTGGATTAAGAAACCGCATGCGGCGGCCTTCGTCAGAAGAGGTGTCATCGCCGGTTTGGTTATGACGTCGGCAACGGTGCCACCTGCGCGCACCAGTTCTGGCTCGAAAGGCAGAGGATCGTCCTGACGCATGCCCATCGGGGACGCATTCACGGCGAGGTCAAAACCGCTTTCCATCGGCGCACCGGTCAGAATTATGTGCGGATTAATGTCCGAGAGCAAAGCAACGGCGCGTGCGTGCCGGGCCGGATCAGGCTCGACAAGGCATATCTCCTGGATGCTGGAATCAGCCAGGGCGAGCGCTATCGCAAGGCCTGCCCCTCCGCCTCCACCAGCGAGAAGCACACGGGCTCCGGCCAACGGAGTGTCGCGGTTTCGCAGTGCGGTAACGAAAGCCAGACCGTCAGTCATGTCTCCTATCAGGCGGCCGTCATTCATGCGGCGGACGATATTCACGGCAGCTGCATGACGCGCCCGGTCTGTCAGCTGGTCCATGGACCTGAATGCGGCCTGTTTGTGCGGAACGGTCACGGAGCAGCCGCCGCAATTGCTCCAGGCGCGCAGCACTTTGAAGAAGTCCTCCGTGGCCTCGGGCAGAATATCCATCCCGAACATGGTTGCGTCGATCCCGTGCGCGGAAAACCAACCATTGATCAGCGGTGGGGTGCGCACCTGGGCCACCGGATGGCCGATCAGTGGAAAGCAACGCGTCGTTCCGGTGACAGGCATGACACCATCTATCATGCAGGCCCGCCTTCGGCCTTGCCGCGGGTGAGGCGGCTCCGTGCCCATCGCCAGAGCGGGGTTTGCGAGATCAGCATCAGCAGAAAGGATATGCTGAGCACCGCAGTGATCGGGTTCGATACCATTGCCCAGAGGAAGCTGCCCACGTCATGTTGCGCGCCGATCATGGCGCGTCGGTAGTTCTCGTCCATCATCGGGCCGAGAATGACGCCGAGAATGACTGGGCCGACCTGAAAGCCGTAGGTCTTCATGAAATAGCCGACGACGCCGAAACCCAACATCCAATATATGTGTGCCGGGTCGTTCTGGATCGCATAGGTGCCGACTGCAGAAAGCACAATGATCAGGGGGATCAGGATTGCTTTCGGGCATTCCACGATCTTGGTGAAGACCTTGATGCCGGTAAGACCGAAGATCAGCAGGAAGACATTGGCCAGCGCCAGGTTGCCTACCGTGAACCAGAAGAGATGTGGCGTTTCGATCAGCAGCAGCGGACCCGGTTTCAGGCCGTGGATGAAAAGTGCGCCGATGATCACCGCAGTCACGGCATCTCCCGGGATGCCGAGAGTCAGCATTGGAATGAAAGCGCCTCCGACAGCGGCATTGTTGGCGGCTTCCGGGGCGATGAGGCCTTCCTTGTTGCCCTTGCCGAATGGCACTTCCGGTTTCTTGGTGGAACGCTTCGCGTGATCGTATGCAAGCAGTGCGGCTATATCGCCACCGGTACCTGGCAGGGCGCCGATAATGGTGCCGATGCCTGAAGCGCGTATAGCGAGCGAGAAATAGCGTTTCACGTCGGAAAAGTGCGGGATAATCCGATCGACCTTCTGTTTGATCGCAGGCTGATTCAGGTTGTGCAATTGCACCAGCGCTTCGGCGACGCCAAAGAAACCGATCATCGCGGCGACGTAGGGAATACCGCCCATCAAGGTGATCGAGCCGAAGGTGAAACGGCCTTCCGCGGTCATGGGGTCCAGGCCGACCATGCCGATCAGAACGCCAAGCGCTCCGGCGAACACGCCTTTTGCGAAGCTCTCACCGGAGAGGGTGCCGACCAGCAGAATCCCGATCAAGCCCAGCAGCAGATAATCACGGGACTGGAATTTGAGCGCGAAGCTGGAAATCGCTGGAGCGAAGAGCGCGAGCGCGGTAATGCCGATTATACCACCGAAGACGGACATAACGGTCGTTAGCCCGATAGCTTCTCCCGCTTCGCCGCGCTTGGCCATGGGATAGCCCTCAAGCGCAGTGGCGATGGCGCTTGGCGCTCCCGGAATGTTCAGGAGAATGGCTGTACGCGAACCGCCGTAGACGCCGCCGACGAATATCCCTGCAATAAGCGCGAGCGCATCATTCACCTCCCACTTGAAGGTGAATGAGATCAGGATCGAGGTCGCCATGGTGACCGAGAGCCCGGGAATCGCGCCGACATAGATGCCGGCGAAGGTGCCGGCTGCGGTCAGAAACAACAGCCAGGGATCGAACCAGGAGGTCGCGAGGAAGGAAATTGCTTCGGTCATCTCAGAACAATCCCCTCAGCAGGCTACCCTGTGGCAGCACCACCTGGAAGACGATACGAAAGACGACATAGATTACGCCGAGCGAAACGCCGGTCAGCATAAGCGTGGTGACGAGTCCTTTGCGCCAGAGCAGCAGGAAAGACGTAAAAAGGAAGAGGCCGGAGCTGACTGTGAAGCCGAGCCAGGGCATGACCAGCAGATAGAGAAGAATCAGGCCGAGCAGTGCGACGTGGAGCGGCGGCAGGATGTCACGCACGAAGCGGATCAGACCGGGACCTCCTGCATCGTCCGACTGTTGTTTGGCGAGGCAGCCGGCGAGGTTGAACAGGGCAGCAAGAGCCATGGTGCCGGATGCCAGCATAGGAAAGACACCGGCGGAGGACAGGCTGGTTAACCCGGAAATACCATAGGCCAGCCAGAGGGCTGCGAAACTGAAGGCGACCAGAGCAAATGCGAAAGGCAACTCGCCGGGGCGCCGGGTATTATTTGTGGTCATCGGGACCTCCCGCCGGTCAAAGTCGCCCGGCCCTGGGGCCGGGCGACCGAGGCATTAAGGCCGAGGAATACCAATGGATTCCGGGTTCACCTTGGCTGCGCCGGTATCCTGCAGGGCCCAGGCGGTGACCTGCTGCCATTTTTTCAGAAATGCGGTGGCCTCGTCACCGGAGATGTTCATGATCACGTTACCGCGGTTGGCCATCAGGGTCTTGAAGGTGTCGCTGGTGGCCGCCTTCTTGAAAGCGGAGACGAGGGTCGTCTTCACGTCGTCCGGTACGTCAGCGCGCACGAAGACTCCGTAAAACGGGCCCCAAGGCAGGAACTTCTTGATGTCCGGAATCGCGTCGGTAATCGGAGGTACATTCGGGAGGGTATCGACCGCGGACGGATTCACCACTGCAAGAGCACGCATTTTGCCAGCCTTGATCTGCTCCGCTGCGGCAGAGATCCCGGTGGGCATAAAGTCAACCTCGCCGCCGAGCATGGCCGTCAGACCCGGGCCTTCGCCGCCGAACGGAATCGCCGTGACCTCGAAGGGGGCGGAATTCTTGATCAACGCCCCCACTGTACTCGGCAGGCCGCCCGGACCGGTCGAGCCCATCTTAACGTTACCCGGGTTGGATTTGATGTCGGCCAGCAGGTCGGCCATGGAAGTGTATTTGGAATCGGCGGGGACGACGACGACGGCGACGCCGCGGCCGAGTATGTTGACCGGATAAAAGCTGGAATAGTCGAGCTTCGAGACGCCCATGATCGGGTGCAGCTGCGGGTTTTCCGCGCCATAGAGAAACGTATAGCCGTCCGCCGGCGCGGCGTTGACAAAGGCGGTTGAGATGGCGCCAGCGCCGCCGGATTTGTTCAACACGACGATCGGCTTGCCAAGGGCTTCTTCCGCAGCCGGGTTGACGGCGCGGGCTACAGTGTCTGTGGCGCCACCAGCCCCCCACATCACGACACCGAGAACTTCACGCTCGGGATAATCCGCCTGTGCGGCGGCACCGGTGAAAAGGGCAAGAGCGGTTACCGCTCCAAAAAACGTTCTGATCATTATTTCCTCCCAGAGGCGGAGTTTTCCCCGCCGGATTTTTTAAACTGGAGCCGCGTATATGCGGTGCTGCAAGCCAAACTGTCGTGAATGATTGCGACAGCGTGGCAAAAAAGATGGCAAATTCGTAAAAATAACTCAAATACCAAAATGTATAAATAACATAACATTCCGTTATTTTTTAGATTTGCGTTACCGTGCTTTCTTGCCGTTCATTTCTTCTCTAAGCAGGTTGACGAAACGCTCCGCAAATCCAGAGAATTCGAGATCTTTGCGTACGGCAACGTAAGTTTCGAAGGAAGTGTCGGCATCGATCGGAATGACGGAGACACGGTCATCGGTGTCAAGGTCGTCTCCTATCGTGAAGCGGTCTATTACAGCCATTCCCATCCCCTGTTTCACAAGCTGAACCACGGTCGTGCCGAAGCGTGCGCGTATGGCTATTTCATAGTCCAGGCTGCGCTCTTCGAAGATTTTGGTCATGATGCCGCCGTAGGGATCGTTCGGATCGATGCCGATCAACGGGCGCTGGGAGATCTCCTCCGGGGTAATGGATTGCAGTTTGGCCTGTGGGTCGCCGGAGCCGACAATGCAAATCAGACTCCCGCGCGCGAGGGGGAGGAATTCGATGGAGGGGTGATCGAACCGGTAGCTCATACAGACGAGTTCGCCTCGCCCTAGCATCAGAAAATCGATTGCCTCCTCGATTTTCAGGATTTCGATGTTCAGCTTAATGTCCGGAAAGCGCTTTTTCAGGCGGGCCGCGGCGCGTGGGACCATGATATTGGCTATGCTGGGCACCGATCCGACCGAGAGTTCCACGTCCTGGCCTCGGCCGAGCTGATTGATGGAGAACTGCAGGTCGTCCAGTTTTTTATGGACTTCCTGAAGTTGCGCAAAGACGTCGCGCGCCTCGGGGGTCGGTGTAAAGCGCCCGCCCTGACGTGTGAACAGCTTGATGCCGAGTACGGAGTCGAGATGTTTTATCGTGCGGCTGACGCCTGGCTGCGCCACGTTCAGAAGGCGTGCCGCGCCGGCAATAGACCCGCTGATCATAACCGCCCGGATCACTTCAATTTGGCGGAGCGTCAGTGTTTTCCGCAAGTTGCCTGCTTTCCTGTTCTCTTCACGACCAAGCGATCCTAGACCGATGGGTAACGAGAGAACAGAGTGCTGGCTACGCGTTGACGGCATCTAGCCAAGCGCACATCCGGCGCAGGGATGCTTCGGCCTCGGGGCAATATTCCATCGCCCGCAGGTAGCCATGGATCAGGCCCTCTCCCGGATCGCGGTCCACCGTCACCCCGGCCGCCTCAAGCGCATCCGCATAGGCGGTGCCGCTGTCGCGCAGCGGGTCGTACTGGGCGACCGCCATGAATGCCGGGGGGAGGCCGGCATGACTGCTCGCGGCGAGCGGGGCGATATAGGGGTCGCTGTTCAGTTGCTCGGCATCTGCGCAATAAAGCGCGTTGTTCTCTGCCATGCCGGCGACCTTCAGCAGCGGCCCGTTGACATTCTCGGTGTAGGACGCCCGGGTGCGGTCGAAATCGCAGGATGGATAGACGAGCAATTGCGCCCGCAGGGACAGATCCAGCTCCCGGCATTTCAGGGCGGTCGCTGCTGCGAGGTTGCCGCCCGCGCTGTCACCGCCGATGGCGATCCGATCCGGGTTGATGCCGAGCTTTTCAGCATTCTGGTGTGCCCATTGCACCACCGAGATGCACTGCTGGAAGGCGGCGGGGTAGGGATGTTCCGGTGCCAGTGCGTAATCGACGCTGATTACCGTCTGCTTGTTCCAGGCAGCGATGCGAGCCGTAATGTCCCAGTGCGTCTCCGGGCTGCCCTGCATCCAGCCGCCGCCATGCATGTAGATCAGTGCGGCTTGCGGTGCGTTGTCGGCGTGACGGAAGATCCTGACGCGAACCGGCCCGCCGGGGCTGTCGATCCAATGCTCCTCGTCCGTCTCCACATTCTCTGGTGTCTCCAGCCGCATTTCGCGAGCGATGGCCTCGAACCTGAGGCGGTGGTCAGCCGGCGTCGCGCCCGGTGCCAGGCTGGCCCACTTGCTGTCCCAGATATCGAGGAAGCGGAGAATGCCCGGAAGGATCCGGCGCGTTTCATCCAATGAATTAAGCACAGTACGTCCTTTGTCGGTATCGGTCCGCATGACGAAGCGCAGGATCATGTCGCCGACATGCCGGCGCAGCATTTGCTGGCCTCTGGGGCTGAACAGGTCGTCCCCGAAAATTCGGGAGAATGTCGACTGGTTGGAAACGTTGAAATAGCAGAGCGCGGAGATGTGCCAGTGCAGCTCAAGCGCTGTCAGCCCACGCCGGAACAGGCCGAGCTCACAGCCGCGGGCATAGATGTTTTCCAGCAGCCGGATCGCCGAGCTGTTCTGACCGACGATGCCGTCGGACCGGGACATATGCTCGCCATTGTGAATGTTCTCGATGGTCACCAGTCGGACGAAAGTGGTCGCATTGCGATGATGGTCGAAGGTGAACTCGGCAAGCTGGCGCAACGCCTCGACCGGTGGGACGTGAGCCAGGTCGAGGGCATCCTCGGACCGGCGCATTTCCTGATAGGCTTCTTCCAGCACGGCCCGGTAGAGGCCTTCCTTGTCCCCGAAATAATAATAAATCATTCGCTTCGAGGTTTTGGTCTTGGCCGAGATCTCGGCAATGCGCGCGCCCGAGAGCCCTTTCGCCGCAAAGATCTCGCGGGCGATCTGGAGGATGTTTGCGCGGACCGCGTCGGGGTCCTGCTTCCATCCTCCACGGAACAACTCTTCGGCCTGATCCCCCGGATGGTCTGACGACGTATCAATCTCGCCCAACGGTTTCCCCCTTAAATCTTCTTAATTGCTCTCGTTGGTCGCAGCATACCAAAGCGTCTGGCCGGATGCGCCCCTAGCGTGCCGGAGCGAGCTCTGATGACGGTCTTTGTGCGACACTATTGACAGATTTAACCGTAATGAACAATATCGGGAAAAGTCAGCCATGTTGCTAACGGCTGGGCATGAGGGACGGACGTCATGGAAGCTGAAGTCGAGGTTATGGGCGAAGCCCCGTTGCCGGGAGCCGTGCTT
>CEOE01039171.1_pt1 | contig 15005 bp, 9 predicted proteins | sample 530211 | NCBI WGS metagenome assembly CEOE01 (sample SAMEA2619779, study PRJEB7988) | marine metagenome | isolation source: saline water (ENVO:00002010), including
CGACGTGGACCGATCCGGGGGGAGCCCCAAGCTCGTCGTGAACGCGAAGGAGGCGGCCCGTGTGCGGACGATCTTTGATCTCTACCTTGAGAAGCAGTCATTGCAGCCGGTGGTGCGGGAGCTGGAGCTGCGCGGGTGGACGAACAAGAAACGCATCACGAAGAAGGGCAGGGTGATTGGGGGGAAGGCCCTCGACAAGGCGACGCTCTACGCCCATCTCAAGAACCCGCTCTACACGGGCATGATCAGCCACAAGGGCGAGGTATACGCGGGTGAGCACGAGGCGATCATCGATGCGGAGCAGTTCGATCAAGTGCAGAAGCTGCTGGCGCACAACGGACGCTCTGGCGGGCTGGAGGTCCGCAACAAGTACGGCGCGATCCTGCGCGGCCTGCTGCGGTGCAAGGCGTGCGATCGATCGATGACGCATGTCTTCACAACCTCGCGCGGGAAGAACAGCAAGCAGTACCGGTACTACCGGTGCGTAGGCTCGATCAAGCGGGGTGCGTGCACATGCCCGTCGGGGTCGCTGCCGGCGGCGGAGATCGAGCAGCTGGTGGTGGGGGAGGCGCGTGCGGCGTTGACGGATCGGGCGTTGATCAAACAGATCATCGAAGAAGGCCGCAAAGCGAACGACCAGCAGCTCGATCAGGAAGAGGCGAATCGCTTGCTTGCGGGCTTTGAGGGCGTGTGGGAGCAACTGATCCCTCGCGAGCAGGCTCGGGTACTGCGGCTGCTGATTGAGCATGTGAAGTACGACAGCGAGTCGCAATCGGTGAGCGTGACATTCCGGCCCAGTGGGCTCAGGAGCCTCGCGAAGCTGGCAGACCCGAAGGAGGCGGCATGACAACGGTGACACGCACGGTGAGCTTCGCGGTCAAGGGGAAGCGGAAGAGCGAGCGGAAGGAAGAACAACCAGTGGGACGCGTGCCGCGCATCTCGAAGCTGATGGCGTTGGCGATTCGGTACGATCAGATGCTCAATGAGGGTGTCGTGCAGAGCCAGACCGAATTGGCGGAGCTGCTGCATGTGTCGCAGCCGCGGATGACGCAGATTATGAACCTGCTGCATCTGTCGCCGGAGATTCAGGAGGAGATTCTGATGCTGGTGGAGATTAGAGAGGGGCGGGATCCTGTAACGGAACGGGATTTGAGAGAAACATGTCAATCCTTGCAGTGGGATGATCAGTGTAGAGTGTGGTGTACTCTCACTAGCACCACGAATCGTGAAATCACTTCAAGGTCTCGTTCATGAAATCATCAATGTTCCCAGCCGGCACATAAGCGGCCGCTGAGGCATCGGCACCGATTGCCAAGAAGTGCTGCTTGCCGCATTGGATCTTGGCGTTTTCGCTTACGCGCCTTGCGTCATCGAAGAGTAACGCCGAAGGCTTTGTCTCGACCACGAAAAAGAGCCGGTCAGCTCCATCGTGATGAACAAGGACGGCCCAGTCGGGGTTGTAGTCGCCGAGTGGCGTTGGTATAACAAACCAACCAGGCAGTTTTGCGTAGACCTTGATCGCCGTGTTATTCTCAAGGCCCTCGGCGAACGCCCGCTCTACCCCTAGGTCGTAGACCACATGCTCGTGGACGGACTTTGTCGCGTCAATCATGTTCCGGAGGTATCCTGTAAGTTCCTCGTTCTCGAAGAGCTCCTGGCCGTAGTAGTGCTCGTCTCCAAGGCGCTGGTACTTGATGCCATCGACGAGTGCCATTCGCTTGCAACGATTGATCGCATCCCCTGCTAGCTCGATGAACTCCTGGGGATTCTTCAGAAAATCATCCAAGCGTTCGCTGCCAGCCAGTATCCGTTGGATGCTCCTTCGGGTAAGTCGAGTGCGGTCTTGTAGATCCGTAAGAACATCGGGCAACTCGATGTCTGACTCAGCAAGCACAACAATAGCTGCTCCCTCCTTCTCCTCAGCTTCGACACCAGCTTTCCCGATTGCGACGTCAGCCTTGCGCCACTGCAGCCGTGAACGAGGGATTGCTGGCGCATCGCGCAGGGCTTTCGTGCAGGATTCGATCAGCTTCTCGTTGTCGAACTGCACGCGGTAAGTCGTCTTGTGCTTGATCCGGTCCCACAGGTCCTTGAAGTCCTCACCGAGGAAGACTTCTTTGCGGATCTTAACAGGGCGACGCTCATCAGCGTCTTTGACTTCGAGTCGGCCGGCACGCTTGCGGAGGATCTGTACAACATGATCCCTTTGGCCCACGAAGGCATCCGGGATGACCACAGAGCCCTCTTTGAGCGCCTTGCGGAGCGCATCCTGCACCTTGCCTTTGGCATCCAGGTAACCTTCGGTCTTGAGGTGTTCCCACAGCGCCTTGGACTGCTCCACCCCGAGTGGCGCGATCGAGCCATCGGGCTGCTCGACGACGATGCGAGCGAACTCGTGCTTCTCAACGATGCCGAAGCGGATGCCGGTATCCTCCTCGATTTCCTTCTGGAGGTTTTCTGCGAAGCTCTCGTAGCTCTCGTTGGCAATCACGGTGAGCGTGTTCACTTCGAAACCACGCACGCGCTGCCCGTGCTGGTTTACGCAGATACGAAGCCCGCGGCCGATTGATTGACGGCGTTCACGTTCGGTCCGGATATCTCGCAGCGTGCAAATCTGAAACACGTTCGGATTGTCCCAGCCCTCGCGCAGCGCCGAGTGAGAGAAGATGAACTTCAGCGGCGAATCAAAGCCCAGCAGCTTCTCCTTCTCTTTCATGATCAGGTTGTACGCCCGCTCAGCGTTACCACGCCCGGTCTGGTTGCCTTCCTCGGTGTCGACCCACCCACCTTTTCGGTCGATCGAGAAGTAGCCGTTGTGTACTTCTTCGACCGCCGTGTCGAGGTCGACTTCCTTGAAGAGCGTGTTGTAGTCGGGGTGGCGTGCCCAGCGCTTGTACTCCTCCTCGAAGATCTGCGCGTACTCACCCTTGACAGGATTCCCATCCTCGTCAAACTGTCGGTACCGATCGACCTGGTCGATAAAGAACAGTGACAGCACCTTGATATCCTGAGGACGAAGACGCTTTTCTTTATCAAGGTGCTCTTTGATTGTGCGGCGGATCATCTCTCGCTGCACTGCCATCGGGTCCACATCGCCCCATGCCTCGCCGGGGCGAAGGTACTTCTCGCCGCCTGAGTAGCGCAGTTCCATGAACTCGTTGCCGGGCTCCACCCGGATCTCGCCGATTCGGCAGTCGGCATACATGGCTCGACCGGTCGTCTGTTCGAGGTCGTCCCCGTCCTGGACCCATTCAGGCGTTCTCTGCACTACACCCTTGCGGTCCTGCTTGTCCAGCTCAACTTGCGCTCGGATCACATTCCGCTTGTTCTCGACCTTGAGAAGACGAACATACGGACGGTTGTGGGCGCTCTCAACCGTCGCTGCGGCCACCTCGACCTGCTTGACCAACTTACGCTCGTAGGCGTCAACCGCATCCAGGCGGTATAGCATGTGGTGCTTGTCGACATGCGTCGCTGAGTAGCGGAGTGTGCAGAGCGGGTGCATCGCCTCAAGGGCCTCTTTGCCTCGCCCTGCGAGCCCGCCGTCTACGCTCTGCGGCTCGTCCACGATGATGATGGGGCGTGTGGCCCGCACGAGATCGATCGGCTTTTCGCCGCCGGTCTTTTCGCTGTCCTTGTAGAGGTTATTGACGTCCTTCTTGTTGATGGCCCCGACGGTAACCACCATGATCTGGATGCTGGCGCTGGTCGCGAAGTTGCGGACCTGGCCCATCTTCGACGAGTCGTACTGGAAGTAATCGTACGGCACGCCGGCGTAGAGGCCGCGGAAATGGTCCTCGGTCATCTGAAGCGACTTGTAGACACCCTCCTTGATCGCGACGGACGGCACAACGATGACGAACTTGGTGAAGCCGAAGCGCTTATTGAGCTCGAAGATCGTCCGGAGGTAGACATAGGTCTTGCCCGTGCCCGTCTCCATCTCTACTGTAAAGTCACCCGAAGACAGAGACTCGGAGACGGCCAGCCCGTTGCGGAGCTGGATCTGCTTCACGTTGTCGTGGACCTCATCGTCGAGCAGCGTCAGGCGGTTGCCGATGCCGAGGTCGCTTTCGTAGAACCCCATCCGCAGCTGCGAGTCGGTGGGATCGCGGGTAACCGTGAACTCGGTGCGGCAGAGCTCCTGCCCGCGGAAGAGGTCGCACACGGCCTCGATCGCCTGAAGCTGATAGTCAAGGTCGGGCTCAAAATGGAGCTTCATTGCTGTGCCCCCCCTCGAGCGTCAACCACCGCTAGGCGATGGATTCCGGATCGCGCAAGCACTTTATAGCCCTCCTCCCGCGGTCCGACTGACAGCAGGGGTTGCTCTAGGTTCGACTTGTCTACTCCGTACTGCAGCACTTCACCAACGAGCAATAGATGGTCACCGGCCTCGCATCGGCTGGCAATCCGAAGCTCCACGTTCGCAATGCACTCGCGAATGCTTGGCACGGCAACCCTTTGGCTGGCAACAGGCGTAAGCCCGGTAGCGACCCACTTATCGAGATCAGCTCCGCTTTGCGTGCCGCAGGTCATCGCCGCTTCGGCCAACTTCTCACCCGGAACGGCTAGTACGCATTCGGTCGCCTTCTGGGCAAGCGAGTGCGATAACGAGTGGCGCCAAATTGCGAATGCCATCATCGTCGGCTTATACGACGCGTGCATACTGAAGCACAGCGTGATGATATTTGCACGATCTGTGGCAGGGTCGTTCAGGACGCATAACAGCACGCGAGATGGTTGAAACCAGTCCCGGAAACGCTGACGCGGAAGAGCTTCAAACACCGCGACGTGCTCCTGCAGATCAGTTGCCTTTGTCTTCATCCCGGCGTCCCTTCAGCCATGAGCGCAGCTTGGGTATCCCCCATTGGACGCAGGTCATGATGATCGTAAATATGAACGAGGCTGACAAGCTCTCAGCCAGCGACGGTCGTTCGCCAGCGATCCAGGTCCAAGTGACCACCGTTGCTGTCGTTAGAATCACGACACCAAGCAGCGCGATAACCCATCGTGACTGGGTTTGGTCACTTCGTAGCGAAGCGAGTTGACGCTCTACGTCTTTCCGGTGCTCAACCGCGACCCGCTGCGTCACAAATGCATGCTCATAGTGCGGCGGATCAACAGAGCTAAGAACCGACCCGATTAAATCCAACTCTTGAAGTGCAGCCAACTCTTCTGGCGTGCGGCGCGGCACTCGCTCGACCGAAGGAGGCATCGGCCGGGGATTCCCGCTGTGTCGCCGCGCGGGGATCGAATTTAGATGAAAGAAGAACAACCTCGCTAGAGGCTCTCCGACTTTGAGTTTCACGATACGAGGCGAATAGTTGCAGACCGTGATGTAAAACTCGTTCTGGAATCCCGGGTCGGCAAAGGTTGTTTCAGGATGGAGCCCAAGTTTGTAGAGGTTGCCGACCGGGAGCGCGAAGGCTGTAACGTCAGACGGCATGTTCAGCGTCTCCATTGCAAAGATCTTGAAAGTCTGGCCAGGGACGATCTTGAAGACTCCGTCCTCAGGGATGTGCTTGGATCGGTAGATGTCCTGCTGCTCATCTCCGCTGTTGTCCATCACGAGTTCTTCGATGCGGTCACCAATGCGCAACTCGTAGCATGCATACTTTGCATTGTCGTCGATGCCATTCCGAACCAGCTGCCCGGTCGCCATGGCGTCCCTAATCTGCTGGTCGATGAGTAGCCCTGTGGCACCCGGGAGATTCAGCTGTGGCCAAGTGCCCGCATCGCTTGGGGAGGCATTGCCATTTGTGGGTTCTGAAGTCACAGCGTGCTCCTAAAGGCTTCGGACGTTCTTGAGGCCGCTCTGGTCGAGGATCGCGGCCACGTTGGTCTTGACCACATCGTCGGCGAAGGCGCTGTCGCGGAATACGACGGTGGTGTCGCCGGCGGGGTCGAGCTCCTGGTGCCAAGCCAAGATGCCGAGGGCGAGGGGCTCGCCTTCGTCGGGGGTGATGGACTCGGACAGGCAGGCGAAGAGGGTGCCCGCCCCGATGGAGTGCACGGTCTTGCCGGCGATTTCCTTGGTCTCGATCGGGACGCACAGGTCGAGGCCGCGCTTGAGCAGCAGCTCGTAGAGGATGTCCTGCTCGGTGCGGTCGGTGCGGAGGTTCTCCACATGGGCTTCGAGCAACTCGGCGATGTCCTCGCGGCTTGGCTCCCACTCGCGGATGTTGGACGAGTCGAGCTTGAAGACGCGGAATCCCAAATCCGCACGCGAGGTGACCTCATACAACGATGGATCCGTAGACCTGATTACACGTCGCAGCCGCTCCTTACCAATATCGGCGATCGTCTTAAGTCCTAGTGCGGCGGCCTCCTTCGCATATGGCTTGTCCTTGTCGGTCGGTTCGGGAAGTTGCACCATTACGAAGCGGGCTCGGCCAGCAGTCCATTGCAAGCAGGCGTGTCCCATTGAACAGGAACCTGCGAAGAAGTCCAAGACGAGATTATCACCGCCCCTATTGCAGCAGTAATCGAGTAATCGGTTCATGAATGTGGAAGGCTTGGGGTAATCGAAGACCTTCTTGCCATCGAACAACTGCATTAGCTCAGATGTTCCGTCCTTGGTTGTACCAGCGTCGAGAAGAATCGAGCTCGGCGTCTTGGAGTCACCTCGAGCTTCTCGTTCGCGAAGAAACAGCTTCTTCTTCGGAGCAGAATCGTCTGTCATGCCAAACTTGATTCGGCCATCATCGAACAGCCGTTGATACTCCTCAGGGTTGAATGCCCAGCTTCGACCATTTGGCGGCATGTACTCCTCGCCAGTCTTTGGGTTCCTGATCGGGTATTGTGTGTTGCCGCCTGGCTTGTTGGCGTCGATCGGCACGAGCTTCCAAGGTCCACGCGGATCCTCATCGGGATTCCTGTACTCGTCTGATTTCAGCGGCTCGCCAAAGAACGTCAAGGTGTCGCGAGATCGCGCATAGAGAAGAGTGTGATTGTGATTGAGTGACACTTCTTGATCATTTGAGATAGAAGTGCGTGATTGCCACACGATGTTGGCGACAAAATTCTCTGGACCAAAGACCTCGTCGCAGAGATGTCGCAAGTTATGCACTTCATGGTCATCGATCGAGATGGCCAGAACACCGTCTCGCGCTAGGAGACCATGTGCAAGCCGCAATCTGGCGAGCATCATGTTGAGCCAGTTGGTGTGAAAGCGACCTGAAGACTCAGTATTGGCGCTGAGCTTGAGGCCACTGGCATCAACCTGCCCTGTGTATTCAAGGTACGCGGCAGTCGGGTCGGTGAAGTTGTCTGGGTATATGAATTCATTGCCGGTGTTGTAGGGCGGATCTATGTAGATCAACTTCACCCTGCCCGCGTAGCTCTTCTGGAGCAGCTTGAGCACCTCCAAGTTGTCACCCTCGATGAAGAGGTTCTGCGTGGCGTCCCAGTCCACGCTCTCCTCAGGGCAGGGGCGGAGCGTGCCGGTGCTGGGCGTGAGTGCGAGCTGGCGGGCGCGGCGCTTGCCGTGCCAGTTGAGGCCGAACTTCTCGTCGCAGTCGGTCACCGTCGCGTCGCCCACGAGCTGCTTAAGCACGTCGATATTGACCGACGCCCCTTCCTTGCCCTCGGTGACGAGTTCGGGGAACAGGGCCTTGAGCCGGGCGATGTTCCCGGCGACGACGTCCGCGGACTGGGTGTCGGAATCGCCGGGCTGGAGCTTCTCGATGGTGGGCTTGTCGGGCGTGGTCATGGCGTGGGGGCCTCGGCGGTCGTGGACAGTAGGGAGCGGAACTTGTCGCGGATCAGAGCTTTGCGTGCCTCTATGAAGCCCTCGAAGCGATCGAGATCCCAGAGGCTACGGTCCTTCGGGATCAGGTGGCGGTCGAGGTACGCATCGGGCTTGTTTGCGAACCAGTTGGCGGGGAGCGTGTCACGCTTGCCGCCTGCTCCATTCTCTTCGCGTGTAAGGAGCATGCAGTTGGCAAGCTGGTCGCGTACCGGCTTGCGGTATCGCATGACATCGCGGCGGCCTGTATCCGGATTGATGTCCTTCACGCTAGCGAGCGCGGATTGGGGGAAGATATGGTCGATTTGCGGGAAGTTGTTTTCGTAAGCCGGGGTGTGGTTGAAGTCGCGATACCACAGGTTGAAGAGCAGATGGATTGTGTCGGAGGTGTACCCCATCTGCCAGAGCCGTTCCTCGGTGATCTCGAGAGAGCGGTTGGCTGATCGGATGACACCAAGCGCTTCAGATAGATCAAATGTGTTTTGATCTCGCATCTTCCGCGTGAGGCCATCGATGACCGTGTCAGGCTGGCCGGTGAACGCAGTCGTAAGCAGGCACCGCAACAGGTACATGTCGACGCCGGTCGCGGATCGCCATGCGGCTGGGTGATGGTATCGAAGGTAGACGAGCGGAATCAAAACGAGGTAGCTTGGCAGGGCCTTATCGCACTGGATGTAGGTCTTTCCTCGAACGAAATCGAGCACATCGTTGATAGAGTCAGCAATGTCGTTCCAGCGTCCCTCGATCTGTTCACGAACGCCCTGCTTGCGGAACTTCTGGACTTCGTACCGCGCCCCCTGGTCGAGCAGGACGAGGCAGGTCTTCATTATGAAGTCGCGGTCAAAGGCGAAGCCATGCGCGTTCAGCGACGACAGTTGCTCCTCCATGCGGTCGTCGGCGTTGCTCCAGGTGCTCGAAAGCAGGGAGAAGAGCAGGTCAGACTTGCCGAGCCGGGTACCGCCGGAGTTTGCGCGGATGAACACTTCGACCACGTCATCCTCGGTGTAGAGGTTCGGGTTATCGATGCTGTCAAGTTCCTGGTAGGTGATGGTTTCGTTGGTCTTGAAAGCACGATCGACAAGATCAATATTGTCGCCAACGCGATCTTCCTCGGCCGCTCCAAGCTCTTCGTCTTCCGTGAACTTATCGATAAGCTCGCGGCGGCGAAGGTTTGAGAATACAAGATCCTTGAACTTGACCCAGGGGAAGGTTGTGTCGCTTTGACTGCGGAATTGAAACTTATACCTGACATCGTCCGGTGCAGCGAGGTCGCCGCTGAGAAGATCAAAGTAGAGCTCGCGTCCGTCGTAGCTGCCCATGAGTCCAATGAATAAACTCTGGAGACGCTGCTGTCCATCTAGGACCAAAGCCTTCTTCTTGTCGTTCTCTGGGATATAGAAATTACTCAGGCGAATTCCGGATCGCCAGTTGTCAATAAATTTACGGCAGCGGATTGGGCTGTTAGTCTTCCAGACGAGAAGTGTGCTAATCGGGTACTCGCGTAAGATCGAATCGAAGAGTCGGCAGATCTGAACCTCGTTCCAGACGAACGGACGCTGGATGTTGGGCAGCCAAAAGCCGCCGTCTTCCTCTTCGTTATTAAGGAAACCGACAATTTTCCGAATTGTCTGCCTTTGGTTCTTCATAAGAGGTAGCTCCTACAAGCGTTGACGGGCGGTATCGAGTTCACCCTTGAGGGCTTTGAGTTGTGTGTTCAGTTCGACCCGGCGGGCGAGCTGTTTCTCCTTGGCTGCAGCGGAGCGGATAGATGCTATGCGGCCTTCGAGTTTAGCACAGGCTTTCAACGCAGTTGCACGGTCCTGAGCATGGTCAGCGTCAGCGGCCGGAACGAAGTCGCCAGTGATTGTGGCGGCCTTGGCAGTGAGGATTGTATCGATCCAGCCACGGTAGAGGGTATGCAGGTTCGATCTCGGTTGATGAGTGATGGATAGTGATTCGATGAGCCGCTGATGCACGGCCTCAGTGAGCGTGGCGGTATCGCACTGTACGATGTCTCCATCAAGAACGACTTTGTCCTTCTCGTTCTGAGCCCATCGTTTGTCGGCCAGGGATAGATGAACGCCTACTCGTTTGTCTTCAAGAGTCATTTGTGTGAGAAGCAAAAGGTGGTAGGGGACCGCCCGGTGGACGAGCTCGACGAGTCGGGTTAGTTTGGCCTTGGTCCGCACCCGCAGGATTAGGACAGCGAGTTCGACTGCCTCCCGCGTGTCGTCGGTGTAGGTCGCGACACCGACGGTGGTGGGCTTGAGCGTGGCGACCCATCGGAGTTCCTCGATGCCGGTCTCAATGTGTCGTTTATCTGCCGCTGTGGGCGCACCGTTCTCGACCAACAGCGTCTTCGGTACGCGGTGGGCGATCAGGGCCTGGGCCGGGAGTTGGAGGGCATCGAGAACGACTTCCGGGGTCATGCATACCCCCCGGATGTCTGGCGAGTTGGTGAATCATCGGGCGGCAGGATCACGAGGTAGGCCACGACTTCGAAGTCGTCGGTACCGGCGAACTCGTCTTTGCGGGACTGCGTGCCGCCGGGCTTGAAGAGGCTGGCGACGGCGCGTTCTTCGGTCTTGCCGATGATGGAGCGGACGGCGGAGGCGAGGAGACGCTGGGCGTGGGTCATGTCCTTACCCTGCTTGGTAGCCTTGTTGAAGCGGTCCCAGGCCGAGTCCTCGGGGAGGTCCTTGCCCATGCATAGCCGCTTGAGACGGTCGAGGATTTGCTTGAGCTGGGTGTAGGACGCGGCGATGGTGCCATCATCGCGGACATGAACGAGGTAGTACGGCGCGAGGGGGTAACCGGCATCAGGGACGAACTTGGCGGCATTGCCCTCGGCGCGGAGGCAGTAGATGATGCCGGGATCGATATCGTCGTCGGCTGTAATGGTGACGGAGCGGCTGCCGAGCGGTTCGTTCTCTATCTGGTCCGGGTGGCTCCGCATGAACTCGGCAAGGTCGATGCGGAAGTCGGTGAGCGTGAGATCGGTGATTGAGACCCCCGTAGAGAGGTCTTCGAGGTCGATGACGGCGTCCTGGAGCTGGAGCAGCTGGTTGCGGCGGTACTCCAGGTCGTTCATCTGGTTACCGGACTGGGCCTCGATCAGATTCTCTTCGCCGGTCGCGGAGACATCGAGCAGGACCATCTTGCCGCTGACGCGCTGCTCGAGGTTGATGTACTCCTCCAGCTCCATGTTGGGCCAGAAATTGATGAGCAGGATGCGAGTGTTCTGCGAGCCGAGGCGATCGATGCGCCCGAAGCGCTGGATGATGCGGACGGGGTTCCAGTGGATGTCGTAGTTGATGACGCAGTCGCAGTCTTGGAGGTTTTGACCCTCGGAGATACAGTCGGTGCCGATGAGCAGGTCGATATCGCCCTCGTGCGCGAGGTCTTCGGGGCGTTCCTTCGAGCGGGGTGAGAAGCCAGTGAGTATGGACGTGAAATCCTTGCGGCCTGACCCAAGCGTAGTTTTGTTGCGCCCGGTACCACTCACGACTGCCGATTCGATCTGAAGGGACTTCTTGGCCCACGGCGCGAGATTCTCAAACAAGTACTCCGCGGTGTCTGCGAACGCGGTGAACACGAGCACCTTGCGATTGCCGTCGTTGATTGGGTTCTCGCACTTGCTGTGGATGGCCTTCATGAGGTCACGAAGCTTGGCATCGCGTTCCGGCGTGACTTGGCTCGCCGCCGACACCAGCGTAGAGAGTCGGTTCCGGTCTTCGGTAAGGTCCTGTCGCCATTTGACGAGGTCCACGTCGGATAGCAGCACCTTCACCTTGCGGCCTACAAGCAGGCTTTCGAATGCCGGATCGTCGATATCCACGTCCTCGATGTTTGGCTCTTCGACGTCCTCCTCGTGGTCCTCAATGCGGCGGAGCATGGCTTCAACGTCCGCGAGCTGGCGCTGGACGGTGAGGCGGAACGAATGGATCGAGCTTTCGAGTCGCTTGAGTACATTTACCCGTAGAAGGTGGATGAGGCTCTCTTCGCGGTCTGCCTGCCGCCAGAAGCCCTTCCCGCCAGCGACCTGGGTGCTGTATTTTTCGTCGTAGGCCTGCTGCTTATGCGTGAGCACATAGCGCAGCGGTGCATAAGCTGCAAGATTGAGCCGTCGGATCTCTTGGTTGAGCTCTCGGATCGACCGGAACTCGCCGCGGATGTCGATGTCAGACTTGATATTGTTCGGTTTGAGCCGCTCGGGGAAGCGGCCGGTCTCCGCGGTACCGTAGTACTTTTCGACATGTCGGCGCGAACGAGCGATTGTCAGCAGATCAAGCATGCGGAAGTAGTCGAAACCGAGCATCTCGACCAGTCTCGATGGCGAGCGGTTTCCATCCTTAAGCTCAAGCCACCGGTTGAACTGCTTCTGGGCGAGTCGAGTTGTCGAATTGATACTCGGAATGCCATGGTCGGCGAGCGCATTGTCGTCTCCCTCCGTGGCGAACGAGATCTGGTTACGGAGGTCAGCAAGGCGATTGTTGACCGGGGTTGCCGAGAGCATGAGCACGCGCGTGCGAACACCCTGCTTGATGATACGGCGCATGAGGCGGTCGTATCGAGTCTCGCCTCCCTGGCGGGGACTCTTCTTGTTTCGGAAGTTGTGGGACTCATCGATGACGACAAGGTCGTAGTTGCCCCAGTTGATGTTCTGCAGGTCGATGTCGCCAGACATGCCGCCGTCGCGTGAAAGATCCGTATGGTTGAGTACATCGTAATTGAATCGATCTGCCGTGAGGATGTTTCGGCGATCGTTGGCGGCGTACAGCGTCCAGTTTTCTCGGAGCCGCTTTGGGCACAAGACTAGAACGCGGTCATTTCGGAGTTCGTGGTATTTGATGATCGCGAGTGCCTCGAAGGTCTTTCCGAGGCCGACACTGTCGGCGATTATGCACCCACCGAATCGGTTCAGTTTGTCTATTGCTCCAACGACGGCATCTCGCTGGAATTTGTAGAGCTTTCGCCAGATAACGGTCTTTCGAATACCGGTTGCTGCATTGATGATCTGGTATTCATCGAGAACATCGCCACGGGCTCCCAGCACGTGATGAAGCACGAGGGAGTATGCGGATAATGCGGGCTGCCGCCAGGTGAAGCGGTCAAGTGCCTCGATCAGGTGTTGGATGGCGTCTTGCCGCGATAGCGCTTGCCACTGTGTTTCGTACCATTGGGCGATTGCCTGAGCTTCCTCGACAGTGTCCGAGCACTGAATCAGGCTCAGTGGGTTGCCTGGAGCAAGCCCAAGGCCCTCAGTCGTCAAGGCAAACGCCCCAAGCAGTGCATCTGTGGGCGTACCTGATTGATCTCGAAGCACCGCAGCGGCTTGGGGTACGCCGCTTGGAGCTTGCCTGGCTTCGGCGGACATTTTCAGCCACCCAGCTAGTTCAGTGGCGAGCCAAGGCGCGATCAGTTTGTTTCTAAGTGGGCGGTCTGCCTCGCTTCCAAGCATCTGGGTGGCATCAAGGTCTGAACTGAGGATCAGGCGAGCTTTCTTCATCAATTTCAACCCATCGGCGAGCGAGTGGAAACCAAAGAGCGAAAAATGGGCTGTCGCCATGTCGAATGCTGATGAGTGAGGCAGCGAAGGTTGCAGCATATCCACAACTCGTTCATGGCCGGTGTTCCTCAGTATCTTCACTACTAGCCCCTCTGACTCAATGAACAAAATCAAATCCGCAGGACGGGTATTGATGGCTAACGGTCCAGTATAGGTGATTCTGGTTACAGATGGATTTGTGCTGATCGGAAATCAGCTAGTCATCACAATCTGGAATTGATGGAAGCACAAGGTGAAGTTCTTCAGTTTTTTGACTAAAAATGAAGCGGGAGTTTGCCCCGCTTGTTATCATCCTACTACTAAGCCCCGCGGGTTAACGCCCTCTGGCTTGCTTTGTTCGATCGTCACCCGACGCTAATCGTCTTGGATATGTAACCAAGACCCGACGCTGATCGTGGTGGTTGAACAACGCCTACCCGAGATCAATCGCGATGGTGGCCGCCATCGCCCGAGATCAATCGTGGGTGTTAGGACGCACCCTGATGCCAATCGCACCGGCTTGCCGGTCCCTGCGGCTGATCGCGGCGTTCCGACTTGTGTCACCCTGCGACCGATCGCGAGAGCTAATTGCTCTCCCCTGAGGTCAATCGCGGGCACATGTCAATGCCCCCTGAAGCCAATCGCGAGACGCGAGTCTCCCCTGCGGCTGATCGCGGCATCCGGTCGTACCAACCTGAGACCAATCGCGTTTGCGAAGAGCATTCACCTGAGGTCGATCGCGGGTACGAGCCAAACCCACCTGACGCTGATCGCGGGGCCTTGTGCCCACCCTGAGGCGAATCGTGGGAACAACCTTTCATTCGAATACCCATTGCGGGTCGCTGTACCTGCGCAAACCGTGAATTGACACTTTGGCGTTTCAGCCGTCGATCCGTCGTTACCCCGCTCTCCGTGCATTCATGCTGAACGGGAGGCTCGGCGATCGGTGCGCTGACAAACCATCCGAACGAACTCAATAACGGAGATGCATGATGCACTCTGAAAAGATATCAAAGCTGATGCCATGGCATCAGATCGGCATTCAAAATAAAGGTCATGTTCAAGGAAAGCACATTGAAGAAAAGCTTGAGGAGAAACCGCCTGGTTGGATTCTCAATGATCCAGATGTTCAAGAGCAAGTCGAGTTCATCGCACGAAAGCTACAAAGGCGATGTCGATTCAGCCCCTCAGACATCAAGGACTTGGAGCAGGATCTCCGGCTCTTCCTGATCCAGAACGAGAGGAACTACGACCCGAGTCGTGGTTCGGTTGGCGGGTATGTCAATGTCTTGCTGAACTCGTACCTGAAGATGCGGATCCGAGCTCTGATGCTTCGTCTTCATGCTGGTCGGCCACCGCAGATCCATCTCAGTGATGGGCTGAGCTTAGATTCCCGGGTCGACCTCAGTTCCGACCGGGACTTGGTCGAGCAGCGTGATCTGCTAGCAGCCTGCGTCGATCGACTCTCACCTCAGGAGATCAGATCGGTCTTGCTCATCGTTGAAGCTGGGCAGGTCCGGGCGAGCGAGGCGCTGGAAGAGTCACGAAGGCAGATCCGGAACCTGCTCGATCTCGTCTCACAAACATGCGCTGATTTGGAACCATTTTCTGAATAAGCGGACAGGCCGCGCCATGTCAGCATAGGTGCTCTACGGAGGCGTCCCCCGCCCGCTTGTGGCGCGGCGGGGGCGTCCTCCTCTTTGCAGGAGCCCA
>CEOE01050748.1_pt1 | contig 14962 bp, 11 predicted proteins | sample 530211 | NCBI WGS metagenome assembly CEOE01 (sample SAMEA2619779, study PRJEB7988) | marine metagenome | isolation source: saline water (ENVO:00002010), including
ATCGCCGTAGGTTTTGTCATGGGTGCCGCTTTTAAAGAAGTGGTTTCATCGTTCACGGGAGGCATTGTTTCTCCTTTGATCGGATTACTGTTCAATGCAGATTTCAACGATTTGAAATATGTAATTACCGAAGGAACACCAAATGATGCCGGGGAAATTGTCGGGGAAATAGCTGTAATGTACGGTGCATTCCTTACCAATGTCATCGACTTTATCATCGTGGCCTTTGTGATGTTCCTTATTGTTAAAGGAGTGAACAAGCTCAAGAAAAAAGAGGAGCCTGCACCAGAACCTCCAAAGGGTCCATCCCAAGAGGAACTGTTGGCAGAGATCCGCGATTTGTTGAAGAAATAAAAATCGTAAGTGTCGAAAAAAATTCGACACTGCCGCTACATCACAATAACCTTTAAAACCATCAATGTGTTTCGCTAACATGTTGATGGTTGTTTTATTTATAACATTTTGTTGTTTTTTAATGATTGATGAGCAAAAAGCTTGTATAACCCATTGACTAAAGTACCTTTGCGACAAGAAATAAATTTAATAATGAAAGTAGCAGTTGTTGGAGCCACCGGAATGGTAGGCGAAGTTATGTTGAAAGTGTTGGAAGAACGTAACTTCCCTATTTCAGAATTGTTGTTGGTTGCCTCGGAGCGTTCTGTAGGCAAAAAACTCAAATATAAAAATGAAGAATACACCGTAATCGGTTTGGATGATGCTGTAGCCGCTCAACCGGATATCGCTATTTTTTCCGCTGGTGGCGATACTTCTTTGGAGTGGGCTCCCAAATTTGCCGAAGTGGGAACCACGGTAATCGACAACTCCTCCGCTTGGCGCATGGACCCGACCAAAAAATTGGTGGTTCCAGAAATCAACGCTTCAGAATTGACTGCTGAAGATAAGATTATAGCAAACCCAAACTGTTCCACTATTCAAATGGTATTGGCCTTGGACCCGTTGCACAAAAAATATCAGATGAAACGTGTGGTAGTTTCTACCTACCAGTCCGTTTCTGGAACTGGGGTAAAAGCTGTTGAACAAATGGAAAATGAAGCAGCTGGTATAGAGGGTGAAATGGCATATCCATACCCCATTAACCGAAATGCATTGCCCCATTGCGATGTGTTCTTGGAAAATGGGTATACCAAAGAAGAAATGAAATTGGCCCGTGAGCCACAAAAAATATTGGATGACCGTACCTTTTCCGTTACCGCTACGGCCGTTCGCATTCCTACAGCTGGTGGACACTCGGAATCGGTCAACGTAGAGTTCCATAACGACTTTGATTTGTCAGAAGTAAGACAACTCCTTAGTGAAACTCCTGGAATTGTGGTGCAGGACAACCCAGATACCAACACCTACCCTATGCCAGCTTTTGCCAATGGCAAGGACGATGTTTTTGTGGGGAGAATCCGTAGAGATGAAACACAACCCAATACATTGAACATGTGGATAGTTGCGGACAATTTAAGAAAAGGTGCAGCTACCAATGCCGTACAGATTGCAGAATATTTGGTAGAAAACAATTTGGTTTCGAATACTTCAGAAGCAATCTCTTAAATAGTCATTGCTTGTTAACAATAAAAAAGGGCCCAATTGGGCCCTCTTCTTTTTATAGTGATAGGGTTAGTTTACTCCAATAGTATCCGCATTTCCATCTGGATCACCGCTTACTGTACCACCATTGCTAATGTTACCCAAAAGCAACAGTCCACATGCATGTGGAGAAGCCATTGAAGTTCCGCTGATTGTGTTGTATCCTCCTGGCCATGTAGATTTAATGGCTACACCGGGCTCACAATAATCAACTGGAGGGTTTCCGTAATTAGAGAACGAAGCCCAAATATCTCCTTCCGACATAGCAGAAATAGTGTAGATATTATTTCCATTTGCAGAAGCTGGCGAAGACCCATTCGCATCGGAGCTTTCATTACCTGCTGCAATGGCAAATTTTACCGCGGAAGAAGCATTGATCACCGCATCGTTAACGGCTTGTGAGAATCCACCTCCCAAACTCATATTGGCAACATCTCCATTGGAAGCATTGGCGGCAACAAAATCAATTCCCGCAATAACTCCAGAGTAGGAACCACTACCACGACGGTCCAAAACCTTCACTGGAATTACGGTTGCTCCTGCAGCAACACCAACTACACCGATTTCATTATCGATGGCTGCTACCGTTCCTGCAACATGTGTCCCGTGACCATTGTTATCCACGGTCAAATCAGAATCGGGTCCATTGGTAAAGGCATTGTACCCTCGACTTACATCCACATTCAAATCTTCGTGAGTAGATTCAATACCTGAATCAATGATCCAAGCCACATTATTACCCGTGTAGGAAGTTCCGCCATTTACCCTAGCGATTCCCCAAGGGGTTTCTTGTGCAGCGGAGCCTCCTCCACCGCCTCCTCCACCTGGACCTTTGCCTGGAGGTGGTGCCAATGTGAACATTTGATCTTTTTCTATGTAGGCTATGCGATCATCACCTGAAAGCTTGGCTACATCCGAAGGGCTCATTCTAGCAGACACTCCCATTAGGGTTTTGCTATACACATGATCAATTATATCTCCCTTCATTTGTAGAGTACCCAAAATTTCAGTGGCTAATTGTTTTACCGCTCCTTTGGCCGATTTATAGTCACTTCCAAACTTAGCGCCAACGTCACCGGTCACCTTTTGGTCAAAGACAATGATATACGATCCATCAATTACGTAACTGCCTTGATTAAACAGTACCGATTCTTCACTTTCAGGAACTGCAATTGAATTTTCAAGGTTTTCGATTTCAGTTTGACTCTCATCCGAACAGGAGAATAAAAGCAACCCAGTACTGGCCAAAAGGACCATACTTTTTAAAAGAGTTTTTTTCATAATTCTATTAGTTTTTAATTTTAATCCGGATGAATGTAATACTTTTCCTCATAATATAATGTTATTTAGTTGATTTTTCTTAACACAATATTAACTTTTTTGACAAATTCCATCCGACTAGCATTTATGGGATTACCATTTCCGTTTGCATGAGAACCTTAAAAAAAGTTATGCAATATTCATCGCGACATCGCCAATTTCAAAAAAATCGTTAAAGCCCATATGTCAGTCTTTAATATCATTCCTTTTGTGGTATTTTTATCCGAATCAATCCGAGAAAACATGAAAAACATAAGTCTGTTGGCTGCCGTGGTTTTATTTGCAGCCTGCCAAGAAAACACTAAACAAAGAGAACCTATAACTGTGAACTATCCCATTACCAAAAAAGTCGATACCGTAGATAATTATTTTGGAAATGAGGTCCCGGACCCCTATCGCTGGTTGGAAGACGACCGTAGCGAGGAGACCGAAGCTTGGGTAAAAAAACAAAACGCGGTCACTTTTGGGTATTTGGACAAGATTCCGTTCCGTGAGGACCTAAAAAACCGATTGGAAAAACTCTGGAACTATGAAAAAGTAGGCTCCCCTTTCAAGGAAGGTGACTACACCTATTATTACAAAAACAATGGGCTACAAAACCAATATGTGGTTTACCGTAAAAAGAATGATGGCGAAGAAGAGGTCTTTTTGGACCCCAACACATTTTCCGAAGATGGCACTACATCCTTAATGGGGCTCAGCTTTACCAAAGATGGCTCCAAAGCCGCCTACCTTATTTCAGAAGGAGGTAGTGATTGGAGAAAAGCCATTACCATTGATGCGGAGTCCAAAGAAATTGTAGAGGACACCTTGGTCGATATTAAATTCAGTGGCGTTTCTTGGAAAGGAAATGATGGTTTTTTCTACTCTAGCTATGATAAGCCCGAGGGAAGCGAACTTTCCGCAAAAACCGACCAGCACAAACTATACTATCATAAGTTGGGAACGCCCCAGTCCGAGGACAAGATCATCTTTGGGGGTACGCCAGAAGAAAAACACCGTTATGTAGGCGGTTCCGTTTCCGAAGATCAAAAATATCTGTTCATTTCGGCATCCGTTTCCACATCAGGAAACAAATTGTTTATGATGGACCTTTCCCAAGATAATCCTGAGCTAATCACGATTTTGGATGATACCGACTCTGACACCTACGTTATCGACAATGAAGGTTCCAAACTGTACTTGGTCACCAACCGTGAGGCCCCTAATAAAAAAATAGTGGTCGTGGATGCAGCCAATCCAACTCCGGACAATTGGAAAGATTTGATTCCAGAGACCGAAAACGTATTGACCGCGGGAACAGGTGGAGGTTATTTCTTTACCGAATACATGGTGGACGCCATTTCCAAAGTACTTCAATATGATTATGAAGGCAGCTTGATCCGTGAAGTGGAACTGCCTGGTGTTGGAAGCGCTGGAGGTTTTGGCGGCAAAAAAGAGGACAAGGAATTCTATTTTTCCTTTACCAATTACAACACGCCCGGTTCGTTGTACAAATATAATGTGGAGACTGGCGAGTACGAACAATACTGGAAACCTCAAATTGATTTCAATCCCGATGATTACGAATCAAAACAGGTGTTTTACAATTCAAAAGATGGCACAAAGGTGCCTATGATCATTACCTATAAAAAAGGAACAGAGCTCAACGGAAAAAACCCGACCATCCTGTATGGTTATGGAGGATTCAATATTAGTTTAACGCCCTCTTTCAGCATTGTAAATGCAGTCTGGATGGAGCAAGGCGGTGTGTATGCCGTTCCCAACCTAAGAGGTGGCGGTGAATACGGTAAAAAATGGCACCTAGCGGGTACCAAGCTTCAAAAGCAGAATGTATTTGATGACTTTATCGCTGCTGCCGAATACTTGATTGACAACAAGTACACCTCCAAAGAATATCTCGCCATCCGCGGTGGTTCCAACGGAGGATTATTGGTCGGTGCCACCATGACCCAGCGTCCTGATTTAATGCAAGTAGCTTTGCCCGCTGTGGGTGTAATGGATATGCTGCGCTACCATACCTTTACCGCTGGAGCAGGATGGGCCTACGACTATGGAACTTCCGAAGACAATGAGGAAATGTTCAATTATATCAAGGGATATTCCCCAGTACACAACGTAAAAGAAGGCACAGAATATCCTGCTACATTGGTAACTACGGGAGATCACGATGACCGTGTGGTTCCTGCACACAGCTTTAAGTTTGCTGCGGAACTACAAGAAAAACAAGCTGGAGAACAGCCCACATTGATTAGAATCGAGACCAATGCCGGTCACGGTGCAGGGACTCCTGTAAGCAAGACCATTGAGCAATATGCCGATATTTTTGGGTTTACCTTTTTTAATATGGGATATGATGAACTGCCCAATCAGGCGGTGCTCAAAGAGTTTAAAGATTAAAAATAGCCTAAAGCTGTTCGGAAAGTAACATTGAACGTCATTCTGAATTTATTTCAGAATCTCATATATTAAGACAAAAGTTTTTGTGAGAACCTGAAAAACGTTCAGGTTGACAAACATACTTTCTGAACAGCTTTTTACTTGTTTATGCTAAAGGTTCAAATAGATTCTTTCGGTTACCAAGACCAAACCATTTTAAAGGACATTTCTTTTGAAGTGGCCCCAGGGGAGCACGTGGCTTTGATGGGCGAAAGTGGGTCAGGAAAAAGCACCTTGCTCAAAATTATTTACGGACTGCTCCATGTGGAAGAGGGTTCTGTTTTTTGGGGAGACATTGAAGCACTGGGGCCCAATTTCAATCTAGTTCCAGGTGAACCCTACATGAAATATTTGGCTCAGGATTTTGATTTGATGCCCTTCATTACCGTGGAAGAGAACATAGGTCAGTTTCTTTCCGTTTTTGAACGTGATACACACGAAGAACGAATCAACGAACTGCTGGAATTGATCGAGATGAAAGCATACGCAAAGACCAAGGTAAAGTACCTCAGCGGTGGACAACAACAACGAGTAGCCTTGGCCAGAGTATTGGCCCAAGAACCGGAAATTCTGCTCCTGGACGAGCCCTTTGGCCATATCGATAATTTTAAACGTAACGCTCTCCGTCGGAACCTATTTTTATACCTTAAAAAACAAGGGGTTACGGTACTTACAGCAAGCCATGACCCGAGTGATGTACTGCCTTTTGCAGAACGCACTTTGATTTTGGAAAAGGGACATATAATCGCCAATCAGAACACACAAGAACTCTATAACAATCCCCCCAATTACTACACTGCTTCGTTGTTTGGACAGGTGAACAAGGTTCCTATGAAACTTTTAAAATCCTATTCCGAAATTGATAAGTCGGTATTGGTATATCCGCATGAGTTCAAATTTTCCGATTCCTCTGGTCTAAAAGTTAAAGTGGCCAACTCTTTTTTTAAAGGCAGTCATCACTTAAATGAAGGAGTTACAGATGACGGAACCATAATCTTTTTCAATTCCGAGAAAAAGCAGGAAAAAGGAGTAACCATATTTCTTAATGTATCTTTGGAAACCATCAACAGAAAGTTACAGGTTGGACAAGAAACAGATACATAGCGAGCTAAAGTTTAAGGCCATGCGCAGCAGCGGGGCTGGAGGTCAGCACGTGAACAAGGTTTCCTCCAAAGTGGAGCTCACATTTAACATTCCTGCCTCGGAAGGGCTTTCGGAGAGGGAAAAACAACGGATTCTGCTTAAACTACAATCCCGACTTACCAATGAAGGTGCTTTAGTTCTTCAATGTGATGAAGCCCGAAGTCAGCATCGAAATAAAGACTTGGTAGTAAAACGTTTTTTTGAGATACTCAAAAAAGCCGTTACTATTCCCAAAAAGCGAAAACCGACCAAACCGACCAAATCTTCCAAAGAAAAGCGGTTGAAGTCCAAAAAAATAACCGCCGAGAAGAAAGCATCCCGCAAAAAACCAAATCTAGGTTAGATATTGAATGTTCAGACCACCCCATATTGCAGCCAGAAAAAAGGCATGATCCCTTAATCTTCAGATAGGGACACTAAATAGAGGTTATGACACAAAAACAAATCATATTTTTTCGTACCTTGAAAGGTGATAACATGCTGAACAACAAATGTTTGATTCTTATAAACACTTTCTGGAAACCCCGGGTTACCATAAAATTATCGGTGAGGACTATCTTATCGTTGAGTTTAAGTGCCCTATAAAAGAAGAGCTTTTTCATGCTTGGTCCGAGCGTCATAGCATTGTGTATGTTTTGAATGGTCAGAAAAAATGGATTATGCCCTCCAATGAATATTTGGTCAAAGAAAATCAGTCCATTTTTGTTCGCAAGGGTGCTTTTAAGAATCAGCAATATTTTGAGGAAAGTTTTTGCGTGCTCATGTTTTTTATGAAAGATGATTTCATCAAGCGGTGTATGGAAAATGATATTGGTCAAGAAACTATGCACATACAAAAATTGGAACATCCCAATTTTGTGTATCGTATTGACGTTTCTGAAAGTTTGCGCGTACTCTACCAATCATTTTTTTCTTACCTAAAACAACCAGAGAAAACCCCTCAGAAAATCATAGAGTTAAAGTTCAGGGAAATGTTAATGAACATCTGCATGAACCCAAAAAACTCCAGCATTAAAAATGTTCTTTATACGTTGGCACAAAATTCTGGGTTTACAGTTGAGCAGATTATGGAGGAGCAGTACATTTATAACTTAAAAGTTGAAGAATATGCCCGATTGTGCGGCCAAAGTATTTCAACCTTTAAAAGATATTTTAAAAAGGAATACGACACCACCCCCGCTAAATGGTTGATGGCAAAACGGCTCAATTTAGCACGTAAACTCATGCTCAATACCGATTTTACCATTCAGCAGATCTGTTACGATTGTGGGTTTGAAAGTGATTCCCATTTTATCCGCAGTTTTAAATCGGCATACGGCATAACACCCAACAACTGGCGAAGCAGCAAATCTCAAGCCGTAGGATAAGCTAGAACAGTAAAATCCACCAACAATGTTTTCACTGTTGATGGATATTTACTTCCCGAATATACTGGATTGGCTAAGCTGTTTTTAAGTTTTTCCAAGCAGAATGCCCCCCTTCCAAATTGTAAACATTGGGGATACCGTTTTCTAGTGCATGGATTGCTGCCATGTAGGACATTACACCACCTGTGCAGCAAAACAGGAAAGGACCACCACTGTTCAAAATGGAAGCTGGATTTTCGCTTCTATTGTCTATTTGTGTTTTAACCTCTTCCAAAGGAATGTTTATGGCCCCTGGAATACTCCCTTGACTTTCTATGCCTTGCGGAGACCTTGCATCGATTATGGTAAAGTTGTCCTCAGCGAGGATTCCATCGAGTTTATCAACCTTGACCTGTTCAATAACTTCTTTGGAGAAATGAACTTTTGATACTGTATTGCTCATGATTGAATCATTTTTTAATTAATAGATTAAATGGAAATGGTTTCCGCTCCTTCAAGAATCAATTGGTGCAATGCCGGAGAGCCGACCAATTCAATTCCCTCGATAAGATCTTCCGGCGTATATCCCCTTACGGCCGAACAAGGTGGGCACACCATAATTCTGCTTTTGTTCAGTAAGACGGTTTCGACCATATCCTTCATTGTAGGATCCTTGGGGTTCAAGTGCGCATATTCAAATGCCCCTTTTCTTACCCAGTCCACACCCGAACTAACAAGGAAGATGCTTACATCAAGTCCTGTTTTAATACCTCCGTTGGCAATGCTCCATGCTACAGATGCCCTTTCGTCATCCAACCCTTTGGTGATCAACACCACTACTTTCTTTTTTGTACTCATGTTTTTTACTTGTTGATTAATAATGATGCAAAGAAATAGCGGAAAGAAAGCACGGGGTGGTCTGTAAGGGTCAACAAATTGACCAAAACGTCCAAATGGAAAAAACACATGGACACCATTGGTATATTGATGATTATTGGATGGTTTTATCTAAAACTTTTCAAAAAGAAGGAAAAGATGTGCAATTAACACCTATGGGTTTAATTACCTCCCCACAAATGCTTAATTTTCAGTCAAATTATAACTAATTCAAAACAATGATTACTAAAATTGCAAATCTCAAAACATTGCTGTTCTCCGCAGTGATGTCTTTGTCTTGCGCTACGGTTTCCGTAGCACAAACAGTTCCTTCTCCTAAGGATGTTTATGGATTTAGGGTGGGAGACGATTACAAACTAGCTGATTATTCCCAAATTGAAGACTACTTGTCCAAACTGGATGCAGCCTCCAATAGGGTTAAAAAAATTGAAATTGGAGAAACCGTATTGGGTCGCAAAATGTACCTAATGTTTATCTCCACAGAAGAAAACTTGGCACAACTTGATAAATGGAAGGACATTAGTACCAAACTGGCTCGTGTTCAAGTAAGTGACGAAGAAGCCGTTAAACTTTCCCAAGAAGGAAAAGCCATTGTTTGGGTGGATGGCGGGATGCACTCCACTGAGCTGGCCCATGGGCAGATGACCTCGGAGCTTGCATATACCCTTGCCACATCCGAAACTGCAGAAATGCAAAAAATAAGGGAAAATGTCATTACCCTTTTAATGCCCGTAATGAACCCTGATGGCTTGGACATTGTTGTGGACTGGTACCGAAAAAATCTAGGCACTCCTTATGAGACTTCTCGCCCTCCGATTCTTTACCATTATTACATGGGGCACGATAACAACAGGGATTGGTTTATGAACAACATGCCCGAGACGTATAATGTTACCAATATATTGTATAACGAATGGTACCCACAGATTGTTTACAATCACCATCAATCATCCCCATCTTGGACCAAAATTTCAATACCTCCATATGCCGATCCGGTAAACCCAAAAATTCACCCAGCAATTACTGCAGGCGTTAGTGAAGTAGGTTCTGCCATGTCCAAGCGTTTTTCTTTGGAAAATATGCCCGGTGCCATTGCCGACAACTTTTACACCATGTTCTGGAACGGCGGAGGACGCACAGTGCCTTACTACCATAACATGATCGGGATTCTTACCGAAACAGGCCATACAACCCCTACGCCAAGGTTCTACGACCCCGAAAAATTACCCAAAACCGTTGCTGGTGGTACTCCAACAGATGGTACGGATATTATGTACCCAGACCCTTGGAAAGGGGGTGAATCCCACTTTAGGGATGCCGTAGATTATATGTTGACAGCCACTTGGGCCACCTTGGACCTTGCTGCCGACCGCAAGAGCAATTACTTGCTCAATATTTACAAAATGGGTAAATCTGCTGTTGAAAAAGGTACAACCGAAGATTTGTTCGCCTACATTATCAGCAAAAAACAATGGGATGCTTTTGAGTCCGTGAACTTGGTGAACGTATTGCTCCAAGGTGGAATTGAAGTTGAAAAAGCTACCAAAGACTTCACGGTCAATGGAAAAGAGTATGAAGAAGGTTCCTATGTAATTTATACTGCGCAGGCCTTTAGGCCATACTTGTTGGATCTTATGGAAAAACAAAACTATCCAACACGTTTCCAATATCCAGGTGGTCCTCCGGATACACCATACGATTTAGCTGGATGGACATTGCCAATGCAAATGGGGATTGAAGTAGATAAAATAGCAGAACCTTTTAAAGCTTCAACCGAAAAAGTTACAGGCCAGGCAAAACACTACGAAGGCGATGTATACAGAAATGGTTCATTTGGATACGCCCTAAGTGTAAACACCAACGCCTCTGTAGTTGCCACAAACAAAATTTTGAAAGCTGGAGGAACTGCACACAAAAGCATGGGTGAATTCAAAGCTGGAAAAGTAACTTTCCCTGCAGGGTCTTACATTGTTTCCGGAGATAAAGAAATGATGGAGTCCTTGGCTGATGAATACGGACTTGAGTTCACTGGTTTGTCTGCCAAACCAGAAGTTCAATTGAAAAAAATCCATTTGCCCAAAGTTGGACTATACAAATCTTGGGTGGCGAACATGGATGAAGGGTGGACCCGTTTTGTAATGGACGAATACGAATTTGATATGGATACCTTGCATGATGCCGATATCAAAACCAAAGATTTGTCCCAGTATGATGCGATTATTATTCCATCACAGAGACCAAGTTCTATTTTACACGGTCACAGCAACTTGAGCATGCCTGAAAAATTTACTGGTGGTATTGGCCTAAAAGGTTCTATGGCATTGAGCGATTATGTGGAAGAAGGTGGAACATTGATCGCTTTTGATGCCGCTAGTGATTTTGTCATTGAGCAGTTTGGATTACCATTGCGGGATGCCGTAGAAGGTGCCAGCAGCAATGATTTCTTTATCCCTGGTTCTTTGATAAAAGCGGGAGTGGACACGTCCAACCCATTGGCTTTTGGTATGAAAGATACCGTTGCGGTTTCCTTTAATAGAAGTAGAGCTTTCACGATTGACAAGCAAAGAAAAACAGGCGAAGGTGGAGAAGAGGATATAAAGGATGCCCCTGCACCGGACGTCGAAGTAATCGTAACCTATGCTGAAAAAGATCTCTTAATGAGTGGTTGGGCCATGGGCGAAGACAAGTTTATCGCCAAAAAGCCTGCAATGGTAAAAGCCAAATACGGAAAAGGTTCAGCTATCCTGTTCGCGTTCCGCCCACAGTTTAGAGCACAGCCTCGTGGCACCTATAAATTGATTTTTAATGCAATTTACGACGGTGCTTCGGAATAGCAGAAAGTATAATTAATGTATAAGGAAAGCCGCATCAATTTGATGCGGCTTTTTTGTTTGTGGCACCTTTTAAAATCTCTTTTTCATCTATAAAGAATTTAAACGTGTCATTCTGAATTTATTTCAGAATCTCATAATGATGGTATGCATATCGTAATGAGAACCGGAATCTCTTCCCCACAACTATAGGGAGAGTTTGTCGAAAATCGACATTTTGGATATCCTCTTTTTTTTTATGGAAATTACTTTATCCTACCTAAAAAGAATCGCCACTGCACCGATTGCGGTTACAATCAAAATAAAGCGTTTGTAATTTTTTTCGTTGATTTTCTTCACCAAGAAAACACCTAAAACCAAACCAATAAAAATAGCTGGCAACAATCGTAGATTTATCAGAAGGCTTTCCACAGAAATTGTCTTCCAAACAAAAGCATGGAAGGGGAGTTTAAACAGATTGGTGATAAAAAACAACCAGGCAGCTGTGCCTACAAACTCGTTTTTGGGCAACCGCATGGCCAAAAAGAAAATATTGGTAAAAGCCCCTGCCAAATTTCCAATCATAGTGCATATACCTGCCAAAATTCCCATAGAACCAGAAAACAGCCAATGGGTCGGTACTTTTTTGGATTTTCTACGGTCCCACCAAATCAGCATTCCCAAACTAATGAATATCACGACCACCATGCCCCATTTAAACTCACGCTCTGGAAGATCCTTTCCGATTAAAACTCCCACAAGAATCCCTAGAATCATCCAAGGAAGAAACTTAATAATGTACTTCCATTGGGTATGTCGGTTATAATAGACCACCGCAAAAATATCGCCCACAATCAGCAAGGGAATAAAAAGACCGGTAGAAGCTCTAGAGCCAAAAGCCAATGCCATTAGGGTCACATTAAAAATGGACATTCCTTTCAGCCCCGCTTTGGAAACCCCCATTAAAAAGACAGCGGTAGCTGCCATCGTCCATGCGGCAACAGAAATATCTGAGAAAGTGGAAAGAAACATGAAGACTTTTTACTGGTTCACAAAAGTAACCCAAAAAAGCTATCTTTAGCTCCAGCCAAACTAAACAAATGAAACTAGAACTTTTAGATTACACCATCATCTTTGGGTTTTTTGCCTTGGTCCTTTTCATAGGGATATATGTCTCCAAAAAATCCGGAAAAGATTCAACAGAATATTTTTTATCTGGCCGAAGTATGCCCTGGTGGCTTTTGGGATTGTCCATGGTTGCGACCACTTTTTCGACAGATACACCCAACTTGGTGACCAATTTGGTTCGTTCCAATGGAGTTTCCGGAAATTGGGGCTGGTGGTGTTTTTTATTGACAGGAATGTTGACGGTTTTTGTCTATGCGAAACTTTGGAGAAAGTCCAATGTAAAAACAGATTTAGAATTTTACGAATTAAGGTATGGAGGAAAGGCTGCAAGTTTTCTAAGAAAATTCAGGGCCATATATCTAGGAGTACTGTTTAATGTGATCACCATGGCCTCTGTGACTTTGGCAGCCATAAAAATAGGTGGCGTAATGTTGGGTCTGGAACCTTGGGTTACGGTTGTGAGCGCAGGCCTTATCACTGTAATTTTTAGTGCTCTCGGTGGATTTAAAGGTGTTGTTTACAGCGACTTTTTTCTGTTTTTTATGGCAATGGCAGGTGCAATAGGAGCTGCCTATTATCTCGTTAATTTGCCCGAAGTGGGCGGGCTCCAAGCAGTTTTGGAGAACGAAAATGTAAAAGATAAGTTGAGTATACTTCCCGATTTTAATGACAAAAAAGCCTTGATCACTGCCCTTATCATACCCTTGGCCGTGCAATGGTGGAGTTCGTGGTACCCGGGCGGAGAACCAGGTGGAGGCGGCTATATCGCACAACGAATGTTGGCGGCGAAAAATGAGAATCATGCTATTGGCGCCACCTTTTTCTTTAACATAATGCACTATGCGCTAAGACCTTGGCCATGGATTCTGGTAGCTTTGGCATCCTTGGTGCTGTATCCCGATATTGCAAGTATCCACGAAGCTTTTCCGAATGTAACAGAAGATAAGCTAGGTCATGATTTGGCGTATTCCGCTATGATGACAAAACTGCCAACAGGACTTTTGGGGGTGGTTCTGGCCTCTCTGGTCGCAGCCTATATGTCGACCATTTCTACCCAATTGAACTGGGGTTCATCCTATATAGTGTATGATTTTTATAAACAACAAATAAATCCAGAGGCCACAGAAAAACAAATGGTAAATGTGGGTAGGATCTCTACTGTACTATTAATGGTTTTGAGTGCATTTTTGGCCTTGGCCCTGCAGGATGCCATGGGAGTCTTCAATTTGCTTTTATCCTTCGGAGCAGGAACAGGGCTTATCTTTATTTTAAGGTGGTTTTGGTGGCGTATCAATGCATGGAGCGAAATTACGGCAATGTTTTCTTCTGGAATCTTGGCGGTCTTATTGGAGACCACTGCTTTGAGGGAATATTTGTTTGCCCCCGAAACGGGAATTTTTCCAGAATGGGCCGATTTGCCATTTATAATGTTGGTCACTACAATTATATGGTTAACGGCGACATTTGTTACGCAGCCCGAAAGTAAACAGGTGCTTCGAAGCTTTTATTTAAAAATTCAGCCAGGAGGCCCCGGCTGGTCAAAAGTTGTAGATGAAGCTAAAGCAGACCATGTGGAAATAGTCAAGACCAATGAAAAGTGGGGTGTACCATCAGGAATAAAAGCTATGTTATCTGGTGTTGTATTGATTTACTCCATTATGTTCGCTACAGGATATTGGATTTATGGAGAATATCAACTGGCCATAATTCTTACTATTATGGTAGCCGTATCCGCCTTTGTTTTGTTAAAAGTATGGCGCGGAATGCGGAATGTATTTTAGTGGGTCTTTATCCTCTCAACTCCAATAAGCGGGCAACATATTTCCCAATCACATCAAACTCCAAATTCACCTTTGTACCTGCTTTGTAAGTATGGAAACGGGTGTGTGCGTGGGTGTAGGGAATAATCGCTACGCTAAAACTGGTTTTTTGGGAGTCAACCACGGTTAAACTCACTCCATCTACGGTGATGGAACCTTTTTCAATGGTCACATTATTAAGTTTGGGGTCATATTCAAAACTATAGATCCAGCTTCCATCTTTCTCCTCAACAGATAAACAAACCGCTGTTTGGTCCACATGCCCTTGAACAATATGTCCATCTAAACGGGCTCCTAGTACCATGGCCCGCTCCAAGTTCACCGTATCACCCAGCTCTAAATCATCCAAATTGGTTTTATTTAGGGTCTCTTCAATGGCCGTCACGGTATAACTATCACCATCAATGGCAACCGCTGTAAGGCATACCCCATTGTGGGCCACACTCTGATCTATTTTCAATTC
>CEOE01023883.1_pt1 | contig 14920 bp, 8 predicted proteins | sample 530211 | NCBI WGS metagenome assembly CEOE01 (sample SAMEA2619779, study PRJEB7988) | marine metagenome | isolation source: saline water (ENVO:00002010), including
CGTTACGCCCGTCTCTGCTACTTTGGCTGAATACATCATTTGCAAATTAATACTAGATAATCCGCCCTGCCCTGCAAAAGTTAATGTTACTTCATTGAATCCGCCGGTATCGGGATCCGACCCGCTCAAACTCGGTGCCGTCGCCGGATCAAGCGGTATTTGCGTGCCAGTGCCTGCGTCAATAACAATATAATCATTGTTATCAGAACTGAAAAATCTATGGGTACCAGCTATTTGATCGTCGCCTTTGCTGAAGGTTTTAGATTGACCGCTAACAGACGGATAATTACTGATGGTTTTAGCACGAACTGTATAAACTAAATCAGTGACAGCTTTTACGCCCTTCCGGCCGATTGGAAATATATTCGTGTTGTGCTGGGTTTCCTGTAAAACAAAACCTCCTAATTTAGATCCGGCATTAAGAGAAAATTCCAACCCTGTTGGCGAAGAGTCTTCGGTTAAATATTTTGCATCTGATAACTCGAATCCAGCATCCATACTAATATTGCTGACATACGCATTATATAGTGAACCAGTATATCCCACCGAGCTTATTTTAAGCGTACCGATTTTATTATTTACTCCGGCAGCAGGAGAATCAATCCGACTAGCATCTGAAAAAAGTTCGTACGTTGCAGTAGAATTCGGAATACCGGTTATTGATGATCCCTGAATAAAGTTACCTTTCCTAGCCTGAAAAGAAATAGTTTCTGAAGCACCAAACAAACCATTATACGTATCCCGCCCTTTATTCATTTCAACTGTTTTTTTGTTTACGAGCTCAACTCGTTTACCTTGCACATAAGCAACTGAGGGTTCAATTTCTACTGCAAGCTTAGCTGGGTTACCGCCAGTAGTATACCGTCCCCGGTTTGTGCCGTTATCTAAATGCTCTCGTATGTCAATCTGAAAAGGACGTAGCGCGTAGTTGCCGCTTTCTTCAAATGTGCGTAATGCCATGGTTTCGCCAATTTCACTATAGAGATAGTTAAGCGGTTCTAAAACAACACCGTTTTGAATATCGGCCAGCTTAATTGCATCGCCTGTAAAATCATTTTCTGATCTAGCGTCACTGTTTGAAGCGATGCCTAGGATAGTAGCATTGTCAGTTAATATTTTTAGTTCAAGATCAATAGCATAACGATCAGCACCAGGTGCACCAATATTTACTGTTCCAGATGCATTATCTAACAGACTAGTGTCCTCTAACGCGTCAACTGTTTTTTCTGATACTTGTAAAATCGGTGTTGCATTATAGTCAATTCGGGTTGCGCCTAAATCAATATAAACCGTCTGAGCTTCGTTTCGTACAAAACATCCTTTTGTAAAATAAACTCCAGCTTTTATTTTATATTCTACCGCATGACCAATAGCGGTAATTTTTCCGATATTGGTTCCAGTAATATCGATATCCGCTTCGCTTGCAAATGTTTTTGTATATGATGGCGCAGTAAAGGTTGTTAACGACGACGGAGTTGACGCATCATTTGATTTAGTGTATCTCAGAAATAGTTTATAGCTGGTGCCGGTTATATTTTTAAAACCAATTACCTTTGCTTCAATAGTATTATCAGAATTTGAAATAACTTTATTTAGTACATTTGTTGTAATAGAACTATCAGTTTGATATGCAGAAGCCATATTAACATCAATAGAAAATACTTTACTAACACTTAATTCACCATCTAGCACTCTAGAATTTGTTTGAAAAATGTGTGAACCAAACTTATCAATTTGTGCTTGTATAGCAGTTTGAAGTTGATTAAGCTCTCTTGTTTGAACAGCTACACCCGGTTTAAATAATACCCGCAAATAATTTTTATCATCATTACCAGACGTATTAAAGTCATCGTAATACGGAGCTGCGCTTGTGATATTTGTACTAACTGCCATAATTATCTCTCTTTTTTACTAATACCTGTATTTATACAGGGTTTGGTGGAATTGTATCTGGAGAATCTACCTGTTTTGTAAAATATTTAAAACCAGCGGGATGCGCAAAATCTTCAAAGACATTTGTGTATTCCGACGGATCAAGTGTACTTCTGATTTCATATGAATAATCTTGCCAGTAATTCATATCTTGAAGCCTGTAATAATCTGAAAGTCTACCTTTAGCATTTTCAAATATATCAGAAGATAGCGGAAGATCTTCAGCAGCGGGCGTTTCTGGAGCTAATGAAGCAAGCGGCGCAGCTGAAATTACTCTTTTAACTGTCTGATTATATTGATTCCGCACGTGTCCTTCAAGAACGAGTTCATTTTCGAATGTGTTTACTATCAGCGCAAATGGCCGCCTGCCTTCAAATTTCCAAAGCTTTGGAACATACGGGCTATCATGCATAATAAAAACGTGGTCGCTTCCAGCATCTGCAGGACTATCGTTAGTCACTGCTAATTGTTGATACCTTGCCGGAGAATCTGTTGTACCATTGACTGTGTGCACATCAAATGTTGTAGGTGAATCAGTTTGCTCAAATCTCATATATTTTACAGTGATTTCATTCGTATAAGGAGATATAATTGTGTAGTCAGAAAGTTTATTTGCGTAGATATATATATCTCCCATCTGTGAACGAGTCATTCCGCCAGCCATATCATCGCCAGCGCCGTCATTTATTGCAGCCGCAAATATTTCTCCTACGGTTGAAGTAGCAAAACTATAATTACCATAGTCTGTCACTGATATAGAAGGACAGTCGTCTGAAGAGTTGAGTTTTAGATCGTATACGAGATTAGCGACAGGGCTTGAATCTCCAGCTGTTGATCTTTTAAATACTGTATCAGTACCTAATGATATAAGTGTTTCAGTTCCTTTAATTTCAGTTGGCGAATCATTAGTACCGGTGTGGGTTGCGGTAGAACACAAAATATTCCCGGTAGAAATAATATAACCGATACACGGATTGCTTACATCATGTCCATCCGTAGCTGAAGTAAATATCTGTTGATCACCAGCAGATAAGTCCACGTCAGTAGTGGCACTATCCGCTGTAGAAATATTGTCATAATATTTTATATTGGCTGCCTCTAAAGCATGTATATAAAATCTTTGTTTTCCCGGATAAATCGAAGCGCTACCAAATTTTTTACCGCCTTTAATAAATGGCATTTGTGTCATATGTTGATGCGGAGGATCGTGCGGAGAATCCACAGTTGTTTCGACGAGAGATAAATCATTAGGAGCGTTTGTATAATAAACTTTGCCCGGTTTAAGAAACCCAAAATATACTCCTGGACCAATTCCAGTACTATTTGGTAATATCGTTTGTTCTCTTCCAGCCCGAGTAGCATCCTCATTATTAATAATTATTTTTTCGTTGCTGCCATTAATTTCACTTTCTGTAAACTGCATATTCTGCCTGTTTAAACCAACTAATGTTGGATAGCCGTTATAACGCATTTCTATTGTTTCACCCGAAAGTCTGGGTTCGAATACCGCAAGGTCTGAATCGCTTTTAAAATTTGGACTATCAATTAAGTTTGCATCGGCACCAGCTGGGCTATAAAATTGTGCAGCGGTTCTACTCGGTTCAATAATTTCAGCGCCGGCTCCGTCAAGATCCGCGTATGATTGAGTATTAGAAAATATTAATCTATATCCAGAATTACTTGAGTTCCTATAAACAAGTTCATGTTTAAATGCTTGCGGTATTAGGGGATATTCCGTTTGTCTATCTGAAAATTGAAATTTATCGAAAACATAATCACCACGATAAGGATATAACTCATGCGCAGGAGATGTATCTTTTACCACAAAATGAATATTTTCGTGGTATAAGTTTGAAAAATCTGGGCTGCTATATCGGAAAGCTGCGGGTACATTGTCGGTGTATTGTTCGTATTTAAAAGGTGTTGTATCGGATGTAGTGCCGTTTGCAGCAAATGTTTTCCATCCTGTAGTTGGTATTCTTTCATCTGATGTAGACTTAACAAAGTACTTAATACCAGTTTCAGCCGGACTACCATCATATACTCCCCATCCAGGTCCAGTTTCCGTATGCACTGTACTGCCAGTACCTATTCTAGGAAAGTTACCATTTATATATAGCGCACTCACCGGATCACCTTTTATATAGCCAGAATATGCAGTTGTCGGCCGAGTTTCTATATTGTGTGTGTTTGAATAGTACGACGCAAATACTCCGTTCGGCGACTCATCTTTTTTTCTTATAAATTCAGTAGGACTATCATTATTTTCTAGAAATAACTTAAACCGCAGTGGTGTTTCAGGATAAAGTCTACCTCTAGCAGGGCGGCCTTCTGAAGAATTATCATACAGCCTAACCGCTAACATAGGCGAGTCATTAAATATTTGATAGCGATCCTGATTTGGAATATACGATGCTGCGACAAAGTTACTGGTTTGTATTGATGAATCAATTATTAAGTTTCTACTTCTAAATAAAGTCGAGTCATCCAAAGAGCCCACACTCGATTCAACATCATTAGCATCGGCCTGAACATATTCCCATGTTACATTATTAATTGTAGACGCCGTTGCAGTACTTGGATTCGTGGTGTCTCTGAAATAACTTACTTTTGGTACACGCCAAGATAAATTACCGCCAGAGCTGAATGCCACCGGCGGAAATCCTTGGCCAAAATCGCTGTAAACTTGATCGAGGAATTTGGGCTGTTGGAGGTATTCTACGAAATCGCCACCGCCCTCATAACCACCGCTACTTCCCCATGCCTCTCTATAGATTACCCAATCAATACCACCATTTATAAATGTAATGTAATAAGCGTAAGGTCCGTACGGATTGCTGCTGTACGGAGGAGCTGGTCTGCCTGTCAATTTTCTCCATACACCCAATGAAGGTTCATTTGTTATCTGGGTCGACAAACCATCAGGTTGGTTAAGCGTACCTCTTTCATAGTGCGGAACAACATCCGACGGAAAGGGGATGTCGACGCATGGTTTAATTAAAGTATCAACACCTGTGCCTGAAGTTATTTTTGTATAAGTACCATTAACCTCGGCGATACTATTACCTGTTACTGTAATTGTTTCGGGTGTTGGGTCATTTGCTTTTGGTCCACGAATAAACCATCTATTTGAAACTTTTTCTATTTTCCATTCTTCTGATGTACCTCCAGCACCTATACCACTTAATTTAGTGAATACTTCGCCAGATCTAGAGTACGTGCCATTTATTGCCGGCATTATTTTTATTAAACCGCTCCCTGTCATGGCAGCTACCGTAACGCCCAAGTTAACATTCGCCTCCGGCGTCCACGCATTACTATCTACTTCCCAATCACTACCTAGTGTAGGCGGATACGCAGAACCAGCATCTACTGTTCCGGCTTTTGTGTTAGTAAATCTAACATAATCATAATTCCAGAATCTATCGTGAATTCCCCAAGAGTTTTCACTCGAATTATACTCTAGCTCAATAAAGGCATTATGCGCTCCCTCACCCGGATCGGGATATGGTGTTCGAGAGTCTGGACCATCGTCACGAAATAGATACCGATATTTGCCATTTACTACAGTACCGTCTGCAGCTAGCCTATATGGAATATAATTGTTTCCACCCGGCCAATATCCTCTGTAGGAGTTGTAATACATACCATCTACCACTGACCAATCATCTGCAAAATTGAATGTGGCGTATCGAGCACCGGCTTCGAAGCCGCTTAGACGAATAATATTAAAGTCAAGATCCTCATCAATAATAATATTACCATTTTCATCTTTATCGACCTGATCATCAACATCATTAGCTGAAAGAGCTTGTTTTAGCTCAGAATCAGAAGTACGAAACAGATAATCTTTGGGCAAGAATACAGTAATATCAGTATCAAAAAATATTTTGAAAAATGTTTCAATACTTTCTTGGCTACCACGTGTTTGATAGTACTTTAGTATTTTCTTATATAAAGATTTTTTAGTAAATTTAGCAGGATCCGGAACAGTTTTTGCAATCTCCTGTTGAAAGCGAGTAATAAATTCATCAGAAATTAAATCAGGATCATGTTCGGCTAAAATACTATTTACGACATCAGTCGGACCAGCATTAATACCGGTCACTTCAAACGTTGCGGTCTGATAAGTAATAATATCACCAATACGATAGTTTAGTCCAGGATTATTTGGTGTAACATTTATAATTCGTCCAGATGGAGCATCAGTTCCTACCTCAAAATTAATTGTAAGCTCTTCACCACTACCGCCAGTTGCAACAGCATTAGTTGTATCTGAAAATCCTGAGCTGGCTGTTACTACACTAAGTTTTGTTACAAGTCCATGGCTATTTAAATATTTGTAATAATCTTCAAGTAGTCCAATAAGAGATAAGTCGGTTGTTGTACTTTCGCTAGTAGCTGCTGCTTCACGTAAATATAAAGGCAATAGACTTTTAACCCGAGCCGCGTCTACGTTATGCGGCTGAATCCCACCTGCTTCACTTGAAAAATGTGGCATAATTAATATCCTGCGCTTGTTGTTGTTTGACCACTATTTGATGTACCTAAATCATTTACACCAGTGATAGAAGTTTTAGTAAGATCAGTTTGTAAAATATTACGTCTAACTGCAAATACATCTCTTTGTCTGGGTTGTACAGCAATCTCTATTGTTTTAGCAGCATCAGGATTCAGCGCCGAAAGCGCTACCTGTCCAGTCTCTGGATATATAAATCCTAAATCGTTATCAATTCTGATAATTGTTGTTCCTGTACTTCCCGCCCGAAAAGAATAAATCTTGCGCTTTTCATTATCATACGGTTCATCCGCTAGCTGCACATCAAATGTATTCCGTTTATACGTAGTAGGCGTACTAATCATTGACTGCGGCTGGTCTATTGTTCCAGCAAACGGAAATTCAAAATTAACAGCTTGTGTATCTCCACTTCCTGCTGTTATATTAACTTTTTTATATGTAAATACGTTAACATCGTTACTTAGAATTGCGTCGTCTGTATTATCGAGTGCGCTCAGTAGATTAGAATATCTGAATATGCCGTCAAAATCATTTAAGTTTGCTATGTTGAATTTTTCAATTTCTTTACGTAATTTAGATGAAAGTTCGCTCACAGTTAAATTTGTAAGAGACAAATTATATCTAAAACGAAGCTCAAAATATAAGTATGTGTAATTTGGGTCTACAATCTTTGGTGTAATCCCCACAATTTTCTTATTGTCTAACAAATTTAAAATTTCTGTTTTCTGCAAATCAGTTAATAAATCTGCACCTTGTGGTTTCACCGCGATAAGCACCTTACCTACTTCTTGAGGGTCTTCTTCTTCTCCGCCCCAGCTTACTACATCTTGAATACCACTTATATTTGCTTTAATAAGTGCTTTGTAATCGTTTGATGTAACGGCTCGGTCTTGTGAAATAAAGCTCAATGGAGCATTAAACTTAATACTATCAATCGTTTCTAAGTCGGCACCACTAGCTGCAGCAGATAGGGTAGCAACAGAAGAAATTTCGACCTCGTTTTCACCAGTCTCGGCGTATGTAAATGCATTTGCGCCATTAGCATCCGGACCCTTAGTAGTCAAGAAAATAGCTTCAACTTTACCGGCTGCAATAGGCTTTTTACCAGTAGTACCATTACCAAATTGAAATTCATAGTTCCCTTGGGAATTTTCACTGAGAAAATACACTTTACTAGTTGCATCAAGTGCATTAAATGTAGTAAATTTATTGTAAATATCATAATTACTTGCGTTTAAACTATCATAAACCCGAACTACAAGTGTGCTAGTATCAATGTTTACGTCATTGATGATAAACCGTTGATCATAACTATTATCAATTGTAAATGTTTGTATTTTACTTACACCCTGCTTTACAACTACATTATTGAATGTAAATGTATTTGTTGCCGCGTCTCGAGTAGCTGTATAGTCAGCCGTTGTTTGAAATACATAAGTTGTTCCATCCAATGTCGCATTGAACTTAGTTCCCTTAACCATTGTATAAGAAGAAATTGATTCTCCTGATGCCCGAGTAAATACTACATTAATACTTGCTGTTGCCCCTGTTTTAGATGTAGGTGTATAGTTAAGTAATTTTGCGCGCGAAACGACATTGCTACGAACTTGTGCAGAATCTAAAAATGACTCGTTCATTGCCATGTGAGCTGTGATTGCATTATAGTGTGTATTATAAGCCAATACGTCAATAAGATTATTTAAACCAGATCCGGTAAAATCATAATCTTTAAACGGTCCGCTGTCTCGATTAAAATAATTTATTAAATTTGTTTTGATCTGATCGAAATCTAATTCGGTAGTATTAAGCTGTGCCATTATCGTAGCCTCTCTAGGTAGAATGATATTTCTTGATTTTGATTATCAAATAATACATTAAATCCAATAGTAACAAAATATGCGTTTCTGTCTTCATCATTAAGAACTTCAACCGTAATTCCATTAACCCTTGGCTCAAACTTTTCTAAGCATAATTTAATCTCTTGTTTTAAACTTAGAGCAGTGAAAATATCTCCGGGTTCAAATAGTAGCGAAGTTATATTACTACCAACATCGGGTTGAAACGGCCGGTCGCCAAAATTAGTCAGTAGCAGATTCTTTACGGCGTTCTTTACCGCATCAATATCTTTGAGTGGTTTTATATCAGCAGTGTTAGGATGCCGTTTAAAATTCAAGTTAAAATCCGCATACGGAGATTTACGTTTTAACTTTGAATTGATTGTTTTAGTATTTTCGTCAGATAAACCACTCATACTTTCTATTTATAATGAAAACAAATAAGTTATCAATCAAGTTATTAATAACTTGGTGGTGTATATGTCGGTGTCGCTGCCGGTGTTGAAACTGGTGTAGTGGTTGTGGTTGTTGTAGTTGTGCTCGGGGCTGAGTGCGTATAACCTAGTGCAGCAAACCTTAGATGCTCTTCATATGTATTTGCCGCATAAGCATTTCCGGCAGAATCATACATAGTATGAGGTACAAAATTTGCAGTAGTGTATAACAAACTTTCAGCGGACTGCTCAGTTTTATAAGCAAGTTCCGGGCCACCTATCGCGTTTGCTTCGTAAAACCCTATGCCAATGAGTTCTTGTTTGTATTTTGTAAAGATATTTAATATATCTAATCCAGCCGTATTGAACTGGTTATCGACAAATGTAGGTGATTCGCTATTCAGCAAGTTATCAAATGTATAACCATACACAGTTAAGAAGTTTTCAGCAACTCCGGTAAACGCAATACCAAATAATTTTTCCCGGACACTTTTGTTTTGTGCACTTACTAATGCCTGATTGTATATAGAATTTAGATCAAAATTAAGTATACCGCGTGTATGTATAAACATATAATCAATAATAAATTGTAACTGTTTTCTGACTCGGGCATAGCCCAGTATTTTTGATTGTTCTAAAGCATAACGATTGAGTTCTACTATTTCTTCATCAGTTAACTCGTTATATCCAAAACCGTATGCATAATTAAATATACCACGCTCTTTATCAAACCCGGCAATTTGTGCTTTTGCTTCAAAATCTAGGCGAGTTTTAACATCTGGTGCCGGCGTAATACTCATCTCGTAATTATCAATATCAATTACTCGTTTTAATATGACATTAAGTTCATCCCGAATTACTTTTTTATATGATGAATATTGATTAAACGAAATTACAGTGGTACCAAGGGGAGTTAATGTATTATCTTTTACTGTAGATTCTATTGCTGCTGACTGTGGCGGATTTTCTGTAGCCTGAAACGGTTGCCGCGACTTGCGAACTGGCGAATATAAGCCGTTTTCCTGTAAAATACCATCAACGTTTGGGGCCTGGGTATACACATCGTATGGCTCTCCAGAGGTAATAATATTTACAATACTATCTACTTCCGGTACAGCAACTGACCACTGCCTCCTTAACGTGCTAAATAAACCACTGGCAGATTCTAGTCCTTCGTTTAGTGCATCAATAGCAATTTGCAAATCTAATTTAAAATTAGCTCTTACTTCACGGGTAGGATACGCGGTTTCTAAACTAGAAAATAGTGTATCAACTTCAGTATCTAGATCTACTACTGCGTCGTAATCAGCAATTTCTATATTATCTGCTGCTAAAGAAACTAAGTCTTTGTTTTGTAAAAAAGTAGCTTGGTCTGAATTAGTTGTTGCCATTTTAATTTAAAAATATTGACTGGCCTGTACATGTAATTGTGCCAGATGCTCTATGAGTCATCGCAGCAGATGTAGCCAGTTTCAAATTTCCTCTTGAAGTTAATGTTAATGTCGAATTAGTCGATGTTCCAATAAACTGTTCCTTTGAAATAAATTTAATTCTTCCCTTAGTTGTACAGTCTCTGTTTCCAGCAATTACTTCAGTTACGTTGTTTTTAACAATTGTGTCGCTATCTATTTCTATATCCCTGAACTCATTTTGTCCAACACGTAAAGTTCTGTCTTCACCTATGTTAGTATATTTTTCTTGGGCAATATCAGAAAAATGATTACTACCAATTTTTTCATGGTGCGATCCTTTAACATTGACAGTATAGTCTTGTTCTACTTCTAGGTTGTAATTACCTTTCACCAATGTTTTTAGATCGCCATCAATCGTTAAATTACATGAGCCTTTAATATAAACATTTTTTCCGCCAAAAATTACTTCGTAATCATCTCCCACGACGGTATGCGTACGATCTCCCGCCGCATTGATTTCATAGTATGTGCCAGAATTGTGCATTTCTGAAATACGTTCTTTTTCTTTTGTATCATCGTATTCTACAATATGGCCAGACTGATATTCTTTCACATTGTTTTTGGGGTATACGGGAGCAATGTCAATCTCTGGATCGTTATTACTCCAGACGGATCTACTTAGATTAGACTCGCCTTCGATCATTGACATATCTGGTGCTGCAGCGGTTTCAATACTTTCTTGTCGTAATTCCTTTTTGCGTACAAAAAATTGAGATTCTTTGAAGTTGCTTCTGGCCATTTTAGGTATATCGGGTACACCATCTTCTCGGGGATGATTTGCATCCGGATCTACAAAACCGCCAGCATTTTCATATGCGCCCACGCTCCGTTGAAAGGATACTGATGGAATACTGCCTATAACGACCGGATCTTGCGCTGATTTGCCATCTTTAAAAAATCCGATTACCCAAGATCCTGGTAGTAAACCAGTAGTGCTTTCCCCGATTCCAGACATAGACGCACTTGTGATTGGTGCAACGCACGAGGCAAATGGTAAGTCTTCAGTGGGAAGATCTATGTTTGATGGTGTATGATAACCAAAACATCTGACTTTTACCCGGCCTAATTCTTCTGGATCATCAACTGATTCAATAACACCAGTAAACCAGATCATCGCCCCTAAAAATGTGTTTTCTTTTTCCATGTTGTTATATTTCCAAGTCTAATGAATCTTTTTTAACACGTACTTCGGTAAAGTATTCGCCATCCTGTATTCTGTGTACCGCTGACGTAACTAAATAATTACCAGACAGTAATTTATCAAACGCCGGCCCGTCTCTTAACTCGGGATCAATAGCATTTGGAAACTTTAGCTCAATCTTTCTACCAGGATTTAAAAAGAAATCACCAAAAAGTGTAATGTCGTGTGTATAAGAATTAAGTAAATTCTCATGTGCATTTTTCAAAGCTACATTTTTACTTGACGCATCACCATAATTATCATGTGAATCATAGGCCTTTTTATTGGTAGCAATATATTCGGTATGCTGCTCAGGTAATTTATTAATCGGCAAATCAAATATTGCGGCCTCCTCAGAAAATGGTGCACCGGTGTTTAACGAACCAAAATCAAAAAGTACCTTTGGCGTAATTTCATTATGATAGTCGTAATTAAAGCGCTGAAAAGATTTATTAGACCAATCTAAGAAATTATTTTGAGAAGCAAATGAACCACCCCGGGATTGGTGATATTTAGATACGTTTAAATTTGATGCGACGCTCAGTATTCTGCTTTGTCGTTGATCATATTCTCCGGCAATATCCAGTTTATTTTCTGTGGAAAATCCCCTTGCATCAGTGTATGATCGATATACCGGGTTTGTGTTTGCATCAAATAGCTGAGTCAGTGATGTGAAACTAATATCGCCGCCGAGTAATTGATATAAAAAGAAAGGCGCTCCGCCGTCATCCCTGGCAATACTACGAAAATGTTCTACCGCATCCAGCGGGGATTGAATATTAATTACACCCTTCGACGCAGAAGCTTCATTTCCGTAGACCTTAAATTTGCTTTCGTCAAAATTTAAATCTTCAACTAAAATCTTTTTAATCTCAGTTGCCGAAGGATCTTTATAGCTCCGTGATATTTTTTTAAACGATGAAAAATAACCGTGTGGCGCAATTGCTTTTAATGAGTATACTTGTTGTATTTCATTTTTAGGATTTTTACCATATATCGGATACTTTGTTACTATAAAATCAAGTTCGATGCTTTCTTTTTCCTCGGTAGTAACTGGAATCCTAGAAAGCCGTAACTTAATTTTTTCTTGTCCGATAATTGGAAATTCTTGCATAAAATTTGCAGAATCATTAAAGTCAAGATTTAATATTAGAACCGGGCTGTATAACGATTCTTGCAGCTCTATTTTAGTGACGATATTTTTTACGTCGTTTATTTGGCCTTTATAGTTTTCCATTTCAATAGCTTCGATGCTAATTGCGGATGGAGCAAGGGCAATACCTGATTGTATATTTCGATTTATCATTATTCGTTAATCAGTTGTTCATAGGTTTCAACAAACTGCTGAATCAATTCAGGCCTAATAACCTTAATGAAACGTCTTTCATCGTTTTTATCTTGCTCGTTTGTGCTGTTTGTGATAAATGTATCACTTGATGCACTTGTAAACTGATTGCCGACATCTGGACTATCGGGAGAAGGTTGATTAAATGCCTCATAAGCCGATATAATATTTGTCGTATCGCTATTTGCGTAATAGTATGCTGGAGCACTACGAAAATCAGAGTATGTTCTACGGGGAGAAAAGTCATATAGCGACTGTATGCCCGATGCATTTTTATTAAATACATTTATTATAGTATCACGGAAATTTCCGTATAAACCATTTGGACTAGAATGTCTATTAATGGCTTCTTCGTGCAAATAGAACATGTTACTGCCATCGGTAGCTACACCATTATCTGCTAAATAAGTAGAATCAATATCAATAAAGCTATTAGTAAGACCTTGTGCTAAGCTTTTAATAAAATCCATCCGGGGAGAATCAAGACCTGGAGAAGCATTATCTCCGGTATCAAACGATATTGTTGCAGATCCGCCATCACTTGCAAAAAATGTAGTTTTTGCTGATGCTGAATTTGGTCCTTTGGGCGAATCGGCAAACGTATGTAACTGTAGTTGTAATAGATTATTGTCCCAATTTTTTACCCGGGCATACTTATTATTTCGCTTAATTCTAAGTTGCGGATAGTTAAAATCTACACCAGCCAGGGTTTGCCCACCTACATTATCAACTACACGCGATTGGTTGAAACCGCCATCACTAAAAAGTCTAAGCCGATCACGAATTTCTGGAACCAAAACTAGAGCTCCGGCATCATCAAATTCTAATTGCAATTCGCGTTCAAGTGTTTGAGAATCTTTTGGCCAATCGTGCAATCCACCTTTAAGAGCTTCATCAGCAATAAAGAATGTCCAATAATAATCAGGAGTACCGTATAATCTTTGAGACACCGTATCAGGCCGTTCTCCCTCAAGTACTTCAAAAACAGTATACGTTGTAATATCTTCAACTAACGCAGAGTTTGCAGCCACGTGCCTAAATATATTTACGACCTGTCGAATACGATTATTTGTTTCGATGTCGTAATCTCTTAATGGAAATTTATCAAAGAAACTCATGAGTTCCCTCCGGGATTAGTGTCCCTGTTTATTACTTGTGGATTTGCTTGCTGTCTTTCAGCTATACCTTTATCGCTTATGCCTCTACCGGCATCTAAATTCTGTGATGCTTCTAGATTTATAATATCAGTTCTTGTAAGAGCTCTGGTTTCCTGGAAGGTGAGTGCTACATCAACCTCAAGCGGTTCACCTTCACTATGAAACACACTCGTGCTTGCATTAAAAGTACTATTAACAGATGTCAAGTAACACGCAAAAATCTTAGGAATATACGTGTTGTCCGATCCGTTTGGCATAAGAAAATCAATGTTCCATACAGGAGGATAACTTAAAACAAGATTTTGGCTACTATTATTTGAGTCGGCATATGAAAATGATCTGAATTTCTGGTGTATTTTATTTATTGCCTCAGATTCACTTTTACTTTTTGCGATCATTTTAAAAGTAAAAGAAAACTGCCGTACGCCGTTTCCAGTAAATGCAGTATTAGTATTAGGATTTGTTATAGTTCCGGTTTTTTGCCCTGCCGCAAGCGCAAGATTATCACTAAATATTCCTTTCACAGACTGAGACAGTAAACCAGCTATCTGCCCGGCTTGAAGACTTTTTGCCTGACCCACTATGTTGTCTACTGCAGCTGATGCAGCATCGGCAAATCCCCCACCATCTTGTAATGCTTTTGCGCCGGCATCAACCGCTGCACCAAATGCACCACCTAACGCCCCAAGATCAAAAGTACTATAATTTGCTGTATCTGAAAAGCTTATATTCGGAGGACAAGGAAAGAAAAGCTGGTGTTGAGAAGCTCCGCCCTGACTATTTTTTCTTTGAAAGCACGTAAAACGTATCACTGGTCTGGTAGCATTATTTCTAAGTTCCAGCGGGTATAACAAAGGCTCGTCATCTTGTGTTGATAAATTAGCTTGTGTTTTATTGCCTCCTCTAGAAATAAAACTATCAAAAGCGCCGAGTCCATCTTTAAACTTGTTTTGTACACTAGTTATTTGTGTCTTAAAGAAATCAGGCATATATGTTCCCTATAAATAGTTGTAATTCTATTTATAACGATTATGAAAACATATAAA
>CEOE01049524.1_pt1 | contig 14891 bp, 3 predicted proteins | sample 530211 | NCBI WGS metagenome assembly CEOE01 (sample SAMEA2619779, study PRJEB7988) | marine metagenome | isolation source: saline water (ENVO:00002010), including
TTTCAAGCATATAGCCAAGCCGGTCTGCCGGCAGATCCGGGTCGAGCGGCAGATAGGCGGCGCCGGTCTTCAGGGTGGCGAGCATGGCGACAATCAGATCGACCCCGCGCGGCAGGCAGAGCCCGATGACGGCGCCGGGCTCGTGCTGCGCGTCGATATAGGCGGCCAGGCGTTTTGCCCGCGCATCGAGCGCGGCATAGGTGAGCGTCTCGTCTCCGAAGCGGAGAGCCACGGCGTCGGGTGCCGCCTGCACCATCTCGCCGAAGAGTTCCGTGAGCGCAGCATCACGGGGATAGGGGCTCTCCCCGCCGCTCCAGTCCGCGATCTGGTTTCGCTCCGCGCGGGTCAGCAGGGGCATGGTGCCGACCGGCGCCTCGGGCGCTGCCAGGACGCCTTCGAGAAGCCGTTCGAGATGGCTGCAAAGACGCTCGATGGCCGTCTTGCTGAAAAGGCCGGTGCTGTAGGTGAGGTTAAGGACAAGGCCATCACCATGCTCAGAGAACTCGAAGAGCAGGTCGTATTTCGCCGCCTCCTGTCCGGCTTCGAATTGGCTGATCCTCAGATCAGCGACCTGTGCTTCCGCCGCAGGAACGTTTTGCAGGGCTACCAAAACATCGAAGAGCGGTGCCCGTGTGGCATCGCGCTCGACGCCCAGCTCACCAATCAGCTCTTCCAGGGGGCAATGCTGGTGAGCGAAGGCCTCATAGGCTGTGCGTGCGACCTGATCGAGCAGAGCCGTGAAGCCCGCGCCGGGGTCCACCTTGTCCCGCAGGGCGACGACATTCATGAACAGACCGACAATCGTCTCGAGCTCCGCCCGGTCGCGCCCGGCGACGGGGGTGCCGACAATGATGTCGCGTTGGTGGCTGTAGCGGTAGAGCAGCAGTTTGACCAACGCGGTCAGCGCCATGAAAAGGGAGGCGCCATGCCGGGTGGCCAGGGCTTTCAGGCTGCGGACATGGATCGGGTCGAAGTCGCACCGGCGGCTGGTTCCCGGCGGCTGGACCCGGCGTGGTCCCGGCATATCGGACGGGAGCTCCAGAAGCGTCGGGTCCGCCAGTTTTTCCAGCCAATAGGTTCTGGCCGCCTGCATGGTCCGGCGTGCATCCGGTGCCCGCTGCCGGATCGCATAGTCCCTATATTCGAGCTGCGGTGCCGGCAGGGCGGGCTCTACTCCGATCGCGATGGCCTGATAGCGCAGGGCGAGTTCCTGCTGCAGCAATTCGAGCGACCAGGCGTCGGCGATGATGTGATGGATGATCAGCGCGAGCACCCAGTCTCCGTCCCCGAGTTTGCAAAGCCGCACCCGCCAGAGCGGTGCCCGGGCAAAATCGAACGGGGCGGCCATGTCGTTTTGAAGAAGGGCGCGGCAGGCGGCGTCCGGATCGGAGGCATCGCTGAGATCGCGATCCATCAGCGGCGGGGCCAAGTCTGGTTCCACGATCTGGCGCAGCGCGTCGTCCTGCATGGTGAAGCGGGTCCGCAGAATGTCGTGCCGCGCCATCATGCCCTCGAGGGTGGCCGCGAGGGCCGCCGTATCCAGCGGGCCGCGCAGCCTGAGGGCGCGGGTAATGACATAGGCATCGGCGGACCGGCCCATCTGGGACAGGACCCATATACGTTGCTGCGCGAAGGATGCCGGGTAGGATGTTTCCGGCACGTACGTGGAGAGAGCGGACGTTTTGGGAGACGGGGATGGGTCTGCATCGAGCACATCCGTCCCGGCGCCGCCGACTGGAAAGAGTCCCGGCGTCGTCATGAGAGACCTCCCGCTTCGTCCAATTGCTCGGACGCGTGCTCCTGCCGGGCGCCGCGTGCGGTGAGCACCCGGGCGAGGCCGCGCACGGTGCCGTCCGGAAACAGCTCCTGGAGCCTCGCCTCGACACCGAACTCCTGATAGACGCGCGAGAGCACGCGGATCGCCTTCAGGGAGTCGCCGCCGAGATCGACGAAACTGTGCGTCACGCTGACTTTCTGCAGCTCAAGCACCTCGCCCCAGAGTGCGGCGAGGCTGGTCTCGGTATCGTTCGCAGGGGCAATACAGGGCGCATCCTGGTACAGCAGGTCGGCAGGCAGGGGCAGGGCGCGCCGGTCGATCTTGCCGTGCAGATTCAGCGGGAACTGCTCCATCTGCACATAGTGCGCGGGCTGCATGGCCGGGGGCAGCCAGTCCGCCAGATGTTGCCGGATATCGGCGCCGGTGAGGGCCGGGGCGGCCATGAAATAGGCGGTCAGGCCAGGCGCTCCCGCTGTCGAGCGGTGCGCGACGACGACGGCGGTCTCGATCCCGGAATGCTGCAGGATCGCGGCTTCCACTTCCGCCAGCTCGATCCGGATGCCGTTGATCTTGACCTGCTGATCCTTCCGGCCAAGCAGCTCGACCGTATGGTTCTCCAGATAGCGGCCGATATCCCCGCTCCGGTAGATGATGTCGGGCGTGTCCGGGGTGAGGGGGTTCTGGACAAAGCTCTCGGCCATCAGGTCAGGCGCGCCGAGATATCCCTTGCTCATGAAGGGCGTCTTGATGAAGACCTCGCCGATCTCGCCCGGATCGCAAAGCTCACCCTCCTTGATGACCAGCAGCGCGCTGTTGGGGAGTGGGGTGCCGACCGGCACCATGCGGCCGGGCTCGTCCGGTGTCTCCGCAATCCGGTGGAACGCCTTGGCGAGGGTCGTCTCGGACGGGCCATAAAGATTGGTGAGCTGGATGCGCTGCCCCATCAGCGCGTGCCAGCGCTGAATATAGGCGCCGTAAAGCGGCTCTCCCGCCAGAAGCACGTGCTGCAGATCGGGCAGGCGCGCGTCGGGCGACGCCCCGGCGCCGAGTTCCGCCATGAGCTGGCGGAACAGCGATGGCACGCAATGGACCAGAGAGACTTTTGCGGTCTCCAGCCAGCTCAACAGACGGCGGCTGTCGGTGCGGGCGTCGTCCGGCGGGATACAGAGCGTTCCGCCTGCCAGCAGCGGCGCGAGAATATCACGCAGGCTGACATCGAAGGTGGCGGGTGCGAGCTGGCTGATCCGGCTCTCCGCGCCCAGTCCGAATTCGCTGATCTCCCAATGCAGGAAATGGCTGAGCCCCTTCTGGCTGCCGAGGATCGCTTTCGGCATGCCGGTCGAGCCGGAGGTGAAGACGATGTAGCTTGCGTCGTCTCCTTCTACCGTGAGTTCAGGGTTCTCCGACCGGTCGAGGGACAGCTCCGCGAGGGTGCAAACCGCAAGACCGGACGCCAGCTCCGTCGACCGATCGGAAATTGCCAGCACCGGATCGGCGATCGAGAGGATCTGCGCCTGACGCCGGGGCGGGGCTGCCGGGTCGAGGGGCAGGAATACGCCACCCGCCTTGGCCACCGCGAGCAGGGCGATCACGTAGTCCACGCCGACCGGCATCGGCAGGGCGACGACATCGCCCCGGCCCAGCGTGTGCTTTTCCGTCAATCCGTGAGCGGCCCGATTGGCGGCTTCGTTCAGCGCCGCGTAGGTGATCGTGCGACCCGGTTCCTCTATCGCCGTCCGGCTGCCGTTCGCGGCGGCGACGTGTTCGAAAACGCGGTGCGGAATCAACTTACTCATGCGTGTTTTCCTCGCGGGCTCACAGAGGGGGGACATCGAAGCACTCCCGGAAGAGTTCGAAGGAGAGGACGATCATCAGAAGATCAGGCTCGAACGTGGTGTTCAGCCGGAAGCCGGGCTGCCGGTAGCGGGTTTTCAGGCGCTCAACCGTGTCGGCGTTGAAATAGCCGGCGCGCTTGATCCGCTGATGGCTCAACAGATCCTCGACCCAGTCCGCACCGTCCTGCAGCAGCGACGCGCTGGATGGGGCGACGAAGCCGAACTTTTCACGCTTGGTTACTTCCGGCGGCAGGCGGTGCGCGGCGAGACGGCGCAGTGGGTATTTCTCGGTCATGTCCTGCACGAGGCAGTCGGGCGGCGCTGTCCGCACCCACTCGATGATTTCGGGATCGAGAAACGGATAGCGGGCCTCGACCGAATGGGCATAGGCAACCCGGTCGCCGTGATCGGACAGCAGATGGTCGGCGAGGCGGAGCTTGAAATCCGCATAGGATCTCTGGTGCAGGGGATGGCGTCCGATCATTCTTGAGCGGTCGAGCGGAGCGTTCCGGCAGCAATCGAAGGTGGCGAGATCGGCTGCGACTTCGGGCGCGTAGAGAGCCGCCTTTATCTCCGCAAACGCCCCGTAGTCGCGCTCGTAGAAGAAGTCCGGGTCGCCCCAGAGACGTTCCTGGACCTCGCGGGCGCTTTGTGCCTCGAGGCCGAAATCATCCGCGCCCGCACGGCGCTGCCGGTCGAGACGGTAGCCGACATAACCGCCGAACAACTCATCAGCGCCTTCGCCCGTCAGGACGACCTTGAGGGCGTTGCTGCGCACCAGATCGGAGAGGGCGAGCGAGCAGGTATTGTAGGATTCCTTGAGCGGGGCCTCGGCGTGCCAGACGGCCTGACGCAGACGGGTCCGGATCGCCTCGCCGTCGAAGATTTCCGTGTGGTGCCGCGCACCGACCTGACGGGCGACCAGATCTTGCGGCGCGCGCTCGTCGATCAGCCGGTCAGTAAAGCCGATGGAGAAGGCATGACGTGCCCGGTTCAGGTTGTTTGCATGGTCGTGCTCACAGATCAGGGCGGCGATCAGGGAGGAATCGAGGCCCCCGCTCAGATAGAAACCGACATCGACATCGGCCTGAAGGCGCCGGGAAACAGATCTCCGCAACCGCTGATCCAGATCGCCGTAATCGGGCTTGGCCGCCGGATCGAGATCCGTTGCCAGCGGGTAGTCGAGATCCCAATAGGGCTCGGAGGTCATCTTGCCGTCTTCCAGCGTCAGCAGGTGGCCGGGCGGAAGGCTGCGGACGTCGGCGAAAAGGCTGTTCGGGCTCACCGGGCCGGGGAAGGTCAGCACCTGGTCGAGGCCTGTCAGATCGACCTTGCGGCTGACCATCGGATGTTCCAGGAGAGCCTTGATCTCGGAGGCGAAGAGCAGCATTCCGTCGCGGAAGACGTAGAAGAGCGGCGCAATCCCGGCCTGATCCCGGCCAAGCAGCAACCGGTCGCGCGTCCGGTCATGAAGGACAAAAGCGAATTGACCGTTCAGCCGCGAGACGAAGGACGGGCCGAACTCTTCATAGAGGTGCGGTAGCACTTCCACGTCGACCCGGGCGCGGAAGCTATGACCGCGCTTGATCAGGTCACAGCGCAGCTCCCGGTGATTGTAGATCTCGCCGTTGCAGACGACGGTGATCGCGTTGTCCTCGTTCCGGACCGGTTGCTCGCCACCCTCCAGGTCGATGATCGCCAGCCGGCGAAAGCCAAGCGCAAGACCGGGCTCGGTGGTCACCGTTTCGCTGTCTGGCCCCCGGTGCGCCAGGGTGGCGGTCATGCGCCGGAGAAGCGCCATGTCGAAACCCGCGGGTGCGCCCGGGCTATGGCATCCAACAAAACCGCACATCCCTAGAACACCTCGTCGAGATTGAGCGCGCTGGAGAGGAAGGCTGCTTTCTCGGTGGCGGCTTCTCCGGTCCGCCTGCCGAGCCGCGCGCAGAGGGCGCGGACGCTTTGCTCCGGGTCTGCCGCCAGGCTCCAGAGCAGGGTCAGATATCCGTCGGCAAGCCCCTGTACCGCCGCTGCTTCGTGCCGGTCGGTGTTGTAGGCGAACTCCATGGCGAGGCCGGAGGGAGCGTCGTTGACCATGACGTTCAGGTCGAACAGCGTTGTGTCGTTCTCCGCCATGAAGCTTTCGAGCGTCAGATCGCCGAGCTGCAGTTCCAGGTCCTGGCTCGGCATCAGATTGAGCATGACGTCGAAGAGCGGTGCTCGCGGCTCGCCGCCGTGGGAAGAGAGGTCCTCGACCAACCGGTCGTAAGGGTAGGGTTGATGCGCGAAGGCGTCCGTCACGGTGGTGCGGACCCGGCGCAGCAAATCCTTGAAGCTTTCACGCCGGGTAATGCGATCCCGCAGGACCAGGTTGTTGAGATAGAGCCCGATCTGGCCGTCGAGTTCCGCCACCTCGCGGCCCGCGACAGGGGTCCCGATGACGACATCTTCCTGGCCGCTCGCCTGATGAAGCAGGATCTTGAAGACTGCCGTCAGCACCATGAACAGCGTGACCTGCTGCTCGCGGCACAGATCTTCCAGACGTTGCCGGTCCGTCCGTCCCAGGGTGACGAAAACCTGCCCGCCGTCGAAGCCACGATTCCGGCCGGTCGAGCGGCTGTTGCCGAGGCCCAGCGCCGGTATCTCGCCCTGCAGCTTGTCCAGCCAGTAGGCGCGGTGGTGTGCCATGGCCGGGCTGTCGATCTGCTTGTTCTGCCAGACCGCGAAATCCCGGTATTGCAGCATCAGCGGCGGAAGAGCCGGTGAGGTTTTGTCGCGCAGCGCGCTGTAGGAAAGGTGCAACTCGCGCATCAGGACATTCAGGCTGAGACCGTCGCAGACGATATGATGCAGGCTGACCAGCAGCACGTGATCCTCGTCCGACAGGCGGAGCAGCTCGGCGCGCAGAAGCGGTGGCTGGGCGAGATCGAAGGGCCGTCGTGCTTCGGTCCTGGCGGCTTCGCGCGCAGCCGCGACGGGATCCTCCGCACTCGAAAGATCGCGGACAGGCAGCATGAAGGGCAGGCCGCCGCGCACGATCTGACGCGGCGCACCCTCCCGCGTTACAAAGGCTGTCCGGAGACTTTCGTGGCGATCGACGATACAGGCGAACGCCCCCTGCAGCGCCTCCGTATCCAGCGGTCCGCCAAGGCGCATGTTGTAGGCCATGTTGTATGCGACCGAGGCGTCACGGGATTGCGACAGGATCCAGAGCCTTTTCTGACCGTGGGTCAGAGGATAGTCTTCGGCGGGAGCGGCAGGAGTGATGCTCTCCGCCTCTTCCAACTGGTTTTCGGCTGCGTTGTCTTCCGCGATCAAGGCGCTGAGCCCGGCCACGGTCGGGTTTTCGAAGAGGGTTTTGATCTGGAGGCGGCTGCCGAAACGCCGGTTGATCTGTGCCATAAGCTGCGTGCCGAGCAGGGAATCCCCGTTCAGGGCAAAGAAGTCGTCATTAGGGCCGATTTTCTCGAGGCCGAGAACCGTGCTCCAGATGGACGTCATGATTGCCTCCGCACCGCTATCCGCATCCTCGTTATCGAAGGAAGAGACGGTCTTTTCCGCCGCATCGGAAAAGCGTGGGGCGTGCTGGCGTGCGATCCGGGCCGGAAGATCGCTGGTTGAGATCGCGATCTGACCGGTGAAGGCGTTGTTGAACAGCAGCTCGAACGCGCGCGTTCCCTCTTCCGCCGTGATCGATGCCTCGCGCAGCCGGCTTTCGAATGTGGATTTGCTGGCGGGTGTCGTCTCGAAATCCCACCCGTCCCAATCGACGCTGATCCAGTCCGCATTGCCTGCCCGCTGGCGGTCCCGGGCAGTGGCGTCGAGGATGCTGTTGGCTGCCGCGTAAGCGGCGAAACCGAGTCCGCCCAACACGGCAGAGAGGGAGGAGAAGAGCATGAAGAAATCAGGAGGCGTTTCCTCGAAGATCTCCTCAAGAACGGCCAACCCGTCGACCTTGGCGTGGAATTCCCGTGCACGCTCGGCGGCGGTGAGTGCAGCGATTTCGCGATAGCTCTCGGAAGCGGGCAGCGCTGCTGCGTGGATGACCCCGTCGATCCGGCCGAACGCGGCCTCGGCTCTGGCCTTCGCGCCGCGCATCTCTTCAGGATTGCCGACATCGGCACGGAAGGCGAGCACGCGGCCACCGTTCCGTTCGATTGTGGCGATATGCCCGGACTGGGCGTCTGTCGGGGCAGAGCGGCCGACCAACACGAGCCGGGCTTCCGCGCGTTCCGCGAGATAGGCTGCCAGCAACAGGCCGATGCGGCCGAGGCCGCCGGTGATGAGATAGACGCCCTTATGGCGGAGCCTGCTCGGCAGGCTTTCTTCCGGTGCGCGGGTTGGCGCGGGCTCGAATACCTGACCCCACTTGTAGCGGCCGCGCAAAGCGATGCGCCTTTCCGTGCCGGGGGTGGTCAGCACGCGGAGCAGCGCGTCGAGGCTTGTTTGCCACGCCGCTTCGTTATCGCCAGGATCGACGATGTCGACGCTACGGCAGGAAAGGCCCGGGAACTCCTGGGGGATCACCATGGCCGGACCCATTGCGGCAGCGGCGTGCGGAGAAAGCTCCTCCTCGCCGTGCACGTCCTCCACGCCGCGGCAGACGAGCGTGATTTCCGCCGATTGTCCTATGTTGTGCTCCGAAAGTGCCCTGGCCGTGGCGATCAGGCTCTGGAAGACGAAGCCGTCCTGGTCCGGATCGTCCGGCGCGAGAGACCAGAGATGCACGATGCGGGAGGGCGTCTTTCCATCGCGGGAGAGTGCGTCCAGCATTGCGGTGAAATCCCGATGCGCTGTCGGGCGAACCAGAAAGGAGTCGGCTGTCAGGTTGAAAAAACCGGGGCCTCTCCGGACCGTAACGACATGCTCGCCCCGTGCCCGCAGACGTTTGGCCAGGGCGAGACCGAGCCCGTCACCGTCACCCAGCAGGAGCCAGGGAGATTTGTCCTCGGTGACGACATGTCCTCCGTCACCCCAGGGCAGGCGTTTCCAGGTCGGGCTGTAGAACCATGTGGCGATATCTGCCCGTTTCCCGGTCTCCGGCTCTGGCGCCGGGAGGTCGGCGGAGGCTCCTGCATCGACCCAGTGGCGGGCGCGTTCGAACGGGTAGCCGGGTAGTGGCACCCGACTGCGCTCCGGCTCGGAGAAACTGTCCCAGTCGACCTCGACACCCGCGCACCAGAGAGCGCCGAGACTTGCGATCAGGATACGATGGTCTTCGGTCCCGCTTCCGGCGGCAGGCAGGGAAGAGAGCGCGCGTGTTTTTGGTCCCGCGATGCGGCTGGCCATACTGGCCAGAGCCCGGCCCGGCCCGATCTCCAGGAACACGGCGTCGGGATAGTCTTTCAGAACGCATTCGATCCCGGCGGAAAAGGCGACAGGCGCGCGCAGATGACGCTGGTAGGCGGCTGGATCACGCGCTTCTTCGGCGGTGATCCAGGTCCCGGTAACATTGGACACGTATGGGATTGAGGGCGCGTTCAGCGTGTGGCGTCCGAGCTCGCGCGCGAAATCCTCCAGGATCGGGTCCATCAGGGCGGAATGGAAGGCGTGGGAGACAGCCAGCTTTTGCGCCTGGTGCCCCGCTTTTTCGAGCCGTTCGGAGAGCGCTTCGATCCCATCGCCGGTCCCGCTTACCACACAGCGGTCGGGTGCATTGATGGCGGCGATCTCCAGCCCGTCGCCGATAAATTCCTCCAACTCCCGGGGGGACAGCGCGACCGCCAGCATGGCGCCGGGCGGCGCGGATTGCATCAGGCGGCCGCGCGCGGCGACCAGCGCCAGCGCGGTATCGAGATCCATCACACCGGATAGGCATGCGGCGACATATTCGCCGAGGCTATGCCCGATAAACACCGCCGGCTCCACGCCCCAATGGCGCCAGAGAGCAGCCATCGCGTATTCGACCGCGAAAAGGGCGGGCTGGGCGAGGGCCGTCTGACGCAGCCGGTCCGCTGCCTCTTCCTCGTCCACCACCGGTTCGGGATAGAGCAGGCCGCGCAGATCCAGTTCGAGATGGGTATGCAGCCGGTCTGCACACTCATCGAGGGCGGCGCGGAAAACCGGCTCGTCCCGGTAGAGGGCCCGCGTCATCCCCGGATACTGGCTCCCCTGTCCGCTGCACAGGAACACGATGGGCGGTGCATTCTCCGGCGTGACGGAGGCGGCGCTAACATCGGTCCGGAGCAACGCCTCGCGCGCTTCGGCGATGTCACCGGCGACAATTGTGGCGCGGTGGCTGAATGCCCGGCGTCCGCATTGCAGCGTGAAGGCGGTATCGCCAAGGGGCTCTTCCGGATGGGTTTCCAGCCAGGACGCCAATCCCTGAATGCGTTCGGCAAGAGCCTGTTCACTCCGCGCACTGACCGGCAAGAGCTGGAGCGGGCGCGCGTCGGGAGAGACCTCTTTCTCCGGCGCTTCCTCTAGAACCACATGAGCGTTGGTGCCGCCGATCCCGAACGAGCTGACGCCAGCCCGCCGTGGCGTGCCATCTGCCGACGCTGACCACGGGCAGAGAGTGTCGTCCACAGTGAAGCTGGAAGCGGAAAGGTCGATTTCCGGGTTCGGGCGCTTGAAATGCAGGCTCGGCGGAATTTCTCTGTGCTGTAGTGCCAGCGTCACCTTGATCAGGCCCGTAATGCCGGCGGCCTCGTCCAGATGGCCGAGATTGGTTTTGACCGAACCCAGATGGCGTTCCGTGTCGCTGGCGCCGAAAACCTCGTTGAGTGCTGCAAGCTCGATCGGATCGCCGAGCGGGGTGCCTGTGCCGTGGGCTTCGATATAGCCGATGCTCGCTGGATGGACCTCGCCCACTTCCTGCGCTTCGGCGATGACGCTTGCCTGACCGGCAACACTTGGTGCGGTGTATCCGGCCTTGTGAGCGCCGTCATTGTTGACGGCAGAGCCCCGGATGATTGCGTGAATGCGGTCGCCGTCGGCCACAGCGTCGGCCAGGCGCTTGAGAACCACGATGGCCGCCCCGTTGCCACCGACAGTCCCCTTGGCGTCGGCATCGAAGGCGCGGCAGTGGCCGTCGGGGGAGAGGATCCCGCCCTCCTGGTGGAGATATCCCATGTCCTGCGGAACCTGGATCGACGCCCCGCCCGCGAGTGCCATGTCGCACTCGAAGCCGAGCAGGGACTGGGCGGCGAAATGCACGGCCACGAGCGATGTCGAGCAGGCGGTGGTGATGCAGACGCTGGGGCCCGTAAGGTTCAGCTTGTAGGAAATCCGGGTTGCCAGATAATCCTTGTTGTTGCCGATCTGCAGCGGCAACTCCCCGCTGCCGGCGAGGGCGGCGCGGTTTGGGTAAAGGTTGTTGAGCAAGTAGCTGCTTGGCCCGCAGCCGACATAGACCCCGATGCTGCCGTCATAGCGTTCCGGATCGTGGCCGCTGTTCTCCAGCGCGTTCCAGGCCAATTCCAGCATGACGCGGTGTTGCGGATCGGTGATCCGGGCCTCGCTCGGCGGCATCTGGAAGAAGGCTGAGTCGAACAGTTCAATGTCGGCGAGCGCGCCGTTCGCCGGCACATAACCGGGTTGGCTGGAAAGCTCTTCAGGAACGCCCGCCGCGCGCAGGGCATCCGGATCGAAGCACGTCAGCCCTTCGCGTCCTTCGCGCAGGAGCTGCCAGAGGGCTTCGACCCCGTCCGCCTGCGGGAAACGCCCCGCCATGCCGACGATCGCGATCAGGTCCCGCTCCGGAACTGTGTTTTCTGCCGTCATCAGGTTCGCGCTCCTTGTTGTTTGCCACGTGTACGCGATGCTTTTCGTCCGCGCGCGGCCCCGCGCCGCTTTGCCGCGCGGTCGGTGCCGTCGCTGGCGGCCTTTGCTCCGCCGGAGCTCTCTGCCGAAGCTTCAAGAGCCGCCGCCAGGGCGGCCGGTGTCGGATGCTGGAACAGCAGCACGATGTTCAACTCGCGTCCCAGAAGGGCCTGAATGCGGGCGCGGGCGCGAACGGCGAGTACGGAATGCGCGCCGTGTTCGAACACGTTCTGTTCGACGCCGAGCCCCGGATGGCCGAGCAACTCGCGCCAGATGGAGAGAACTTGTTCTTCCATCTCGGTGCCCGGCGCACGTCCTGCCTCATCGACCGAGATCGTCTCCAGGTCGGGCAAGGCGCGATAGTCGAGCTTGCCGTTGATCGTCAGCGGCAGATGGTCAAGCGCGATGAAACGGGACGGAACCATGTAGGCGGGAAGGTGCGCCTGCAGGTGTCGGCGCAGGTCCTCGGCGTTGGGGGGCGCCTCGTGCGGCACGTAATAGCCGACGAGGGATTTGTCGCCGTCCCGCTCATGGATGGTGACCGCAGCCTCCCGGACCTCCTCATGCTGGTTGAGACAGGCGGAGATTTCGCCAAGTTCGATACGGAAGCCGCGTATCTTCACCTGGTTGTCGAGACGGCCGAGATATTCGAGCTCGCCATCATTGCGCCGCCGCACCTTGTCGCCGGTTCGGTAGAGTCTTTCGCCGGGCCGGAAGGGGTTCTCGATGAAGCGCTCGGCCGTCAGGTCCGGGCGGTGCAGATAGCCCGCGGCAAGGCCGGCGCCGCCGACAAGCAGCTCGCCCGGAATTCCGTCTGGCACGGGTTCCAGAGCGTCATTCAGGACATAGAGCTGCAAGTCGGGGATCGGCTCGCCGATCAGGCTGGCCGATCTTCCCGCGTCGGAGGCGGAAAGCGGCCGATAGGTCACGTGAACCGTCGTCTCGGTAATGCCGTACATGTTCACGAGTTGCGGAGAGCTGTCGCTGCGCCGCTCGAACCAGGGCCGCAGCATCGTCGGGTCAAGGGCCTCGCCGCCGAAGATCACGTATCTGAGGGCCAGCGCGGCGGTCTGCTCCGGGTCTGCCTGCAGCAATTGACGGAAGGCGGAAGGGGTCTGGTTCAGAACCGTGACCTGTTCCCGCTCAAGCAGCTCAAGGAAGCGGTCGGGGGCGCGGCTGACATCGTAGGGAACGATAACCAGCCTGCCGCCATGCAGAAGCGCACCCCAGCTTTCCCAGACAGAGAAGTCGAAGGCGAAGGAATGGAAGAGTGTCCAGGCATCTTCGGGGCCAAAGCCGAACCAGTGATCCGTCGCCGTGAAGAGACGCATCGCGTTGGCATGGGTGATCACGGTGCCTTTCGGCTGCCCGGTACTGCCCGAGGTGTAGATGACATAGGCCGCACGGTCGGGGCTTTGCGGAATGTCCGGATTGCTGTCTTCCTCAGTGTCCCGAGTGTTGGGCTCGTCGAGCAGGCAGAGCGCGCAAGTTTCCTCATTGGCGAGCGAGGCGAATTCGCGGCAGGTGACCAGGACCGGTGCCTGCGCATCTTTCAGGATGAAGTCGAGGCGCGCCGCCGGGGCGTTCGGGTCCAGCGGCAGATAGGCTCCGCCGGCCTTCAGGATGGCGAGCATCCCGACGATCAGCTCCGGACTGCGCGGCAGACAGAGTCCGATCAGTGGTGTTGCGCCGCCGTCGGGTATGTTGATCAACGTGCTAAGGCGGTGGGCAAGACGGTTCGCCCGTGCATTCAGTTCTGCATAGCTCAGTCGTGTCTCGCCTTCGCTGACCGCGATCGCGTCCGGGCTGGCTGCTGCTTGTGCCTCGAACCAGCCTGTCAGGCTTTGGTGAGGCGGCGCGGCCGGTATCTCGGAGACGGCTCTGGCGAGCAATGCCGACCGCGCGTCGGGGGTAAGAAGCGGCAGGCGCCCGATGGAGGCTTTTGGGGTTTCGAGAGCACCTTCCACGAGCGTCACCCAGCACTCGATCTGGCGTGCGATGCTGGCTTCTTCGAAAAGATCGCGGTTGAAGCGGAGTTCTACCTGCAGCCCTGTATCGGTCTCCGCGAAGCTCCAGAGCTGGTCGAACTGGGTCGTGCCGTAATCGAGCGAGAGGGAGGAGACATCCAGGCCGGGAAGGTCGAAGGCGACATTCTCCGTGTTCTGGAACGCGACCATCACGTCGAACAGCGGATTGCGGCTGGGATCGCGCGGCACATTGAGGTCGCGCACGATCTCGTCGAACGGATAATCCTCATGGGCATAGGCCGCGATGGAAGTCCGCCGCACCCGGTCGAGAATGTCAGAGAAGCTTTCCGCCCCGCTCATCCGGTCGCGCAGGACCAGTGTGTTGACGAAGAAGCCGATCTGATGCTCCAGGTCGACATGGCCGCGCCCGGCGGCTGGCACGCCGATGCTGATATCGTCTGCTCCGCTGATCCGGTGCAGGAAGGTTTTCACCAGTGCTGTCAGGACCATGAAGAGGCTCGTGCCGTGTGCCCTGGCGAAGTCGTTCAGAGCATCCAGCGTGCCCGCGTCGAGTGTCTGCCGGAGTTTCCCGCCGTTATAGGTTTTGACCGGTGGTCGCGGGAAATCGGTCGGCAGATCCAGCGGCGGCGGCAGGTCGCCCAACTGGTCGCGCCAGAAATCGCGATGCTCCTCGGCCCGTTTGGCGAGGCGCCCGGACTGCCAGGCGACATAGTCTCGGTGCTGGATCGGGAGTGGCGCCAGGCTTGCGTTGCGGCCTTCGGTTTCAGCCCTGTAGAGCGCAACGACCTCTCGGACCAGCACATCCATGCTCCAGCCGTCCGAGACGATGTGGTGCATGTTGAACAGCAGCACATGATCGTCCGCGCCGAGCCGGAGCAGATGCAATCGGATGAGTGGCGCTGTCAGGTCAAATCCCCGTCCCGCATCGGCAAGGGCACGTTCCCGTGCCGCTTCGAGCGGGTCAGGCGCGTCGCTCAGGTCGACAAGCTCGACGGGTGGCTCGCCCGGCGCCTCGACCCGCTGGCGCAAAGTGCCGTCACGTTCAATGAAAGAGGTCCTGAGGCTTTCGTGGCGCGCGATGACGGAGCCAAAGGCGACACGAAGGCTCTCCACATCAAGAGCCCCCCGGACCCGCAGGCTGTCGACCATGTGATAGGCCTCGCCTCCGTCCATCTGGGAGAGGAACCAGAGGCGTTGCTGCGCATAGGAGACAGGATAATCTTCCGCGTCGGGCAATTTGGCGATCGGGACGGCGTCGGCGTCCTCTTGCTGGTCGAGCAGCTCCGACAGGGCCGCGATGGTCGGATTGTTGAAGATATCGCGCAGGGTCAGCTCCTTCCGGAGCCGGTCCTGCAGACGGCTGAGCACCCGTGTCGCCTTGAGGCTGTGTCCACCCAGCTCGAAGAAATTATCTTCCGTGCCCGGCGGTGCGATGCCGAGCACTTCGGCCCAGATTTCCTGCATGGCGGTTTCGGTCGGTGTGGCGGGCGCGGATCCCATGCCTGAAGCAAGCGTTTGCACCCGCGGTGC
>CEOE01025389.1_pt1 | contig 14875 bp, 6 predicted proteins | sample 530211 | NCBI WGS metagenome assembly CEOE01 (sample SAMEA2619779, study PRJEB7988) | marine metagenome | isolation source: saline water (ENVO:00002010), including
CGGCCCCGGGTGGGAGAAGCCGAGTTCGGTGGTGACTGTCTTGCCGAGCACCACTGCCCCGGCAAGGCGCAGCCCATAGACCAGGGCGCTGTCTGAATCGGTGCGGTTTCCCTTGAACAGCGGGCTGCCCATTTCCGTCGGCATGTCCTTCGTCATGAAGAGATCCTTGATGCCGATGGGCATGCCGTCGATGGGGGAAAGGGCGCGGCCGGATTTGTAGCGCTCGCTGGCGGCATCGGCTGCCGCTCGGGCGCCGTCGCGGTTGATCGTGACCCAGGCCTGGACCTCCGGCTCCCGCGCCTCGATCACCTCGAGGCAGCGTTCCAGGTAGGCCCGTGGGCTGTCGCTTCCATCCTGGAAGCCGGGCACGGCGTCGTGGAAGGTAGGCAGGCTGGCGTTCGTCGGGTCGTAATTGCCGCTTGTCGCGGTCTGCTGGCGCTTTGCAACACTCATGCTTATGTTTCCCCCTGTCGTTTTTGTTGGGTCTTTTGTTCAGTCTGTCGTGTCTATGGACCTCTTCACCACTTTGATCGCACTTGGCGCCGCCGCCCTGATGTTCGCCTATGCCTACTGGCAGGACAAACGCGAGCGGGAGCCGGGTCAGGTTTCCCTGATTCCCTATACGATGATCCAGATTTTGGCTGTCGTCACCTGCCTCGTGCTTTTGGCGCACCTGGTGACGCTGATTTCGGGGGCCCCGTTCCGGGGAAGATTGGGCGGCTGATCCCGGAAAGCAGCATCAGTAAGATGCCTGCGGGGCATTCTTTATCACCGCATCCATTTGACCCAGCGGGACTGCTTTCTGCGGTAATCTCCGTGCTACGCGGTATGTGCTGTAGCCGTTTGGCTGGGCAGGTGCGCGATGACCTCTTCGATTGTGTCGAGAGCTGTGTGTAAAGCCTCGACAGGGATGGTCAGGGCCGGCAGGAGTTTGAGCACCTGACCGCCGGCGCCGCAGGTTTCGGCCATGACATTGCGCGCGAAAAGATCTCGTGACACAGCATCCGCCGTTCCGGCGCCGCGCAAGACCAGGCCGCGCATGAAGCCGCGCCCGCGAACTTCCTCGATACGATCGGGGAAACGCTCCGCCATTGCCTGCAACCGCGCGTCGAGGCTCTCGATTTTGCCCGAAACCTCATTCCGGAACCGGTCGTCTTCCCAATATTGCAAGGCGGCGGAGGCGGAGACAAAGGCCAGGTTGTTGCCGCGAAAAGTTCCGTTATGCTCGCCGACCTGCCAGATATCGAATTCCGGCTCGATCAGAAGCAGAGCCATCGGCAATCCGATGCCGCTGATCGACTTGGAGAGGCAGATCAGGTCCGGGCGAATGCCGAAACTCTCGAAACTGAAGAATGTGCCGGTGCGCCCGCATCCGGCCTGGATATCGTCGACGATCAGCAACGCGCCGCAGCGGTCGGCAATGGCCCTCAACCGACGCAGCCAGGCGCAGGACGCGGCACGCAAGCCGCCTTCGCCCTGAATGGTTTCAACCAGAATACAGGCGGGCGCGTCGATACCGCTGCTGGGATCGTCCAGGGAGCGTTCCAGGAATTCGAGGCCGTCCTCTGATAAATAGCCGTCATAGGGTACGCGCACCACGTTGGACAAGAGATGCGCGGACGCGGCCCTGCTGTTGCGGTTGGATGTCGCGGACAAGGCCCCGAGCGTCATGCCGTGAAATCCGCCGGTGAATGCCACCACCGTCGATCGACCGGTGACTTTCCGGGCCAGCTTGAGAGCGGCTTCCACGGCATTCGTGCCCGTCGGGCCGGTGAACATCACGCGATGCCGGAGCCCAGCCCTGTCGAGGACGATACGCTTGAAACGGCGCAGGAAGTCGTCCTTTGCGCCGGTGTGCAGATCCATTGCCTGAATGACGCCGTCATCAAGCAGATAGTTCAGCACCGCATTTTTCATGATGGGATTGTTGTGGCCGTAATTCAGCGCGCCGCATCCCATCAGCAGATCGGTGACCCGGCGGCCGTCCTCCGAGATCAACTCATGACCGACGGCCTTGGTAAAGATGGCGGGGAAATTTCGGCAGTAGCTTCGCACCCTGGATTCAGCGGCTTCAAAAATATCGTTCATCGACCTTATCCCTGAGAGGTTTCCCCGACCTGGTGGCTCTTTCGTCTTTCGGCTTCACGGCGCGAAAATCCTGACCGATACAGAAAAACTCACCTCTTCCGGTCATTTCGAGACGCGGCACCTGCATGCTCAGCTCGAAATCCCGAGCCAGGAGTTTCGACAGCCATTGGTCTTCGGATGTCGACCAGGGGCCGTAATGAAATTCTCCTAGAATCCATTCCGCATCCGAGAGCACAGCCTGCGCCGGTTTCAGACCGAATTCGCCTCCTTCGATGTCCAGCTTGAGGCCATAGCAGCCGGTATCGCCGACGAGCTCCGCCAGTCCGACGGAATCGACCTGTACCGTCGGCGCATCTGTGAGCGTGATGATTGTGGAATTCATCATGCTGGTGGCATCCGGTCCGTCCACCAGGCTGGCTAAGGTCGAGGTCCCGGACTCCGCCGCGAGGACTTTGCCGATTGTCCGGTGTTTGATGTGACCGCCGTTGAGCCCAAGCGTCTTGTTCAGCACTCGAAGGTTGGCCGGGTTTGGCTCGACCGCGACGATGTTTGCCTCCGGATAGCAACTGTTCAGATAGATCGAGGAGAGGCCGACAAACGCGCCGATATCGAAGATCGTGTCGACCGGTTCGGGTTTGTGCGCGTAGTTCAGGCGCAGGAAAACCTCGAAAAGGTTGGCATAGGCCATCCAGTCGGGCGGCATATCGATCCGGTAGAGGCGGCCATTAAGCGTGATGGCGAGGCGCTGGGCGTGGAGCTTGAAATCACCTGATTGGCGCGCGGCGGCATCGGCAACGGCAATCAGCCAGTCCCGTGTTTCGTCGTTGGCGGCGAGGGTTGGGATCTGGTCGGCCGCCTCGCTCAAACCGCTCATAAGTGCGTCCTGATCCTGCTGGACGATCACGCGCGCTTCCCGCAGTTGCCGCGCATCCAGCTGGCCGATCTGCTGCAGGGTGTCGTCGTCGCTATCCCCCATTTCGGAGCGCTGGCCGTACTGAATCAGAGACGCGGCGAGATCGCCTGTCGACATGCAGGCGGCGATCCGCCGGAACATGTCGTGGAAGCGCTTTGCCGGATGGGCCGGGTCCGCGCGGCAGAGGGTGCAGTCACAGACCTCGCTCATCGGCTGGCGCTCTTCTTGCCGGCTTCCTGGGCGAAACCGGCAAGATCGGAAGCCATTGCGGCAAACAGCTCCCGCCAGCTCCCGCCTCTTGCCTGCCGGTAGACAGTCGCTGACGGGAACCACGGCGTGCGGTCGCCCTCAAGGCCCCAGCGCCAATCCGGCATGGACGGTGTCGCGACCCAGACCGGCACGCCCATCGCACCCGCGAGGTTCGCGACGACGGTGTCGATCGTAATCACCAGATCGAGACCTGCGATCGCGGCCGCCGTATTCGCGAAGCCCTTGATCTGGTCGCTCAGATCCTCGACCTCTATTCCCGCCGGTGGCGGCATCAGTTGGGCGGTTGGCGCACCGAATTGCAGGCTGAAGAGACGCACGCCCGGAACGCTGGCGAGGGGCGCCATTTCGGCAAGTGAGGTGCTGCGGGACCCGCCCTCCCAGTGGGTGGCGGTCGTGGCCCAGACGAGGCCCACTTTCAGCCCGTCACCCGATAGCTCCAGCGGCGCGGCGGCGTGAAGATAGGGGCCGTCCCACATCCTGCCGCGCGCGATGCCGAAATGCGCCGCCAGCTCCGCCGTTTGCACATGGAAGTCGCAATCCGTGACCTCGGTCTCCAGGGGAAGCACGCGGGCGACGCCGGAGAGGGATCGGAAAAGATCCACCAGGCCGGGGCGGCATTGCAGTGTGATCTCGGCGCCGTGGGCCTCGGCCAGCATGGGCAGGAAGCGGGCATAAAGAACATCGTCGCCAAGACCGCCGCCCCAAGCGACGATCTTGCACCCTTCCAGCGGTTCACCCTGCCAGCGGGGGACCGGGTAGAGTGGCGGGCCAAAGGCATTGGCCTTGCAGCAATCGAGCAGCAGTTGGCCGCCTTTCCTGACATCGCCCGCCAGCAAGTGCAGGCGGATGAGAAGGGCTGCGGAAGCTTCGCCGTGATCTTCCAGCGCTTCCAGCCTTGCGATGGCATCGCCATAGTCGCCACGGCGGGCAGCGATGACCGCGCCGAGTTGCTGGATCGGCTTGAAGCCCGCCTCATAGGCGGCATCCGCGTGACGGGCGGCGGCGTCCAGGTTGCCGTCCTCGAATGCTGCATAGGCCAGTGCCGCGTCGCGATCTTTCATATCGGTGTCCCCCGTTCCCGTGATTTTGTCAGTGCAGATGCGGGCGGAGCGTGCGCTCCACGGTTTTCAGCAATGCATCCGTCTGGCTTTGCAGAAAGAAGTGGTCGCCGGGGAACATCTCGATCTTCACGGGCGCGCTGGTCGTCTCCTGCCAGGCTTCCAGTCCGGCCCGGTCGACCTCTTCATCCCGGTCGCCGCCGAGCACCTTTATTGGGCAGTTCAATCTGGTCTGCGGCGCACGCCGGTAGGTCTCGCTCATCTCGAAATCGCTCCGCAGCAGCGGCAGGATCATCGACAGCAGCTCGGGTTCCGCCAGCACGGAGGCGGGTGTGCCGTTGAGGCTGCGCAACCGCTCGCAGAAACCGGTGTCGGACAAATGATAGCTCTCTGGCCGCGAAAGCGGCAGGTGCGGGGCTCTCTGGCCGGAGACGATCAATTGGACCGGAGCGCGATGCTCTTCGGTCAGCGCGCGGGCCAGCTCGTAGGAGAGGAAGGCGCCCATGGAGTGACCGAAAAACGCGACATCCCGATCGAGGTAAGGATGGAGCCGTTCCATAAGGACCGGGAGTAAATCCTCTACCTGCCGGAACGGCGTCTCGGAGATCCGGTCCTCGCGCCCCGGAAGTTGAATGGCGCAGACCTCGATGCGGTCCGGTAGCGTGCGCCCCCAGTTCTTGAAGATGGAGGCACCGCCGCCCGCATAGGGCAGGCAGAACAGCCGGAGCCGCGCCGCCGGGTTCGGTTTCGAGCAGCGGATCCAGGGATCGGTTTTTGCCGTCGCGTTCATTGCAGTCTCCGGTCTTTTTCGAATGTCGGGGCGGTGTCGGATGCCCGCAGGGTCTTCTCGAGAAGCGCTGCATTGGCGCTGTAATGCGGCTCGAGCAGCATGTCGCCGTGATCGCCGTGGCCGTCATGCCGGTGAAAATTGCCGCGGGTCACCTCCACCCATGCGGGTTTGCTGGCGATCAGTGTGCCCACGTCGTTGCGATGTTCGTCCTCGCCCGAGGGACTGCTTATCAAGTGAATGTCGGCGTCGATTGGCGCCTCCTCGGTTATCGAGGAAAGGAAGGCATAATAGCGCCGGACGCGGCGCTGGATCTTGTCCCTGAGGATGCTGCTGGAGACGATGTCGGCCACGCCGTCCGCCTCCAGAACGCTCCGGGTCAGCCGGTCCGCTTCTGCCTCGGGGAAATCGAAACAGTTGAGGAAGCGTGAGGCGTCCAGCAGGACGACGGCGCTGACAGGGCGGCCGCGTCGTTCCAGCTCATGTGCCACGTGAAAGGCGAGATTGCCGCCGCCGGAATAGCCGAACAGCATGTGCGGACCCTCCGGGTCGCGTTCCGCGATCAGGTCCGCATAATCGCCGATCCGGGTTTCTGCCTCGATGAAGTTGAAGGCGTGGAGGGCGAACCCCGCAAGGTCTCCTCCCAGACGGCCATAGCTGAGAGCGTCCGTGGTGCCTGGGGGCAAGGCGAAGACCGGACGCCCTCCCGGCTCCGGGCTCAGCCGGACGCATGGCTGATCGATGGAGGCATTGCCGAACCTGGCCGCGTCCAGCACGGCCCCTGCCAACTGGCGTACCGTGGGATGGGTAAAGATGGAGGTCAGCGGCAGGGTGACGTCGAATTGTTTTTCCATCACCGAGACCATCTTCGCGGCCATCAGGCTGTGCCCGCCCAGTTCGAAGAAGTCATCGTGTGCGCCGACGGGGGCGAGGCCGAGCAACTCCTCCCAGATCGTCGCAAGCGCGCCTTCGGTTTCGCCCGATGGCGGCTCAAACGGGGCATCGTCCGTGACCGGGTGCGGGTTTGGTGGCGGCAGGGCGCCACGGTCGATCTTGCCGTTCGGATTGAGGGGAAGTTTGTCGACCCGGATCAGGTGGGTGGGCACCATGAAATCCGGCAGCGTCGCATGGAGATGCGCGCGCAGGGCATGCTCGTCGATCTCGTTCGCCCCATCCTCCGCAACGTAATGCGCGATCAGCATGCGACGGTCTTCTTTGGCTGCCGCTTTGCCGGCATTCCATGCCTGAGCGACCGCTGCCGTGATCTCGGGAAATTGAAGGATCGCGGTCTCGATCTCGCCGGGCTCGATCCGGAAGCCCCGGACCTTTAGCTGGTCGTCAAGACGGCCGAGGAAATCGATGGAGCCGTCGCTGCGCCAACAGGCCAGATCGCCGGTGCGGTAAAGCCGTTCTCCATGACTTTCGACAGGAGCGAAGGGGTTGGCGACAAAGCGTTCGGCGGTCAGGGTGGGATCGTTCCAGTAGCCAAGGGCGAGGCCGTCGCCCCCGACATAGAGCTCTCCGGCCACGCCGGGCGGCAGATGTCGCATCTCGCCGTCCAGGATATAGGCCGTCGAATTGGCAATCGGCGATCCGATGGGGATGGTGCCGCGATAGTCGCCGGGGGCGATCTGGAAGCAGCAGGAAAAGGTCGTGTTCTCGGTCGGGCCGTAGCCGTTGACGAGGCGGCAGTTTGGAAGCGCCTTCAGGGCCTTCAGGACATGCGGAACGGAGAGCGCCTCGCCTCCGACCAGAAGCTGGCGGAGCGGTTTCAGGCTCTGTGGGTATTCGTCGATCATCACGTTGAACAGCCCACCGGTGAGCCAGAGCGTCGTGATGCCCTCGCGCGCGATTACGCTGCCGAGATCGGCGAGGCTCTGCTTTCCGGGTGGTGCCAGGGCCAGCCGGGCGCCGTTCAGCAGCGGCCCCCAGATCTCGAAGGTTGCGGCGTCGAAAGAGATCGGTGCGTATTGCAGGAAGACCTGATCGGTGCCGAAGTCCGCGTATTCCGCGCCCCGGACCAGCCGGATTATCCCGCGCTGCGGCACAGCAACCGCTTTCGGGCGGCCGGTCGAGCCGGAGGTGTACATGACATAGGCGAGCCGTCCTCCGGCTCCGTCACGAGTTGTCGCCGGCAGCGGGTCTTCCGGCGCGCGGGCGATCCCGGGCCCGTCCCTGTCCAGCAGGATCTGATGCACACCACTATCCGGCAGGTTTCCGGAACAGTCCGCGCGTGTGACGAGGGCCGACGCGCCTGAATGTTTCAGCATGAAGCGGAGCCGGTCCGCCGGATAGGTGGGATCGAGAGGCAGATAGGCAGCGCCGGCCTTCAGGATTCCCAGCAACGTGACAATCAGCTCCGGGGAGCGTTCGAGGCAAACTGCGATCAGCGCTCCGTCGAGGAGCCCGACAGTGTCTTTCAGATAATGCGCAAGCCGGTTCGACCGCAGGTCCAGCGCGCCATAGGTCAGGGTCTGCCCACCCGCGCTGACGGCGACTGCATCCGGCCGGGCGGCTGCCTGTTCCGCGAACAGGTCGGCGACAGTACTGTCGCGCGGATAGTCCCGTGCCGTCTGGTTGAAGCCGTCGATCAGGGCGGTGATGTCATCCGCATCGCTTGTCTGCCCGGTGAGGCTGAAGCTCGAAAGTTTCATGTCCGTCCTCTCATGCCGCGTCGGCCGCGACGGCTTCGGCGAACCGGTTCAGGGAGTTCAGGTAACGTTCGGCGGCCTCCGCCGTGAAAAGGTCAGCGTCATATTCGAGGGTCAGCTCGAGCCGGGACTGGCGCTCGGCGACCATCAGCATCAGGTCGACCTTGGCGAACGGGAACGCGAGATCGAGTTGTCTTGCCTCCGCCCCGTCCGGCTCGTCGCCCGTTTTGCCGCCGCCGATATTGACGTTGGAGGTGTTCTGGTAGGCATAGATGACATTGACCGGGTCCCGGCCGGGACCTGTCTTCCGGCTGCTGAGCATCAGGTCATAGGGGTAATCCTGATGATCCAGGGCGGCGGTGCTGGTCCGCGTTACCCGATCGAGCAACGCGTCGAAATCCATATCGGCGGAGACTTGCGTGCGCAGCGGCAGCAGGTTCACAAACGCGCCGAGCAGCGGCTCCAGCTCCGGCCGTCCGCGATTGGCGACCGCCATACCGACGCAGATATCCTCCTGTCGCGTGAGCTGGAACAGGAACAGCTTGAAAAGGGCAAGGAGGGTGTTGGCAGGCGTGGTGCCCCGCGCGCGGGAGAGGGCGCGCAATGCCTTGGTGCATTCCTCCGAGAGTTCGAGGCCGACCCGCTCGCCCCGTCGTTCGTCGCCGGCGTTTGGCGCGATATCGCGGGGCAGGTGCAGCGGGCCGTCAAGACCGTCGAGCTGAGCTGTCCAGTAGCGGGCATCGTCGGTCCGGTCGCGCGCGTCCTGCAGAACAGCATAGTCACGGTACTGGATCTCAAGGGGAGGGAGCGCGCTTCGTGCGCCCGAAAAGGCAGCGTCGTACAGCGTCAGGAGTTCGCGATAGAAGATCTGCATCGACCATCCGTCTCCGATGATGTGGTGCATCACGAGCACGAACACTGTGGAGCCGCCGTCCCGGGTGATCAGGGTGACGCGGAACAGCGGCGCCTGATCGAGGGCAAAGCGCGTCCGGTTCTGCTCCGCGACGATCGCGCGGGTTTGTGCGTCGGCATCTTCTGCATCTCCCAGATCAACGGACGTGAGCGGCACGTCGATGGTTTCCAGAACCTTTTGGCGCGGCTCACCATCCACTTCGACGAAGACGGTGCGGAGAATTTCGTGTCGCTCGATCAGTTCCGCCAGCGCGTTGCGCAGTGCATCCGCATCGATCTGCTGCTTCAGCTCAAAGGCTGCGGGCATGTTGTAACGGGCATCCCCGGCGAGCCTGTCCTCGAGCCAGAACCTCCTCTGGGCATGGGAGAGCGGATAGCTTTCCTGCGCCGGCGTTGGCCGGATCGGCTCGTAAGCCGCCGCGCCCTCGAGGCCGATATGCGGTGCCAGCGCGCCGATGGTCGGGTTCTTCAGCAGCAGTCCGACGGGCAGCCGGCGGCCAAAGACCTGATTGATGCGGGAGACGACCTGCAGGGCTTTCAGGCTGTGTCCGCCGAGCGCGAAGAAATCGTCCTCAGTACCGATGTTCCCCACGCCCAGCACGTCCCGCCAGATCTCGACGAGGCTCTGTTCGACCGCGTTTGCCGGTGCGGTGGATCCGGGATCAATAGCGGCGCGAGCTTCGGGTTTCGGCAAGGCCGCGTGGTCGGTCTTGCCGTTGCGGGTGAGGGGGATCCGCTCGATTGGAACGAAAATCGCCGGAACCATATATCCAGGCAGGCGCGATGCCGCCCAGTCCCTGACCTCTTGTGGGGCCTCGCTGTCAGCCACCAGATAGGCGACGAGCCGGCCTTCTTCCTGCTGCGCGACGACGGCGACCTGCCGAACGGCCGGATGCTGACTCAGCGTTGCCTCGATCTCGCCGATCTCGATGCGGTAGCCGCGCAGTTTGACCTGTTTGTCCATGCGGCCGAGATATTCGAGGCTGCCATCCGCACGCCGCCGCGCGAGATCGCCACTGCGGTAGAGCCGCTGTGCGGTTCCTTCCACAGTGCACACGATAAAGCGCTCGGCAGTCAGTTCGGGACGGTTGAGATAACCGCGTGCGAGCCCGGCCCCGCCGACATGGATCTCTCCAGCGACGCCGACTGGTACTGGCTCACCACGCCGGTCCAGCAGATGCAGATCGAGATCCCGGAGCGGATTGCCGATCAGGCTTGCCGTGCTGCTGCAATCCGCTTCGGTCAGTGGGCACCAGGTGACATGCACCGTGGTTTCGGTGATTCCGTACATATTAACGAGACGGGGGGCTTCGTCGCCATAGAGCGTGAACCAGGGCTTCAGGCCCGGCAGGTCCAGAGCCTCGCCGCCGAAAATCACGAGCCGAAGCGATAGCGTCCTCCCGCGCTCGACAGCTTCTGGAATGAGATGTCGGAAGGCCGAGGGCGTCTGGTTCAGAACCGTAACGCTTTCATGCTCCAGCAGAGTGTGAAAGGCGGCGGGGTTACGCCGCACCTCGTCCGGGATCACGATCAGATGCCCGCCATGCAGTAGGGCTCCCCAGATTTCCCAGACAGAGAAGTCGAAGGCGACGGAATGGAACATGGTCCAGACATCGTCGGCCGAGAAATGGCAGTCGGGCTGGGTCGCATCGAACAGGCGCAGCACGTTCGCGTGGCTGACCATGACGCCTTTGGGCTGGCCGGTAGAGCCTGACGTATAGATCACGTAAGCCATATCATCCGGTTGCGCCGGTATCCTGGCGCAAGGCGGAGAGGTGTCATCAGCCTCAGGCGGATCGTCCAGATAAAGGCGGGGTCCTTCCCATGCGGAATGGTCTTCCGCGAGCGTCCGTTCCGTGACCAGGGCGATTGCGCCGGCATCTTCCAGCATGAACGCAACGCGCGCAGCCGGTGTCGCCGGGTCTACCGGCAAATAGGCGGCGCCGGATTTCACGATGCCGAGCAGGCCGGCAATGAGATCGACGGATCGCTCCGCAAGCAGGCCGACCAGCCGTTCCGGCCCTGCACCCAGAGCGGAGATGCGCCGGGCTATATCGTCGGCCCGCGCATCGAGTTCTGCATAGGTCAGCGTCTCGCCCGCGCAGGTGACGGCGGGGCGGTCGGCGTGCCGTGCGACCTGCTCGGCGAAGCGTTCGATCAGCGTGTCGGTGACGGGCAGGTGGCAGCGCGCGCGTCCCATCTCCCAGAGGGTTTCGCGCTCCGCGTCGCTGACGATGCCGATCCTGTCGAGCGGCTGATCCGCATCCGCGTCGATCAAGCCGCGCAGTGCGGTGCTCAGAAAGGCGAAAATCCGGTCTATATCGTCTGCTGTGAACTGCGTTTCGTCATAGCCGACACGCAGGCGAATCTCGTCGCCATGCGCCGCCGCGATCAGGGTGAGCGGATAATTGGTATGATCGATGGCGCGTCCGTCGGAGAAGTGCGCTCCCCCACCTTCGTCCATGCCTTCGCCCGCGGGCAAATCGGGATCGAGCGGGTAGTTCTCGAAGACGAGCAGGCTGTTGAAAAGAGCGGTGCCGGGCGGCAACGCGCTGTCCTGCTGGATATCAGCGAGAGGGACGAAGCCGAAGCGGCTGTTATCCTGATGCTGCGCCTGCAGCGCGTCCAGCCAGACACCAACAGGGCAATCCTCGGTCGAAACGCGCATCGGGACCGTATTGATGAACAGGCCGACCATGTCCTCGATCCCGGCGAGATCGATATCGCGGCCGGAGAGTGTGACGCCGAAAATACTATCGCGCTCACCGCTGGTCCGGCTCAGCACCAGCGCCCAGCCAGCATTGAAGAGAGTGTTCAGAGTCAGGTGGCGCTGGCGTGCGGTTTCGATCAAGGCCTGGCCGAGTGCGGGCTCGAAGGTGAAGTTCTTCTCATTCGGCTGCGCGGTGTTTTCGCCGTCCGGCGCCGTCGTGCGCGTGCCCGGCAGCGGAGTGGGGGCGTCGATATCCGCAACAGCCCGTTGCCAGTGGGCACGGGCCGCCGCGTGATCCTGCTGTTGCAGCCAGGCGATGTAATGCTCATAGGGCGCGGCCGCCGGAAGGTCCGTTGAGCGTGACCCGTAGAGCCGCATCAGATCCCTGAAGAGGATCGGCAGGCTCCAGCCATCCAGCAGCAAGTGGTGGAAACCCAGCACGAACTGCCACACATCCTCCTCCAACCGGACGAGCAGGCAGCGCAGCAGCGGCGGTCGCGTCAGATCGAAACCGGCGCCGCGCTCTTCGGCGAGAAGCTGTTCCAGCGCCTCGGTCTGTGCGGCTTCATCCAGATCGCGCCAGTCCAGATTCCGCCAGGGAAGGGCAGTATCGTGGCGGACGAATTGCAGAGGCTCTCCACCGTCCAGCCAGAGCGCGGTGCGCAGGATCGGGTGGCGCTCCACCAGTGCGTGCCATGCAGCGCGGAAGGAGTCCGGGCGGAACGGGCTGGCGATTTTCCAGGTCAGTTGCTCGAAATAGACGGACCCGCCCGGCCCGCCCGGATCGTCGGCGAGGCTGTGGAAGGCCATGCCCTGTTGCATCGGGCTCAACGGATAGAGCGCCGCCACGCCACGCCCTTGTTGCACTGCGAGCCGGTCGAGCCTCTCTTGCGTGACGGGGGCGAGCGGGAAATCGCTCGCCGTGTACCCGCAGGCCGCCTCGTCGCGGCAGAGGTCAACAAGGGCGCGCAAGGCTGTCTCGAAGCCTTGCGCTAGGCTTTCCATTGTTTCCGGCCGGTACTGCTGGCTGCTGTAGCTCAGCGAGAGTGTCAGGGCGCCGTCCGATACCAGACCGTTGATATCGACCGCGTGCGGCCGCGTTCCGTCGAGGCATTGGCTCTCGCCGGTGCTTTCTTCCGCCACGGAGAAGAACCCGGCGCCCGCGTCGGCCTCGAACTGGCCGAGATAGTTGAAGGCGATCTCGGCGTCCGGAAAGTCGTCCGGCGCGTCCGCTGCCAGATAGCGCCCGATACCATAGGCCAGCCCCTCACCGGGGATGGCGCGGAGCTGCTCCTTCACCGCCTTCAGACAGGCCGCGAGATCGGTCCGGTCCGGCAGGTCCAGACGCACCGGGTAAATCGCAGTGAACCAGCCGACCGTCTCGCTCAGATCCGGCGCACCCGGCCGCTCCGGACGCCCATGGCTCTCGAGCGCGATGGGCCAGTCGCTGCGTCCGGTCCAGTCGCTCAGCGCCAGCGCCAGGGCAGTCAGCAAAATGTCATTGATCCGCGTCCCGAAAGCACGTGGCACTTGCTCCAGCAGTGCGGCGGTTGTTTCCTGGTCGAAGGAGACCCGCACATGCTCTGTGCTGTCCCAACGCGCCACGCCCGCCGGATCGTCCTTCGGCAAGGGTGGTGTCGCCTGCCAACCACGCCAATAGTTGACCGCTTCAGCGATTTCCGGTGTTCCGGCGAGGCTCTGGAGATAATGCGCCCAGTCGGCGAAAGAGGCTGGGGCCGGCTCCAGGAATATGTCGGCGCCCTGCCGGATCTGGGCGAAGGCATGATCGAGATCGCCCAGCAGAATACGCCATGACACCCCGTCGACCGCGAGGTGATGGATGCACCAGAGCAGGCGCTGGCCCGATGTCAGTTCAAACAGGACCAGCCGCATGACCGGGCCGCCTTCCAGGTCGAGGCTGCGTTGCCAGTGGCTCGCGCGCGCGGCCATGGCATCAGCCTGTGCCTCGATCGGCAGATCGCGGAGATCCTCTTCGTGGACAGGCAGGTCTCCGGGGATCTCTGCCGGCTCCTGTTGCCAGCCGTCGGCGCCGTGCCGGAAATGGAGACGCAGTGCGGCGTGCCGCGCGATGATCGCGCGGGCGACGGCTTGCAGTTCTTCTGTCGAGATCTTCTCGTTCGGGCGCAGCAGCAGTGCCTGATTGAAATGCGACAGGTCGGCCAGATCCCAGCAGAAGAACCAGGATTGGACCGGAGTCAGCGGAGCAGGCCCGACCGGGTTCTTCGTTGCCGCTTCCTCGGACAGCACGATCGATGCCGCGTGAGGAGCAAGGGCGGCGATTGTCTGATGCTTGAAAATGTCCCGCACCGCCAGCCGCAGCCCGGCGCTCCGCGCCTGCGCGACGATCTGGATGCTGAGGATCGAATCCCCGCCGAGCTCGAAGAAATTGTCGTTGCGCCCGATCCGCTCGCGTCCGAGCACGCCGCCCCAGATTGTGGCAAGGGCTATTTCCCGATCAGTGCGGGGCGCTTCGTAAGTTTGTGCTGCGGGCGCCATTTCCGGCACGGGCAGTGCCTTGCGGTCGAGCTTGCCGGTCACCGTCAGCGGCAGGGCGTCCAGAACTATCACCTCGGACGGCACCATGTAGCCGGGGAGGTTGGTCTGGAGCTCCCGGCGCAAGACCCCGCCGTCGAGGTCTTTGCCCGTGACATAGGCGACGATGCGGCGATGCTCTCCTTCGCCAGCGAGGATGGCGACGGCTTCCTCGACGTCCGGTCGGGCCCGCAGGGCGGCCTCGATCTCTCCGAGCTCGATGCGGAAGCCGCGGAGTTTGATCTGATGGTCTGTGCGTCCGAGATAGTCGATGGCGCCGTCCTGGTTCCATCTGCAGAGATCGCCGGTACGGTAGAGGCGTCCGAAGCTCGGATGGTCAATGAAGCGCTCTTCTGTCAGCTCCGGCTGAGCGAGATATTCGTCAGCGAGGCCGTCACCGCCGAGATGCAGCTCACCTGCGATACCGGCAGGCACAGGATTGCCGTCCGGATCGAGAATGTGTGCCGTGGTGTTGGCCAGCGGCCCACCGATGGGCACGCTTGCGGCGTCATCGGCAACGGCGTGCACCTCGTGCCATGTTGCGTACGTGGTGCACTCGGTCGGGCCATAGACATGCAGCAGCCGTTTGGGCGGCCCTGCCTTGAGCACAGCACGCACCCAACGCGGATCAACCGCCTCTCCACCAAAGAGTAACGTATCGAGCCCGGAGAACAGAGCCGCATCGATCTGGGCCATCCTGTTGAACAGCGCCGTGGTCAGGAAGAGGATGGTGAAGCGCTTCTCTCTGAGCAGCTCTACGAAGCGTTCTGTATCGAGGATGTCGTCGCGCTGCAGGAGTTCGATTGCGGCACCGTTGAGCAGTGCCCCCCAGATCTCGAATGTCGCGGCATCGAAGACAGGTGTCGCGGCTTGTGCGATCCGGTCACCGGGCTTGATGTCGATATAGTCCGTGTCGCGGACGAGGCGTGTGAC
>CEOE01035551.1_pt1 | contig 14873 bp, 12 predicted proteins | sample 530211 | NCBI WGS metagenome assembly CEOE01 (sample SAMEA2619779, study PRJEB7988) | marine metagenome | isolation source: saline water (ENVO:00002010), including
CAACCATTGCTCGGCCAAATAGTATTTGGTATAGGGATGGGAAGGTGTATTGTAGAGTCCATCGGAACCAAGTCTGTAAAATGCAGTTCTGTAGAAAATAAATTCCAGTACTACCGGAACAAAATGAATCAGGTCTTTTTTGGAAAACCTAAAATCATTGTCTGTAATACTTTTGGTATAGAAATACAATGAAGGGCCAATGCCATAGAGTAGTTCCAATTGCATATACCTAAATGTATCCATCATGTTATAGCTTCTCAGTACATTGACCAAGGCAATATTCAGTGCCATCAAGGCAAAAAAGAAGATCAGGAGCGATAAAAAGGTGTTGGACTGGCTTCGTGGGCGTTTGATCAGTAATAAAACGCCCAATACAATGGCCTGCGCGGCAAAAACAAATATAATTGTTGTTAAAATTGGATTTGGCGAACTCATCAGGTGCTAAGTTAACCAATTCCCTAGGTAACTTAGTATTCCAATCTTTTACGGTTGAGCAATATTTTGGCATAGTCACGTGCCATTTTATCCCCGAATTCTTGATAGGCGCGTTGTGCCCATTCCAAAGCCAAATCGGTTTCCCCTTTGACTTCGTAAGCCACGGCAAGATTTTGTGCGGCTCTTCCTGCGGATTTCCCTCGATTGTTGGCAACATTGGTCCAGATTTCAATGGCATTGTCCCAGTTGGCCACTTCGCTGCTTCTCCAGCCCGCGGCAAATAGGTTTTTGTCCCTGCCTTTGCCTTTTTTATACATATCTCGCCTTACCCTGTAGTAACTGGTAAAAAATCGACTGGTGTAGTCCATTCCTGCGGCATAGGCGGTTTCAGGGAGTGCGGATAAAGGTGCGGCACCGCTGAACAGGTCAAAATCCATAAAATAGGTTTGTTGATATTGATCTATAATGGTTTTGGAATATGGGTCGTAAAGTCTCCAAAAGCTTCTTACATTGACCCTTGCGCGTCTTGGAAATCGGGTGTTGGTACGCCCTGTCTCCAAAACGGAAGTAACCTGATTCACTGCATTCGCAATTACAAAATCTGAATTGGAGTCAAAGTTTTCCAATACCAAGAGTACATCGGCATTGGCCGATTCACAAATGCCGTTTACTTGGTCCCAACTCAAAATTTCTGGTGTTTTTCTGGTACCTGTACCATAAAGGCGAACGGTTGGAGGTATTACAGCTTTCAGGTGATTGCTGTTTTGTAACCCATCAAAAAAACCTTTTACAGCCTCGTCGGAAGCCAATTTGTCCGATCCTGCAATCTCTCCCGTTGCTATGGATTCCAGGGTTTTATTGCCTTTATCCTCTTCTTTGGTAAGTGAACGGTTGACTACAGCTATATTATTCATACTCTCGGGCAAAATGAGCTCGGGTTCTTGGGGGTAATCAAGGTAAACAAACCCTGAACTGGCACAGGAGACCAAACTACAAGTAATTACAGAAAGCAGTAAAAGGTTAAAGTTTTTCATAATTGTAAGGTTTTGGGAGATGGTAAAACGCAATAAACGTGCCATTGCAAAATATGAATGGTTTTTCCATACTCTACAACGTGGATGTATTTATTTTATTATCAAGGTGTTACATGTTTTTAGGATCAAAAAAACCTGTAAATTTTCATTTACAGGTTCCACGTTCAAATCAAACTTGCTCTTGCTAATTGAGAACAATCGTTTATACCAGAACTTCTTCCGGCATGTTTCTTCGTGGAGATTTTTTAGCTTTTACCTCCCTGTCCTTGCATGTAGATGTCCATCTTCTATCTTCGTTATAGCGATAAAAAGTTCCACCTTCCAAAGGGTCCATAACTATAAGATAAATCCAACCATTATCTGCCAATGCTTTTATGTTTTCATTTTTTGCCAATATGGATTTGACTTGGTTCAAAGGTGCTTGAATAACCACCGAAAGACGAAGGGGTGCGTGGTAGGGCTCGTCCTTGGAAGTGTAAAGCGATTCCCAAGGAAGACCTGTTTTAAGGTCGCCACCGTTTCCTTGGACCACTCCAAATTTGCCCGTGATATTATGGGTTACCTTGGTTCCTCCACCAAATTTGTCATTGTCTACCGTGGAGAAATAGTAATGGTTGTTTATCCATTGTGTAACTACCATGGGACCTTGCATAATGGTTTCTAGGACATGTCCTTCTTTATCGGTTTTCCAATCATAGGAGTGTAGAAAGGAACGCCCATCCAGTGCTAGGTTTTGGGTTGCTTTTCTTGGTGCGATGATAAAACTCGCATTTTTTGCCAATCCCCATTCCGGTCTTGTTTCGCCCCAGTTACTGGCATTGGTTTGGGCATGCGAAATACTGTTTCTGGTGGCTCCCAATCTTTCTTGAGTAGCTGTTTCTTGTACTTTTTGTAAATCTATTTTCAATGCTTCCACTTGTTTTTGATGTGATTCTGGTAAACTGGAATCAAAAAGCACTATTTCGTCTGTTGTTGTGTTGTGTTCTGCACCTAGGAAAAAAGTAGTTTCTGGAATTTCCATTTGGAACTTTTCTTTTAAAATCTGCCTTACCTCGGAGTCGTTGGCTAATTTGGCCAACATTCGCGCATTATGCCTGCCTGGACTTGCGGCACACGCACCGCAATCCAAACTGGAGCCAAAAGGGTTATTGGCCGAATGACTTCCATGGCCTACGAACAAGATAAGTGGGGCAAACTGCTTCCATCCCATTAATTCAAAAGCCGACTTAACAATCGTTGCTTTTTCTTCTGCGGGAATATTGAGGTCTTGCTCGTTGCCCCAATTGGATTGATGCAGTTGAGGTTCGCAAACAGACTCATACCGGGAGTTGTTTCGTTGCGAAAAGCGGTAAAGTGGTGCAGGTGCTATTGTCCTAAACAATAATTGCATTCCATAGAAAAAGCCTGAACCTTCCACAAAACCAAATGTAGAGGGCAACATATTCTTCATTCGCTTTAGAAAATAGTTCCAAAATTTTCGCACTTCATTTTTTCTATCCTGGACTTTTTTCTCGTCACTTTTGTTGTTCTGCGCTAATTCGGTCACCGAATAACATGAATCTACAATCGGGGGGCACGACTTATGGGAAATACCGTCTTTTGAGCTTTCATAATCCATGGGAATACCAAAAAAACCGGCATAACCAAAAGTTTCATAATCTCCGGTGGATTCCACATGCCTTCGAATGAGTTCCGATCTGGTGTCGATACAAAAGGCAAATTGGGCATAGGGTGTATGATTATAAAGCTGATTTTTTTGCGTAGAGATGGATTCTTTTTCAAGATGGGACATAAGTCGCTTTTGCCAACTTTGCTCCCATGCCATAAGCCAAAGGTATTGTAGCTTCATTATTTCCGAATCGCCCTTGTTTTCAATAACTACGGGAAAAATTTCCATTTTCAATTGCTTGGCGGTCAATAGCCTGACCGCTAGGTAGTCTTTTAGCTCAATTGGGTAGGCCTCTTGCCACGCTTGTGTGCTTCTATGTTTAATGTAACCCGTCCAACCTGGCAATGCGGCCAATTGATGGGTAAATATAGTTAGGACCTCTTGTTCTGAATACCCTGATAATATTTCAGAAAGGGCCTCATCACTGGTTTTCGCAATATCCTTACGTTGTATTTTTCCAATTTCAGCATCATAGGGGCCCAATTGCCTCCACGCCTTATAAAAACCTGATTTTTTATGGGGCATTTCCCATTCGGCAAGACCCTCATCCATAAAGGCGGATAACCATTTTACCATGATCCTGTCTAAATCATGGTTTTGGTTTAGGATTTGAATCGGCCGCTCGGATTCCATTTGTTTCAAATAGGATTCCGGTGTTGCTTTGAATCCATTTTCTTTCAATATGTTAACGAGTTCTACTTTTTCTATCTCTTCACTTTCCCAAGCCTTACGATAAATTGATGCGTCCGGATATACCCTGGCATTCAATATTTGTTTAGCTTGACTAACAGCTTCTGAAAATGGTAACTGTTCGTAACCACTAAGTGGATTGGATGTTACAAAGGAATATAGGGGCCAAGTATTTCCGATAACCTTGGAGGCTTCTTCAATTTGATATTTCAGGTTTATTAGCTTCATTGAAATTTGGATTTATACATTAAAATTGTACGATTTTTGGGCTGTGAGAGGTTGAGCAATTTGACATATATCCATGGAATTTTGCGATAGATGCCAAGTTTCATTAGAAAAAAACCGATCAAGAACACAATACCAAAAACAATTTGGGTTATTGATAGCTGAGTAGGCGAAGCCACTAAAGGCATGTCTACCATAAGTTCGGTAACACCATTATAGATCAACGAATACACACCAATACCTGAAATAAAAAGAACAGGTGGAAGTATGATTCTCTGAATTCCTGAAAGCGGATTATGCTTTAGGATATTATAAGTAGCCTGTCCTATTGTAATCGATACGATGAGCGTAAGGAAGATACCGCTATCCAAATGCATTCCCTTGCCAGTGAACAGGACAAAGAGGTATGCGCCCATTAGACTGAACAATAGAACAATAAGCGCTTGAAACCATTTTATCCGGATTACTGGTGGTTCGGTGGGTCTTGATTGTTCAATTTCTTCACCGGATGAAAGAAAAAGATAGGCTTTGTAAAACCCGTGCAGGATCAAATGGGCAATCGCTGCATTGAAAAATCCCAATCCACATTGCATAATCATAAAACCCATCTGGGCAATGGTGGAACACGCCAAGCGTTGCTTAACGTTGACTTGAATCAATTTGGTGAATTGAGCCAGTATCGCTGTAAGTCCACCAATAACCAGAAGTATTTCCAATGTATTGGAAGCAATCAGTAAAGGGGCAAACATGGTCAGTAATATCCCGGAACCATTTACAAAACCTGCATGCATTAGTGCAGAAGCAGGCGTGGGTGCAGTCATGGCAGAGAGCAACCATTTATGAAACGGAAATATGGCGGATTGTATCAGTGCTGCCATAATGATGCATAAGGCCGAAATCACTTTAATAGAGCTCGGTGTTTGCGTTATGGAAGCAACCCATTCGCTTATCGTAACTGTATTATTATAGGACGCCGGTAACAGCAGGCCTATACTTAAAAAAACACTGCCGATGATGAAGTATTGCCGCGTAAAGCGTTTGGCTTCCCGCGCATCTCCCCAATTGGAATCCAGACCTATCAATCCAGACATGATGGTGCCCATGAGCAACCAACTCAGCAGCAGTAAAACAAGGTGCTCGGATACTACAAAAAGCATTACGCCCAGTGTGAATCCAAGCGACAATAACATAAACTTTGTTTTTTGGTCCTTGTCTTTGAAGTACGCGTTGGCGTATGTTCCAATTATCGCACTAAAAAACGTTATGGTGGTCCATAACAATGAGGTAAATCCGTTTATTCTAAAAAGATTTTCCCATCGCCAATCAGGAATATTTGGGTAAAAAGAGATGGCAAAAGTCAGATTGGCCAAAAAGAATGCCCAAAATAAAACCGGGATTGTCCCGGTAATATCAGTTTTTTTGGAAGAGATTTTGATGGTACTCGTTATTGGTGTCATTATCTTGGTGGTTTTAAAGAATTATCTATTCTTTTTTTCCTCTTCTGGAATTATTCTTCGAACCCCACTTCGCATATTTGCCAATAGAGCAACGCTTAGAATAAAGCTGCACAATAAAATACGATCAAGGAATAGGGATTCGTTCCAATAAGAGAGCGCAATAAAGGATACTATCAATAGCATACCTACAAGAGTTATTGTTGTTTTTTTTGATGATTGCATAGAAATTAAATTTGTGTTTTGGTTTAGTATGGCTTATTTATCAGGAGGTTTATTCCCGGATGGTCATTTATCAATCTTCCAGCGTAATTTCTAATATGCCGTTTATTGTTACATTTTTACCTTTGCTCCTTGCTTGGTTTACAATGTCTCGAGCAGTTTGTTTTTCGAGCTCCAACTCTTGTATGCGGTTGTCCAATAAATTGGTCTTGCCATGATGATTTCCTTCCCAAATCTTTAATCTTTGAATCTTGTGGAAGTTGATTTTTTCATCAATTAGTGAGGTAATAACATCGGAAGCTTCGATTGGGGTGAATTTTCCGTCTACTAATTGAATTTTTTGTTTGTCGATCAAGATTTCAGCTAATTCTTTTGTTTCCATGTTTTGGTTTTAACAATGATTTCGATTGCAAAGGTTATAGATATTTATCATTAATTTTTATTTATATTTATAATAATAAACATTAAAAATATTTATGAATTATACGTTACATCAACTTCAAATATTTCTTAAAATAACTGAATTACAGAGTATTACGAAGGCTTCGGAAGAGCTTCATTTAACACAGCCAGCCGTATCTATACAGCTTAAAAATTTTCAAGATCAATTTCCAATTCCATTGACCGAAGTGGTCGGCAGGCGACTTTTTATCACTGATTTTGGTAAGGAAATTGCTCAAGCCGCCCAAAAAATCATAAATCAGGTTCAAGAAATCAACTATAGGACAATGGCCTATCAGGGCAAGCTATCAGGTCGCCTGAAAATATCGGTGGTATCAACAGGAAAATATGTTATGCCATATTTCATGTCAGGTTTTATGAAAGCGAATAGTGGAGTGGATCTAGTAATGGATGTGACCAATAAAGCCAAGGTAGTAAGAAGCTTGGAGCTTAATGAAGTTGATTTTGCCTTGGTTTCCGTCCTCCCCGATAAATTAAATGTTCAGGGAGTGGAATTAATGCCCAATAAATTAATTTATGTATGCAATTACAATAGGGAATTGTCCAAAAGCCCGACCAAAAAAAAATTGTTCGAACAAATACCCTTGATTTACAGGGAACCGGGCTCTGCTACACGAAATGCAATGGAGGGATTTATAGAACAAAACAATTTTAAGGTCAACAAGAAGATGGAGTTGACCTCCAATGAAGCTGTTAAGCAAGCTGTAGTTTCCGGACTCGGTTGTTCAATAATGCCGCTAATCGGAATAAAAAATGAATTGTTGAACAAAGATTTAAAGATTGTCCCAGTAAAAGGTCTACCAATAACTACTACTTGGAACCTAATCTGGTTAAAGTCAAAAAATCTCTCGCCAGCTGCAGTTGCCTTTTTGAATTATCTGGAAGAAAAAAAGGAAGAAATAATCAAGAATAAGTTTGACTGGATAGATGATTTTTGAATTTGAAATTTTCGATTCTTGTAAGCATCCTGTTTGGATGTGACAATCTGTAATAAAGTTACATTGGGGGAGCAATGGGAACCTGCAAAATTTGTAGATTTACTACAGCTATTCCAAGAATAATGATGGATACAACCTTTCCGCTGACTGCCGGACTTATCGCTTCTATTCTTCATGTTATTGCTGGTCCCGATCATTTGGCGGCTGTGGCCCCCTTTGCCATTGAATCGAAAAGAAAAGCATGGAAAATCGGACTTTTTTGGGGTATCGGACATTTGGTGGGCATGATTGCCATCGGTTTGCTGTTCGCCGTATTCAAGGAAATTATTCCAGTTGATGAGATTTCTAATTACAGCGAGCAATTGGTAGGCTTGGTATTGGTGGGTATAGGTTTTTGGGCATTGTACCGAATATTCAGAAAAAGAAAAAAGCACAAGCATTTGCATGTACATGCCGAGAATTCCCCGGTGATTCACACACATGAACACCATCATGACCATACTGGGTCGCATCATCATGTACACAGCGAAAAACTGAAGCAGAACAACTTTGCTTCCTTTTCCATAGGCATTTTGCATGGTTTGGCCGGAATTTCCCATTTTTTATTGTTCCTGCCTGTTTTGGGTTTTGAAACACAATCGGATTCAATTGCCTACATTATTGGTTTTGGGATAGGAATACTCGTGGCAATGATCACATTTGCCTTTGTCATCGGCAAGGTGTCCTCCATAGCAAAAAATGGTTATAGCGATATGTTTTTTAATGGAATCAGAATGGCAGGCGGACTCTTTGCCATTATAATCGGTGTTTATTGGATTTTTAGTTTTTAACAGATTCGTGGCAATTGCTCTCCAATCATGGGAGTCACCATGCGCTTTCCTCCAATAACACTGTGCATCACAACTTTTTTTGGGTGTTCTGTGGTAAATTCACCAATACAGGCAGCCCTTGGACTTTTTTCATGTTTTTTCATGAGCTCCAAAACACCATCAGCAATGCTAGCATCTACAATAGTTACAAAAATGCCCTCATTCGCTACAAAAAGGGGGTCCAAGCCCAATATTTCGCAAGCTGAAGCTACTTGTTCATCCAAAGGTATTTCGGTTTCCTTGATGGAAACTCCCAATGCTGTATCACTGGCTATTTCTGAAAGTACGCTCGCCAGTCCACCTCGAGTTGGATCTCGAAACAAATGGATTTTGTTTCCGAAGGAATCCAGAAGGTCGTTCACCAAAAAGTTGAGATTGGTCGTATCACTTTCAATGGTGGATTCAAATTCCAGACCGTCCCGTTGCGACATAATGGCCATACCGTGCTGCGCCACGGGGCCACTGATGATTATTTTGTCTCCAGCCTTTATTTTCTCGACCGAAATATCAGCTTTGGGGTGAACCTTTCCAAACCCCGTAGTATTGATAAAGATTTTATCCCCCTTGCCGCGTTCCACAACTTTGGTGTCGCCTGTAATGATTTGTACCCCGGACTGATCGGCTGTTTTTTTGATGGACTCCACAATCTTCACAAAATCTTCCATGGGCAACCCTTCTTCCACCACAAACGCCAAGGATAAAAATTTAGGATCGGCCCCGCACATGGCCACATCGTTCACTGTGCCATTCACGGCCAGCTCGCCAATATTGCCCCCTTTGAAAAAAATGGGGGATACGACAAAACTGTCCGTGGAAATGGCCAATTCACCATCCACCTTTATTATGGAACCATCATGTTTTTGATTGAGATAGGGGTTGCTGAACGTTTCGAAAATTATGTGGTCCAATAAATCGCGGGTCATCAATCCGCCGCTTCCGTGTCCTAAGTTTATGGTGTTGTATCCAAGGTCTTTATTGCTCATGGTCAGGATGTGATTAGGTGGTTTGAAAAATGATAATATGCTGCGCATGCACCTTCAGATGATACCATGGGTGCTCCCAAGGGGTTCGAAGGTGTGCACGCCTTTCCAAATTGTTCACATTGGTGTGGTTTTTTGATTCCTTTTAAAATTTGCCCTGCTATGCAATTCGAATTTTCGGGAGTGGCAATGGAACTAATTTTGAATTTGGTTTCGGCATCAAAATCAATAAACTCTTTTTTAAGACAGTATCCACTATTGGGTATGGAGCCGATGCCTCGCCATTCCCGATCGGAAATTTCAAAAACGGATGCCATCATTTTTTTGGCCTCAACATTTCCTTCTTCCTTCACCACTCGGGAATATTGGTTTTCCAGTTTGTATTCCCCTTTTTCCAGTTGCAAGAGCGCCATATAAATTCCTTGTACAAGGTCCAAGGGCTCAAATCCGGTTATGACAATGGGTATTTTAAATTTATCTACCAATGGATAATATTCTTTCATCCCCATGATGGCACAAACGTGACCTGCCCCAAGAAATGCATCGATGGTACATAGTTCATCGTCCAAAATACCTTCCATGGCCGGGGGAACAAGCACATGCGAAACCAAAATGGAATAATTGGTAACGTTTTCTTTTTTGGCATGCAAAACAGATAGGGCATTTGCAGGGGCCGTTGTTTCAAATCCGACGGCAAAGAACACCACCTCTTTATCGGGATTCTGTTTGGCAATGTTCACTGCTTCCAAAGGTGAATAAAGAATACGAAGGTCCCCACCATCGGCTTTTGCTTCCAAAAGACTTTTTTTGCTTCCGGGTACACGTACCATGTCACCGAACGAGCAAACGATAACACCATTTTCCAATAAATCAATGGCTTTGTCTATCAAGTTGAGCGGGGTAACACACACAGGGCAACCTGGACCATGAATCATTCGTACATTTTCTGGCAACAAGTTAATGATGCCGTTTTTCACCAATCCATGGGTCTGTCCACCACAGATTTCCATTATGTTCCATGTTTTGGTCGCGGTTTTCGCTATCAGGTCCAAATATTTTTTGGTGTCCTCAAGGTTTCGATATTCACTCAAATACTTCATCGCTCAATTTTTTATATGTTGGTGGTACATCAACTGCCCGAAAGAAATGTTTTCATCGTTTGGACTTAAGTTACGATTAAAATATAGCTTGTAATTATCTCTCGATATTTCTTTTATCATGTCTACCAAGACAGTATTTTGGAATACACCTCCGCTCATGGCAATCTCATGGATGTTGAAATGTTCTGCCATTTTAATGACTACCGTTGCCAGTGTGTACAGAAAGTCCGCTATGATTCCCTCTTTCTTTTTACCGGTTTTAAAATCTAAGTATAGATTGTTGAAGAGCTCTTTTGTGGGAACTACTCCGTCGACAATTTTAGATACGTAGGAGTTACAATCTTCAAGTTGATAGGACACAATTTGATTTTCCAATAGAATGGCAGCTTCACCTTCGTAAGTATTAAAATCGCAAAGGTCCAATAGGGATGCTACGGCATCAAATAGTCTGCCCACCGATGAGGTTTTCAGTGATTCATTTTTCTTTACATGATCGTAAACCGATATTTCTTGTTTGGAGAATTTTTGATCGATTTCAGGTTGCATGGTATCATCAGCTAAGGAGAAAAAGGAAATTCTCGGTTCCTTGGCCATTTTGTCACCGGCCAACCAATCGTAATAATCAAAATGGCCTATGCGTTTCATTTCTTCCTTTTGATAGCTAAAGAACTCCCCACCCCAAATTTGGGCGTCCTCTCCGAACCCAGTTCCATCCCAAACCACACCCATGATTGCCGCTTCAGTATCAAAAAGTGAATGCTCTCCCAACACGGAAGCAAAATGGGCCTTATGATGTTGCACTTCATGTAAATCCACTTTTAACGAGTTGGCAAGCTCAATGCCATGACGAGTGCTATTGTATCCTGGATGTTTGTCCACTAAAACAATTTCAGGTGTTTCTTCAAAGAGCTTCATGAACCTTTCTGCGGTCAGTGTATAGCGCTCAAATACATCAAAATGATCAAGGTTTCCCAAATATTGACTGATATATAGATAGTCGTTGGGCAGAAAAGCAATCGTACTTTTTAGGTGCCCGCCCATGGCCATGATCTTTTTGGTGTTATGGATATCGACATCAAAATTTGGACTAAGCCCCCTCGATCTTCTAAAGATTATTTTTTCGTTGTTGCGTGGACTGAATTTGACTACTGAATCATCTTGTGGATTGGTAATTTTTAAATCATGGTCCAAGAAATAATCAGCGACCTCTCTCAACTCTCGATGTGCTATTGTTTCATCATTGATAATCGGCGATGCATGTATGTTACCACTGGTGGCAACGATTGGAACCTTCAACTCTGCAGCCAACAAATGTAAAATTCCGGAGTAGGGGAGCATAACCCCCAATTGGTTTAGTTTGGGAGCGAGCTCATTTAAAGCCAAATTACCTGTAAAGTCTGTTTTTGGAATTATTACAATAGGACTTTCTGGAGAAGTGAGCGTTTTTTCTTGAACCTCGGTTAGTTTTAATTGCTGCTTTAGCAACTTCAATGAGGGATACAAAATGGCAAATGGTTTTGTGGGCCTGTTTTTTCTTTCCCGAAGTTTATTGATGACTTCTGCATTACTGGCATCGCAGCACAATAGGTAACCGCTTGTGTTTTTAATGGCAATGATATTGCCTTCCTTAATCAGGTTTGCGGTTTTTTCAATAGGATATTCTGCTGAAATGATGTTGCCTTTAGCTGTTGATAGTTTGAGCGCTATACCACAATTGGAGCAAGTATTGGTCTGTGAATGAAACCGTCTATCGGAAGGGTCTTCATACTCGTTGGCGCAGGTCTGGCACATTTTAAAAGCTTCCAAATTAGTGTTGTCCCGCTCAAAAGGAAAGGAATTGGTAATGGCCCATCGTGGGCCGCAGTTTACACATGTGGTAAAGGGGTAGTGATAGCGCCGATTATTTTTATGGGTGATTTCCTCCTTGCAGTCATCACAAATGGCAAAATCGGGTGTGAGCTGCAAGTTCAGTTTTCCTGTTTTTTGGGAGGGAACAATATAAAACCCATCAAAGTGCTTATGTTCCTCTTGATAAAGATGGTGTTCCTTTATTTTGGATGCCTTGGGAGGGTGTTCTGTCAATATTCGGTAAAAGGAGTGGACTACATCTTCGTCACCGTTAAGATAGATTACGACACCTTTTTCATTATTGGAAACAGTGCCATTCAATTGAAATTTAGCGGCCAAATTGAAGACATGGGGTCTAAACCCAACCCCCTGAACTCGACCGGTCACTAATATTTTGTAGGTTTTGGGCACTTTATGAAATTTGTTCGTGCAAAGTCTTGTTCAGACTTATGATTTGTTCAATGGCCTTGGGTATTGCATTTTTTACCTCAGGTGCCAGTTCGGTGGTCATTGGAACCACTTTTTCTATGGAAATGGTAAAAAGATATAGGTCCGGCTGGGATTCCATAAGGTAAACTGCTTCGATCATATCTTTTAAACCAACGTCATGAACGCTTAAGGCAGACGGAAAGTCACTGGCGAATTTTGGACGTATAAGCGAGATGGTTCCTTCTTCTTTTCCATCCATGGTGGCATCAACAAAAATTATTTTGTTATAGCTTTCAAAACAATTGAGCAATAAAAACCCACCAGTACCGCCATCGAGGATATCAACATAGGGGGGCAACTCCAATTTGTCCATTTCCTGAATCAAATGTACCCCAACACCTTCGTCTCCCATTAAGAAGTTGCCCACCCCCAAAATCAAAATACTCTGTGATTTGTCCTTTTCAAAGTAAAAGGCATCACTGCTGACAGCAATAGGTTTTTTATCCAAATCCGTTTTGGTTTTCGTTGATTGTGTCATTTTTTTGGTTATTCTATGATTTCCAACTCCTCTTCATCGACAGGCTCTTCGGTTTCTTCTTCTTCCTCAATTTTTTTAAGGCGTTCGTCACATACAAACTTATAACCTCCGAACATGGAAGAAACTTCTCCTCTTCCTTCAAGCCAATCATGATAGAAAACAAGATAGACATGTATCAATGTGAAAAGGATAAAAAGCCAAGTGGATATATGGTGGATGGTTCTCACAATAAAATCACCTCCTAAAAAGGGAACTACCCAACTGAACATTTTTGGCAACCACCAACTAGCGGTCGAGGAATAAAGCCCAAAACCCGTGAATACTTGTACCAAAGCCAATAAAAATAAGACCACATAGGAAAATGCGGCCACACTGTTATGACCTATGCTGATATCTCTAATGTCCGGTTTTTTTTCATTGGCAAGAAATACATCGACTTTGATTACGTGCAAAAAATTACGCCACATCTTCTTGCTGAAGGGCCAAAAGGCGCGCCAACTGGAAAACTTGTTCCCAACAAAGGACCAATAGACTCTAAGAATCATATTGAAAAAGAAAACGTAGGCTGTTGCAAAGTGAATAAAACGCACCGTTCCAAACCAATAGGAATCACTGGCCTCTGCGTTGGACATAATGGCGGGCGGGTCGGCTATAATAAACCCGGTTACTGCCAATATGGTTATTGAAAATGCATTGATCCAGTGGAAAACCCTAACAGGGAGTTCCCATACATATACCCGTCTAAATTTACGTGTTTCCATGGTCTGTCATTTTCTAGATTTCGCAGCTTGAAACGTTCTGTACTTGAGAAATATGTTTACCGTGCTCATCATACAAATGGACAGCACAGGCGATGCAGGGGTCAAATGAATGGATGGTACGTATAATTTCCAATGGCAATTCAGGATCCGCAACAGGAGTACCTAAAAGGGTGGATTCATATGCGGAACGTTGTCCTTTGGGGTCTCTTGGAGATGCATTCCAAGTAGAGGGAACCACTAATTGGTAATTTTCGGTCTTCCCATCTTTAATTTGTATCCAGTGACCAAGGGCGCCCCTCGGTGCTTCGGCAAAACCGACTCCTTTTGATTCGCTTGGCCATAATTCCGGCTCCCATTTGTCCATATTGGCCATTCGGGTGTCCCCATTTTTTATGTTTTGCAATAAAGTGTCGTAAAACTCCATGGTCCAATTGGCGACCAGCTGTGTCTCGATACCCCTTGCCGCTGTTCTGCCCAATGTGGAGAACAATGCCTCTACGGGAACATCTAAATGACCCAAAGCACCATTTACAGCTTCCTGGATTTCTTTGTTACCACGGGCATAGCCCACCAATAATCTGGATAAAGGGCCAACTTCCATAGGCTTACCTCTCCAACGAGGTGTTTTTATGAAGCTGTATTTTTGATTGACATCCAACTGGTCATAAGGTGGTTTGGGACCAGAGTAATTGATGTTGGTCTCCCCGTCCCATGGGTGTTTCCCATGGTCCTTTCCTTCTGAATATTCGTCGTACCAAGAGTTATTGATGAATTCCGCGATGTCATCATTTCTATGGTCAACATCGTACACTTTGGATAGGTCTCTATCTAAGATGATCCCTTGTTGAAATTTGAAATTGGATATATCACCATAACCGTTAGTCGGGAAGTCACCATAGGACATATAGTTGCCAAATCCTTTTCCAATGGCACCCCAATCTTTGTAGAAAGAGGCTATGGCCAACAAATCAGGGATGTATACCTGCTCCACAAATCGTTTGCCCTCTTCCAACAGTCGTCCAACATAGGCCAAACGTTCTGCGTTTATCCCTCCAGGGCTTTCGGTGTTGATGGCGCAGGCCATACCACCAACCAAGTAGTTGGGATGGGGGTTTTTACCACCGAAAATGGTATGGACCTTCACAATTTCTTTTTGCCATTCCAGTGCTTCAAGATAGTGGGCAACTGCCAAAAGGTTAACTTCTGGGGGCAATTTCAT
>CEOE01006199.1_pt1 | contig 14871 bp, 12 predicted proteins | sample 530211 | NCBI WGS metagenome assembly CEOE01 (sample SAMEA2619779, study PRJEB7988) | marine metagenome | isolation source: saline water (ENVO:00002010), including
ACTCTCATGCAAAGGTAAGATCAACCATTTAATCCGCTTACCCATAATTTCGAGTTTACGCACTGATAGATGCAATCCTGTATATTTACATTGTAGGGTTACATACATGCGATCATCATCAATTGGCCAATCTATTTTCATCGAGTCAGTGTTGATGCATTTATCTTCTAACCGCCTATACAATTTGACTGAACAGTTTTTGTATGAACAAAAATAATAATATACTTGTATTTACTCTTTTAAATCAGAGATCTGAATAATAACGAACTATATTAAATGTAATATAAACAATGACGGATGCACCATCGCAAGAAGCCCCGAAGCAAAGGCATTGGGAATCAAGATGGGACAACCTCTGTTCCAGATCCGCGACCTGGTACGTCGGTATGACGTGATCGTCAAATCCAGCAACTATGCACTCTATGGCGATATCAGCCGACGGGTGATGACGCTCATAGCAAATGAGGCACCGGACAGCGCAATCTATTCGATAGATGAAATTTTTGTCGATTTGGACAATATGCCCATCGATCATGATCGATGGGCACTGGATCTGAAGGTGAAGATCCTGCGTGAAACCGGGATACCTGTCGGGATTGGCATCTCGAGCACAAAAACACTAGCGAAGCTCGCGAACCGCTTGGCAAAGAAATCCTCCAAAGCACAGGGCGTTGTTGTCCTCGATGATCAGAAATGGATCGACGTTGCCCTGAACCGAACCGAGGCAGTCGATGTTTGGGGAGTTGGGCGAAAGTCTGCCCTAAAGCTCGCCACCTTTGGCGTTACCACTGCTCTTCAGCTTCGCGATATGCCCGATCCGGCCGCCCGGAAAATGATGACGGTCGGCGGCCTGAAAACAGTGCGCGAACTACGTGGCATTCGCTGCATCGATCTCGATGACAGCCCAGCACAGCGCGAAACGGTGTGCGTGTCGAGATCCTTCGGAAAAGAGATTGGCGACAAGGAAAGGTTAAAAGAAGCACTGATTACATTCGCCGGCCGGGCATGTGCAAAGTTGCGCCGGCTGGATCTCGTCGCGTGCCGGATTCAGCTCTTCATTCTAAGCAACGGATTCAAAAAAGATCAACCGCAATTCTCGCGTGGTTGCGAGCTGACAATGACGCCCGCAACGAATGACACAAGGATTGTGAGCAACCTAGTTGGCCAGAACATCAATCGGATCTGGCGCAATGATCTTGCTGTGAAAAAAGCCGGCATATTGATGCTGGATTTGTGCCGCCCGGAAGATGCCCCCAGAGACCTTTTCACGGGGCATTGCCAACTGGACAATCCATTGATGAAAGCAATTGATCAGCTTGAAGGGAAGTTCGGAAAGGAAGCTGTGACGATTGGCAGAATGTCTAGGTCAAACGGCCCGGACTGGTTTATGACGTCCACCAATCGATCCCCATGCTATACGACGAAATGGAAAGACATTCCTGCAATTCGGTAGCTGGAAATATGAAGTCAAAGTGACATAGCTCCGCCAGTTGCTTCTAATCTCTCCGCATGTTGCTCCATTTATGGATATCAACCTGATCAATGCTCAGGAAATCAAGTCCGTTGCACTCAGAGCGGTCTTTTTGCTGTTTCGCTGGCATATCACTCAATGAGGGATAGCGTGGTGCCGGATTTGTATTTCCCCAAGTGCTCGCTTAGCCAATATAATTGGCCCGAGAAGCGATGCAAATCCAACGGCCATAATCAGAAGCCCAAGGTTTGTGGCAGTCATGTTATGTCCAATCCCCCCTTAATTGGAATCTGGCTGTGTGTCGGCCAACGCGAACTTGTCTTTGGAGGCAAGCCCGAATGAACATGCCAGTTTAACACCGATAGGTCGAGAACGTTTAGTTCATCTGATGGAGGGCGGGTACAGCCCAGAGAGTGCGGCCTCTTCGCAATACCGGTCGTCCATCAAGCGCCGTCGCCATCGCCTTGCCCCACACACCGGCCCAACTAGATTACAGTTCACTGGTTTTTAGCAAAATACTTTACTGCCCTACACTTTTAAGGTGTAGTACCCGATGGACTGGTTAGGGAATTTTATGTGGTCTGACAACGAAACTGACATTGACTATTTGAACCATTCTGAAGTTGCAGAGATGATCTGCGATATGATTTCAGATGACACGCTTTTGCCCCTGTCAGTAGGTGTTTATGGCGGATGGGGTGTTGGCAAATCAAGCATTCTGCAACTCGTAAACAAACAGCTCCTAAGTGATGAGAACACAATAGTCATCGAGTTCGACGCATGGCTGTATCAAGGGTTTGATGAAGCAAAGTCGGCCCTTATGACGGTCATTTCTCAAACTCTCATCGCAGAAGCACCCGACAGTTTGAAGGAGCAGGCAAAAAGTCTATTCCAACGGGTAAATAAGCTTAGGTTTCTGGGCCTTGGGGCCGAACTTGGGATGGCGGCGCTGGGGCTGCCTACGTTCGGTTTTGTGTCACGAACAATCGCATCTGGCGCTGATGTCTTTTCTGGTAAAGGAGATACCGGAGACCTTGAAGCCATTCAGGATGGCGTGGTGGCTGCATCTGACAAAGTTAAAGGGCTGATTGATCCAAAGGACGTTCGATCTCCTCCAGAAGAAATTGCTGCATTTAAGACAGAGTTTTCGACCCTTCTAAGTAACTTAGACAAACGTTTGGTCGTTTTCGTGGATAATCTTGATCGCTGCCTCCCAAAGACTGCAATCGAAAACCTTGAAGCGATGCGACTATTTCTTTCCTTGCCTAATACTGCATTTGTAGTAGCTGCAGATGTAGACATGGTTCGGCATGCGGTAGCCAACCATTTTTCAGGGGCATCAAAGAAACATGTCGATGACTACTTGGACAAGCTAATACAGTTCCCGGTAGCTGTACCTAGGCTCGGCCTCCAAGAAGTGCAGGCATTCCTTAGTATGTTAGTGCTTTCACGATCCTCTTCGGTTGCCTCCAGTGCTTTAGAAAACGCTCGCACTTACTTGCTGGGAACCATCCAAAACTCATGGTCGGAAAGTGGTGAGTTCTCACTCGATGAGCTTGCGAAACTTGTTTCAGCAGATGCCGATCTGAAAACACAGCTTGAGAATGTCCTTAGGATAGCCCCTACGCTCTCAAAATCAAAAGCGGTGCTAGGAAACCCTAGGATCATCAAAAGGTTGATGAACACTGTTCGTATGCGGCATGGCCTTGCCAATAGGCGCAAGATGAACTTGGACGAAGCAGTCATTGCGAAGATTTCTTTGTTTGAACGATGCACCAATGAACGGGCATTCGGCGATCTGCTTGAGCTGGTTAACGCTTCGCCAAAAGGAAAAGTTAAGGGACTCTCCGCAAGCAATTTAGAAAAAATTGGCACTTCCACAGCAGGTTTTCCTGAGAGCTGGCATGACCACAGAGATTTCGTTGCAGAGTGGGGGCAATTATCACCTGAACTCTCAAATATTGACTTGCGGGCAGCCGTTTATCTGGCAAGGGAAACTCTGCCGCTTCAAATCAAAGACACCGTACTTTCCCCGGAAACGACAACTGCAATCCAAGCTTTGTTAAAGATCCCAACAAGAACTTCAAATGCGGGTGCAAATGCAGTCAATCAAATACTCCCAGGTGAAAGATCGGCGGCGATGAGTGAGTTAGTTAATTCTTTGCGCCAAGACAGTGACTGGTCTCGCAAACGCGCTGACGTCAATGGTGCAGTAGTCCTCGCCACTACGCATCCAGAAACCAAAGATGAGCTTTTGCGCTTCCTTACGAGCATCCAACAACCTAGAGCATGGCTCAAAAGCCTGATCGAAAAACTACATGAAGGGAGCTAGTATTGGGTACATCTGCATCTTCTAAGGGGGGGCGTGGTCGCAACCCATTGGTTCCTGAATGGGCGGATGACCAGCCCGGAACTCCGCTCCCTCCATCAGATCCAAATCGATACAGGTCATTCCGCAAGAGTTTTGGAGACTACGTTTCAGGAGGAGGTGGCAGGCCCCCTCTCCAGAAGGCTCTAGGTAGGTTTGCGCGACAAGCTTCGGGGGGCGCCAACGTCGGCCCGAGACGCCTCGGTCAGGTGGTCTCATCCGGTGGCGCATTCGGCGAAACGTTGAAAGCAATCGCTGACGGAAATGATGTCGAAGGGCTAGATGCAAGCCGTTACATAGGCAAAACAGTAGATCGGTTCGCCCAGGAGCTTGCAGAACATTTAGGTGGAGACAGCCCCGACGCGGATATTATCCAGATTGCTGTGCAGGAAGCAATTGAGCAGGTACTCGATGTTGATACTGATTTCGATCCGAATTCTCTGACCGACGACAATATTGCGCAAATCATGATCGAGTACCTCGCCCATTCAATTTTTCAAATCGTCGTCAACGAGGCGGGAAATTCGTGGAACCGATCCGACGATGTGGTGACGTCGGCCAAGCGTGAGACAGAGATTTTGGACTTAACGAGAGAGCATGTTGAGCAGTCCTTCGCATCACAGGTGCAAAACAAGGGCGTTCAACTCGGTTCCAATGCGGTGGAAAGCTATATGCGTGCAGCAGCCCGACACGTTTGGCAAACTTGGGAGCGCTATGATGACTAAATGCGTTGTGCAATTCCAAACTGGTCAGGTTTCGCCATCAGCAGCCATTGCCTCCAATGGTCGCGTTGTTAGATTATACGATACCTGCCACCACATAGATAAGGCTGGTTTCATTGGAAGAGCTCTACCTGACAGGGTTGAACGGTTGGGTGCGCCAACTTCTACTGCTGCTTTTGATTTTCTTACCATTTCGATGGCAGTCACTGCTGCTGATACATTTTTTCGCAGGGAAGACATGTCTGACAACGGTTGGGCGCGTGACTTCGAAATTCAGCTACCTGTTGTGCAGCCAAGTAAATGGACGGCTGCTCAACCATTGTTGCAGAAAATTCTAAATTTTCTAACGGGTGATCATTGGCAATTTACGTTCTTACCGAACGGACCATCCAAGCCAAACGCAGTTGGCGGACGGCTTAGGAATAAATCCAACCTATTAGGCGTTGATAGCGTATGCCTATACTCAGGCGGTTTGGATAGCTGGCTTGGCGCAAAGCATCTGATTGCAGGTGGCAACAATCCAATCCTTGTCAGTCACGCTTATCCACAAGACGCCCAACGTCAGAACTACTTGTATGACCACCTAGGGCATCCTCTTCAACGTTTCGCATTCAATGCCAGCCCGAGGCAATCTGGAAGCGCGAACGACACAACTATGCGAGGAAGAAGTTTCAATTTTCTGGCAATGGGAGCTGTTTGTGCAGATGCTATCGCTGGCCTCAATGGGTTGGAGAAAGTGCCACTATACATACCAGAAAATGGCTTTATTGCATTGAATGCTCCGCTAACCCCACGGCGGATAGGATCTCATAGTACACGCACGGCGCACCCGAATTATCTCTCTAAGATGCAAGACTTATTCTCACTCGTTGGAATAAGCGCCGACATACAAAACCCTTTTTGGACCATGACCAAGGGCGAGATGATGACCAACGCCGCACTATCTTCGAAAGATCAGAGATATGCCAGTCAAACTGTGTCATGCGGCAAGTGGAAACGAAAGAGTGAGCAATGTGGTCGCTGCCTGCCTTGTCTCATCCGTAGGGCATCCTTCCATAAAGCGGGGATTGTCGATAATACACCGTATACCTACTCAATTCCTCAGAATTTCGCCGAGCATGAAGGTACGAAGAAAGACGATCTAATGGCAGTTATCAGGGCCGTTCAACCGACCACAAAAAAGCAACGACTATTAAACGCGATGAAATCCGGTCCTCTTCCGACTGACGATACCGAACGCAATACGTGGCTCTCCGTTTATGAACGAGGGCTTAGAGAACTTGGCTCTTTTCTCAAAAGCCAGGGCATCAAGTGTGATTGATTTTCACTGCCACCTTGATTTGATGGAATATCCCGCAAGAGCTGTGCAGGAACTGGAAGCCGCGCAGGCTTACGTTCTTTCTGTGACGACGATTCCTAAGGCCTTCCCGAAAACATCTCGGCTGGTTAAAAAAAATGGCCGAATTCGTACTGCACTCGGCTATCATCCCCAGCTTGTCGGTGAGCGGTCTAACGAGATGCCGCTGTTTGAAAGTATGCTCAGCGAAACTCGGTATGTTGGTGAAGTCGGGTTAGATGGTGGCAAAGAGTTTGCGAAATCGAAGCATTCTCAGTCAAAAGTTTTCGCCGAAATACTTTCCCTTTGCAGGACGGACGGCTCTAAAATTATATCAATTCATAGCCGTCACGCAGCAGAGGCAGTACTTGACAAAATCGAAGAGCACCCAGGTTGTGGCATTCCAATCTTACACTGGTTTACAGGAAATCGTTCTGAATTGGATAGAGCGATAAAACTGGGGTGCTGGTTCTCTGTCGGCGCTCCAATGCTGCGAAGTGCGAAAGGGAAAGCTGCAATCGCAAGGATACCACGAGAACGTATATTGACTGAGACCGACGCCCCGTTTGCCAGCAACAACATTAGATCATCATTGCTTCAGGCAACAAGGGAACTCTCCAATATTTGGAAAATAGATGAAGACGAAGTAACAAGCACCATAAAGGCGAACCTTACATCGTTGGTGTCTTGACCAATCGTGGGGGACGCATCGAGACAGCCAATGCCGATTTCAAGGTTGCTATAAGCTCTTGTGTCATCATGCCTTTAAATTCTCGAGCACATAGACGGGTGCTACAATTCGAGACACCGCGTCGCTCAGCACTGGGTTCGAAAAGCCCAGTCCATTCGAAAGGGAGATGGCCCAAACGAGCGCTTTGAACCCAATGACCACTTTCGAAACGCAAAGGAATATGTCTCGCCAACGCAGTGAAAGTCCATAATCCACCCTTCTTGTATAAGACAGAGTGTTATTCAAACCGAAAAATTACGCCAGAATGGACTTGGAGCTGATTACGGTTCTTCTGTCTCCAACGGCAACACATCATCAGATGTCGGCATATCCTTTAGCTCAGCTATCAACACATCCATCAGTTCCACACCCTCTCGACAGTGGCTTCTTCACTATCAGTAAGGGTAATTTCTTGAAGCATCCGTTTCAAATTGCTTGATTCCTCAAACGCCTGCATGCGGGTTGAATCCTTGGTGTCATAGAGAGAGCATTTGGCGCTGGTCATTAGCTCAACCCCATCTAACCTGACCACCTGCAGCAATCCGCGCGATACGCCACCCCGCCTCTAAAAGGGTGTTTATTTCGTCAGGGGTAAATGTCCCGGATGGCACGGCGAGGCACAATAAGTGAGTTGGGCGAGTCATCGCTACGTAGTGTAGCTTCAGACGGCTTAAATTCTGGACTCCTTCTCTGTTACCTCCTTGCTTTTCTCGCAACAACCAGCTTTTGAGTTTGCCATGGTAATAACCATGCCAGAAGGTTTCCAGCACCAAGACCCCGGTATGGGTCTCACCCTTGACGGAATGAATAGAGCCAAGACGAATTTTCGGCAATTGTTCGTCCTTCTGGTAAATCGTCCCAGCCTGCGCACGCGCGGGAGCGTCCGCTCCGACATCCGGCCAATTTAAAAACGCCTGCGGTGCCTGATACGCTTCCTCACCGTCGAACATAGCTTCGGCAACGTCACTAACTTTCCGTTGCCACTCATTTTCCCATTTCTGCTGGGTAAGATCTTCCTGATTAACAGCAAAACGGCACATAAACTCACTATAGCCAACAAGCACCTCTGGTTTCTCGACAAGCACCTCGCGGATATAGCGATCCTTTCGCAGCTTTCTTACTATTTTCCCTCCCGCACGCCGCACCGCCTCCAGAACTCCCTCTGCGATACTTTCAACCATGTTATGAAGATTTCCACTACCATGCTTGTCAAACTTAGAGTGCCCAGCCTGAAGGTAGCCGATAAAGGTATCAGGCTTAGGGTCGGCTCTTGTTTGTTCGGGCGAGTATGCACTCCAATAATCGCAGACAGAATTCGGCTTATTGTTATCGTCCTTCGGCTCTTTGTGTTTGCCGCCAACGGCAACGAAACTGCCATTTGACAGAACATCTGGCGCAAAAATTTCATGCAAATAGTCTGTGAAGGCAGGAAGAACATGTGCTTGCGCGCCTTCTTCAAAGAAAAAGACGGTATGCATTTCACCAATATCCGCGCCTGCCTTTCTTTGGTCGGGACCTTTTCCGGTTAACCCCTGCGGCACGATAGCAAACGGAGCTGCAAAGTCTGCTATGGACGGTCCAAAGCGGTGACTGTCGGGAATATCGCGCTTGATATTTTCGTCATCACTGGGAAAAACCCACGTTGTCGGAACATCTTTTGAATCTACGCTGTTAAAGATCGCTTGGTTGGCGTCGCCAAACCTCTGACAAACAACTTCGGATTCCCCATCAGCAAACACACGGTGCAGAATGCTCGACTGAAGTTCACTATTGTCTTGGGCTTCATCAATGAAGAGAACAGAAAACCGTGAACGCAACGCCTCAATCGTTTCAGGCGCAATCTCAGTTAGCTCACGCCCCCACAAAAAGGGGTCTTCATAGCAAAAATATCCATCCTCAGCAGTTTTACGGCACGCAGCCATCATGTCCCTGTAAGTCGGGGTCTGTCTCCCCAAGGTGCGTCCCCTACCCCAATTCACATCCCCGACACTAAAATCGGTAGCTGTAACTTTCAGCAACGCAGGCCCATTTCGCTTATTTTCAAGAGCTGTTCTTGTCCAGTCGGGAAGCCTCCTCCATCGACGTTCCAAAGCGGCTCCGGTATCAATCATTGAAACTGGGTGACCACAGGCCTTAATCCACGGCACCCCTAGAAAACGATCAACAAATCCGTGGATTGTTCCGATGAAATGAGGATAACTCAACAATGCCTGACCTTCCGCCGTGGAACCAAGCCTTTGCTCAATCTCGGTACGTGCGACATTGGTATGCGAAAGAACACAAATCCCGCGTCTCGTATCCCTCCATTTGCGGGCCAAGATTGCCAATTTAGCAACAAGAATCGTAGTCTTGCCGCTACCGGGACAAGCAGCGATGTCAATAGACGCTCTATCCTTTAGCACCTCTTGCCGAGCCTGATCGAACGCGTCAGCAGGCAATTCCATTATTCGGGACGCCCAGGCAATGTCCTCATCCGTAATATCGGGAAAAACAAACGGTATAAGGTCCTTCATGGGACTGGATGCTCTGGTATATCATCGCCATCAATCGCTCCATCGCCTTGGAGCGGCGCGCCTACCAATTCAACGTTTGGCGTCACATGTTTAATAGCTTCGACAAGGTAAGACGGAAGAACGGTTTCCCACTTTCCTACCCCCCAAACCACAGGTGTTTTAGTTTCCAACAATTCCGCCAGGTACTGCGCAGCTATTGCCTTGGAAGCCGTGGATCTGGTTTTGTGGGCGAATTGGGCATATATGTTTGACGCTCGCGCATTATCGTCAGGAAAAGCAGCAAAGCCATCCCGCGCTTCACGCTCTACTTCTTCACGGATTTTTGTCCTGTCACAGATTTCTTCATCGGCCTTCGCCAACCTCGCGGCGACATAAATCTCCTCGGCCAGTTCCGTATTCGCAAGGTCGTATTCGAGTGTCCAATCATCCGCGACAAAAGTGCTGACGGATTGTCCCGAAACCTTATCGATTTTATCCTGTCGGAACGCATCCAACGTTTTCCCATCCTTAGGAAAATCCGAGATCATCAACCACCTCCGTTTTGGTGACCATTCTTCATTCCCTTCGCCGTTCTGAACTTTTTTGATCCCCAAAATCTCGGGTGCGCAATCGGGCATCACATCAAGATCGGTGATGCAGGCAACAGGAATGCCGACCTCGCCATCAGCCACATCTTCACGCATGAAGATTCGTGCAAAACGGCCCAGCCCAACACCCCCGACATTCACGACAGAAACCCCGTGCTTGGCGAGATCACGTCCGAGCAGTCGGGCCAAGGTCGGCAACAGGATGTTTTCGGCATCCCCTTCAACGATCAAAACCCCACGGGCGAAAAACAGATTGGCCTTGGTGACATCAAGGAAACGCTCCAAAAAACGGTAGTCATCCGTCCTCAGTTTGGTTTGTCCTTGCGCCAAGGAAAAAGCCTTGCCTCTTTGCATCAACATAAGACTATCCAACGGCAAAACCGAAGCGAGATTGGGGCTGTGGGTGGTGAGGATGATCTGCAATCCGGTGCTCTTCTTCTCCGCATGATCCTTCAGAAATTGCATTAAGAGCAATTGCCGTTGAGGGTGCAGATGGGCTTCCGGCTCCTCAATCAAAAGCAAGGGCGATCCGTCCTCACCATCGCCAAGTAGGAGAAGCTCACAAGCCATATAAAGCAGATTGTTGGAGCCAAGACCGTGACGGACATCGCTTGTGGTTGCGCCTGCTCTAAGTTGGAGTTCCAGTTTCTCCAAGAGCTGGCGCAGACGTGCCTTGTCTTCCCCGCCAACACCAATGGAAATGTGGCTGGAATTCATATCCCCGGCAAACGACAAAGGTTCAAGATACTCGCGATTAAGCTTTTCTCCTGCCCCCTGAATTGCACCGTGCCCGGCCAACAAATCATTGGTGTAGTCGCCAAGGTGCAGAACGCTTAGCCTTTTTACATCAGCGGGATCATTTCCGCTAACGTAATTCTCTTCACCGCTCGCCCCAACGGATTCCGTATTCAACAAAATTTGCGACAACCGCGACCCTCGGCCCGCTGACATCTCACGCTCCGCATCGCGCAAGGGACGAAGGTACGTCGCCGCCAATAACGCGCGTGCATTCGAATCCAAGACCGGGCCATCGCCATTATCCCCGGATCTGACTTCGGTCGTGATGAACGGCCTGCCCCTGCGATAATTCTTGTGATTTTTGGCAATGAGGTTGAGGTGGAGAACAGCGCGAACTGTACCGTCATCCGTTTTTGCGTAGCTCAGATATTCGGCAAAAGTACCGCGCTCTTGATTGCTGAGATCATCAAACCAAGCACGAATTTTCAACTCTGTAGCGGTTTCACCAGTCGTCGAGGTGTGAAAATCTGAGAGGGAAATACGTGCAAAGTCAAGATCGCTAGTGCCAAGCAGCAATCGAATAGCGTCAATGACTGCCGTTTTGCCATGATCGTTACCGCCGACAATGGCCGTAACTCCTTTTGACAAAAGAATACGACCTTTGTCATTCCCATCCGCAAATATCCGAAAGTTAGTCAATTCAAGTTCACGCAGATACATAAAGCCCCCGAACGCGGATAATCGTTTTGTTAGCACGTAAATCGACAAGCTCTACCGTAACATGAATTAGAAAACCCTTACACCTCATCTAAGTCATCCGTATCAGCCCTGTTCAGGTTGCTTTGACAGAATAGACAGGAACTGTGTCTTCTGATTCGATATTGTCTTTTCTGTATATCCTCAGACAAACGGGTTGTTTTGCCCGACGACAAAATGGGCGCTCATCGATACATTGCTTAATGCCTTGAGCGTCGTTGCAGAAGTACGCAACTACTAAATGCCAGTCCGGTACTATAAGTTCTTGGCCATTTCTGCTATCGCCCAACGAATAAAGTTATTTTTGGAGCGCCCGGCTTTCTCGGCTGCTTCCTCAAGAACCTCCCATTCTGCTTGATTGAATGGAAGGCTGATCGCCTTGTAATCACGTTTCTTGCCTGGAGCCTTCGGCGGTCGTCCCATCCGGCTGGGTTTGGGTACTTCATCCACACGACTTGCAAATTCCTCGATCTTCGCGGGATCAGCGTCAGGAATTTCAGCTTTTTTAGGATCGCGGCGTTTAACCATCAAAATATCCTTTGTATGAGGGCATTGATTTCGGAAGCCGCTTTGGAGTTGTCCATTTCGACGACACCACGCCCTTCTGGCAAAGCATCCCGGTAAACTTTTCGCTCACAGATGCATTCTGCAAGCAAACTGATCTCGGGATAATCCTCCAGATATTCACTTGCCTCTTTCCGCTCGCGAATAACCGGGTTTGTGGGCACCATTGTCATGAGGCCATAAGCTTCAAGACCCGGATTGAAATCCCGGGCTTCAACAATGATTCTTTGAAGGTCCTCCAGCGTATCAAGATCCGCATTCGAAGGCTTGAACGGAACTATGAGCTTGTGGGCTGCCGTCATGCCGGTGCGAAGTTCCCGGCTGTCTTTGCCCGGGGCGTCAACAATCACATACTCGTATCGATTATTCAGATCGATCAGAGTGTCGCGGATATTGTCGTATTTCTGGATGCAGTGGACCTTGGATAGATCGGTATTTTCATCCCGATCCATAACCCATTTTGCAGCAGTGCTTAGTGGATCTGCATCAACCAACACAACATCATTTCCACGATTTGCGAGAGCAGCACAAACATTTACCGCCGTCGTCGATTTACCACATCCGCCCTTGCGGCTTCCAAACAAGACAATCACAACATTACTCCTGAATTAAATCAATACATACTCAGTATTGGAAATGTATTTTTCATGTACCTGAATTGGCGGGTTCCCGAATAGGGTTATCTTTCGCCCCTGTCTGGCTTTGCCGCATCTTTGAAAACCGCCCTTTCACGATGGTACGCGCATGCTCGCGATTGTCTTCTGACACGAGGGCATCAACCGAACCGTCCAGACGGTAGCGAACACTTTCATCAAGGCCGATGGCCATCTGATATCCGGTTGCACCGGTATAGCGCCGCAATGCGACCTTCAAATCAGCAAGCGAGGTTTCCGCAGTTGCGACAGCCCGAAAAAGGTCGTGGGCACCGATCTGGAAGGGTTTGATCTGATCGGATGATGTTTCAGGCAAGACCGCGATCTTCTCACGCAGGAGAGATTGCAGCTCCTGTGCAGCCTTCAATTCAAAGGCCCGCGCCAGGATCTTGCGCTCTGCTGACCAGAGATTGCCGCCAAACTTCCTTTTGTCGTTCACTTTCACCTCCGTTCCTGTCATCTCAAATCTCAAATCTCAATCCACACGGCATATATTAAGTATTTTTTTGATATCAAATTTGTATCAATTCAATACTTAATCGGTATTTATTTCTATCTGAACATTTCGCATATAACAAGCACTAATTCGATACTAAAAAAGTATTTTTCAGTCCCTGATTATGGGGCATTACACCAACCTTCGCGCTTGCCTCCATCGTAAGGTCGCGCAAAATCCTCATTGATCAACAGGTCATGCAGCCAGACATCCCCGATTGCGACCCAAGCGACAACACGGCCGCCATAACGGCCCCATTGCGGATCACAGAACTGAACCGGGACGTTGAATTGAATTGCGTGGTCAAGCAGACTGCGTACACGATCTCGTGCCAGTAAGGCGTGCCTTTTTTCTGCTTCGCATTGGCCACGGATCTCCGGTGTATCAACTCCAGCCACCCGAACCGACATATTTGCAATTGCAGGAGGCAGTCCAGGCATTAGGACGTAGATCGTATCGCCATCATAGGCGTATTCACCCCGAGTTTCACGCAGGGGCCATTGAAGGCACTCAATGGCGCTCGCCTCAAATGCGGGAAAGGCGAAGAGATATACAAACATCGAACCGATACCGTACCAGTACTTTTTTAGTATTGTTTTAGTCCTTGTCGTAAACCAATTTAATGCTGGTATCTGGGTGCGAGTTTTCTGACTGACAGGCTTCGAAGAGAAAAACCATCGAACAAGAACCGGCAAAATTCTGCCGGTTTCGCCATGCATTTTCAGTGCATCACTCATACTGTCCCCACTGTACCAACGGGCTGATATGCCACGCCATTACATGTCTCTTCACCGCAATGCACTTTGAGACCGGGTTTGCCCCAGACCTGGGCAGAGCATGACGGGCAACGATACTTGGCGCGATTTGATTTGTTTTCAGTGGTGACCTGATGAATGGCAGCCACAGCGGATTTGCGGGATAGCTCGCCAAGGTCAACGTTTTCGGGTTCTACTGGCGGGAAGCGGTCGAACCAGGACAAGGTATATTCAGTCGTCAACAGATCCGCGCACGCACGGTCAAATGGCCCATCATCTATGGTGTAATGGGTCATCTGTTCACCGACACGCCGCCCGCCCGGTTGACCTGTGTTGCTCGGCATCAAGCCAATCTGCTCCATGAAATCGGCCCATTCATGGTTATGATATCCACGCCGCCCGGGCTTGCCGAAATGGAACTGCCATTGATGCGCCATTTCATGAACAAGGGTGGATAGGGTCACATGGATAGGCCGGGCGACGAAATAGCTCGGATTCATGGCAATTTCATCGGTAAGCTCGCCTGTGCTGCCGCAAACGAACCGTTCATAGGAGTAATAGACAAAGGTTCGCTTGTTTCTCTGAAGAGTGATGAGGCAGGCGGGAAGCTTCCCGCCGAATATCGTCCGATTGAAGTGATCGAAAGCGGTCTGAAGCTCACCGTATGTTTCGACTGTTGGCGTCGGGAAACTGATGGGATGAATAATGTTACCCATTGCCATCTCCCAACGCAGGGAGATAGCGTATTGCCCTGTCCATGAATTGCACTTCGGCCTTCTGCGGGCTCCAGGGCAACATGAATTCTGGATATGGCTGTGTATCGCCCGGGCGGAAATCCTCGATAACCAAATGGTCCACGGCATCCCGGTATTCGGTTGCCTTCAAACGCTGATCTATATCTTCGATCTGTTCGAGGATCGCATGCGGGCATGGCCATTCAAGTCCGGCCGCCAACGTGAACTTGCGACGGATGGGTATGACGACATGGGTTTCAAACTCGGCCCAAATACCAAGCTCACGCATCCGGTTCTTGATCGGCGTGATCAGATCCCCGGTTTCGTCTTCCTCGATGTCACGGAGAAGTATGTAACTTTTGACTTCCAAGGGGGCGTGGTCACAGGCATCGACCAAATGCTGTGCAACGGTAATGTCACTCGCACCATTCCAGCGCCGCAACCGGGA
>CEOE01010827.1_pt1 | contig 14589 bp, 30 predicted proteins | sample 530211 | NCBI WGS metagenome assembly CEOE01 (sample SAMEA2619779, study PRJEB7988) | marine metagenome | isolation source: saline water (ENVO:00002010), including
AACTAAGGGTGCAAAATCTAACATCCATTTTTCTGTATCTGAACCAACTGTGACACCTCTTGCATAAGCGCCTATATCATCAAAGGCTTGTTTGTAAGATTGAGCGCCAAAACCACAACCATCAGTAACTCCTTCCGATGGTCTTGTATACTTTATTGGTTCTAGTTTAGAAATTAAATTTAAACCATCAGCTGGTCCTGTAATAGTTTTGTATCTTTCATCAGATTCAACTGCTAATGTCATAGCATCACCTGAAAGATCGTAGTCTATTTTTCCTAAACTTGAGTTAGCATTTTTTCTATAAAATCTAACAAATCTATAAAAAGAAGCATCACCGGTATCTGAATCTAAAGCTAAAACTGCATCATCATTGTTACCTGTCTTTTTAAGGTTTAATATTTCGTTTTCAAATATTGTTGTGCCACCTATAGATACTTGACCACTAGCATTAATTTGCATCCTTTGACCACCACCAGTATCAAATCTGATAATATCTTCGTCAGAAGATTCTTCACATTGAACTTTAGTATCGCCGTCAGCGTCTTGTATAGCTGTTGGTGTTGAAGATATAGTAGCAAAAGATAAAGCTCCACTTCCGTTTGTTTGTAAAACTTGGTTAGCACTACCATCTGATGTTGGGAAAGTGTATGCACCATTAAATTGGACTACTTGGCTTTCATTAATACCAATAGCAACGCTTGTTCCTACTGTGCTGCCATGACCAATAACAAGATCATCTACAGAATCATCAAGTGCAATATAGAAATCTTGTGCATTACCATCAAATTGAATTGTGACATCTTCTGCGCCAGCATCACCCAATGTTAATTTTGGAGTTGTGCCTTGAATAATTACATCACCACCAAAAGTTACAGCTCCCATTGAAACTGCTGTACCTGATGTGCTAAAAATTGCATCAACAGTATCTAAATTTGTATTTAATTTTGTACCCCATGTGTCGGTAGAAGCTCCGACTTCTGGTTTTACTAGACTTAAATTTGTTGTGTTTGTATCTGCCATAATTACCTATTTGATATTTGTTCTGTCCAAGTTGTAGATGGATTTGTTTGATCTGTCCAAACTACACTTGGATTTATTTCTTTCTCCCATTTTAAACGACCATCTACAGAAATGCTAGAAGTATTGTTGATTGATGAAGCTCCTTGTTTAATAAGACCAGCTGAAGAACCAACAGAAGAAACTGTTGTTATTGTTGCTTCTCCGACATTAATTTGAGTTCCTTCTGAGGTAACAGATGAAGATACTGTTATACTTGATTCACCAATATTAACCTGAGTTCCAGCAGATGATACAGAGGAAGATGCTGAAACAGAACTAGATCCTATTAGCAAGATTACTCCAGCACTAGATAATGATGCTGAAGAACTTATTGAGGTCGCACCTTCACGAATAAGCAATCCGTCAGATGATAATGATGATGAAACATTTATATTAGATTCACCTAAATCTATTTGTGTGCCTGAGCAACTAACTGATGCAGATGCGGATATATTTGATGTTGCTAACTCATATTGGGTATCACCCCAATTTGATCTGCCATAACTACCAAACCCATATCCTTGTTGGGCCATGTGTTAATCCAACGAAATAGTTACTGAACTTGCGTTAAATCTAAAGACATCACCACTACCTACAGTTTTACTTGCTGTTAATGCACCATAGGCAAGTAAATTACCGCTTGATGATGCGTCAAATAAACCCATGTGGGTAATTGTGCCTTGTGATCCTGTAGCTGTTGGAAACTCAACTGAGCCACTATTAGATATTGAGCCACTTGAAGCAGCACTAAAAGCCATAACCTGTCTTGCATAACCATTGCCAGAAACTTCTGTGCCACCACCTGCGTCATTTGGTGCAGCAGTGAATAAAGCCACATAAATATTAGATGGAGCTGTATAAGCTGAATTTCTAAAAACGTGGTCTAAAACTTCTAATTCTAAAAAATTACTAAATGACATAAATTCTCCTAGTCTCCTTTCATATAATAAACATTTTTCTTAGCTTTTCCATAACTTTTTCTTCTTTGTAGTAATGAACCTTTAGCAAATTTAGCTTTTTCATCTTCCATTCTTATTTCTTCAATGGCTTTTTCAAATTGGTTGTTAAAAAGTACAGCTCTATCATCTTCCATTAAAAATACTGATGCGTGTTTTAATGCACCATATAAATAAACATCTGGATGATCGTTAGAAACAAAATTAGATGTATTTGAATCGCTTAAAGGTGTTACTTTTGCATAATAGGTTAGCTGTAAGTCATAGTTTTGATCTGGGGTTGGTGCAAATTCCAAAGTATCATTGACAATAGCAAAATATACAGGCTGTCCACTAGAGTTATCAATACTTCTTCTATAAACATCTAAAGATTCTACTGATTGTTGGAATAATGGAGAGAAATTATTTGAGACTATTTCAACATTAATAGCTTCCATCCAATCACTTGGTAATGTTAGATATTGATTTTCTAAAACAGCATTTGCTCTTTTAACCATATCTTTTGTTCTTATTTTTCTATTTATTTCTGCTTCAGCTTGGTCTATAAAAATATCTAACTGATTTGTTAAATCAGATCTATTCAAATATGAAGCAATGTTTGTTTTTAATTCACTATAAGTCATGTTTATATTTTACCCTTCCAAACCCTAAATAATTTATTATCAGGATTATTTAACCATTTTTTTAAAGCCCTCTTATCACGAATAGAGCCATCTCTAACCATTCTTTGATATATTACCATAGGAATTTCTGCAACGTGCCTAAATTCTTTACCAGGCTTTAGCTCTCCTAATTTTTTTGTTAATTCTATAACAGGTTGTACGTTTTGTGAGGTGTGGTAAATGTGTTTGTTATCTTCGGTTGCAAATTCATTTTTGTAACCTGTTTTATGATCGATAATAGTTTTTACAGTCATAATAAAATGGGGGGCAAAAGCCCCCCTAAAGGTTAGTTATTAACCTGCGTCAGTAGATGAAACTTTAACATCTGCAACGATACCATGTGCTGCTTCGTTTTTAACCTCAAGACCATATTCACATACAATCATTTTGGTTTCTGCATCACCGATAGTTGAAATATCAATAGTTTCAAAATCTCTTAAATATGCAACTGCTGCATATTCAGGATCTAACAGATGAACTGCTTGCTCTCTACTTCTGTTTGATGGCACAACTTGTAGTTCACCAAAATCACCTGAGTAGATAGAAACAGATGCTTCTACTGTATTAGCATCAACAAACTGTCTTGCTTGCGCTCTTCCTGTGAAACCAGAAATAACACCTTTGTTATATGGTCCGCACATTAAGATTGAAGGCTCTGCACCACTAGCGAAACATTGTTGTTGAACATCTTTAACCATAGCTTCGGTTAAATCTCTTCTAGTTCCATTTGTTCTAGCAGCTGAATCAGAACCATTTGCTCCATCAGACGCTTTATTGACGTTTGATGAATAAAAGGTTTCTAAAGACCTTGTTTGTCTTGCTGTTGAAGCGTTACCTGCATTTTTAGCAATATTCTGAACAAGAGCTTCTTCCATATCTCTTTTAAGAGCTTTAGCCATGATAGCTAATTGGTGAGCCATTTCAGAATTTTTGCCAGCTGCATCTGATGCTTCTTGCGATCCTGTTACTGTTGCATCTCTTGAAGAGATCATACATACATTACTTATCCTTGATGTAGCTGTTGAAGATGATCTTGATAATTCAAAACCTTCTAACTCTCCTGTTGAGGACGGAGTTGGTAATACTTCAGTTTGCCAATCAAAGACAACATTATTTACGTTTCTTTTTCCAACACTTGACAGAAACGGTGTTTGCATAGGAGAGATGTTATAGATTAAATCTGATAAATCTTCCTTATCAGCCGTTGCTGTATAAGTGTCAAATGCGTTAGTCACTTTTGCCATTTTATTTTTCTCCTTAGGCTTATGCCTTTATTTTTTATTTAATAGCTGTTCAAAAACTTTTGCTGCGTCTTTGGTTTTACCCGTCTTACGCAACTTTTGTCGTAGTTTTTTTTCTGGAGCAACTGATACTTTTCTAGTTGATGAACCTGGCTTACCAGCACGAATTGATGCTTTTTCTGTAGGCTTTCTCTTTGTTGCCTCTGCTGTTTGACTTTGTAGCCATGCAGATCGCAAACCAAGTAAAGCTCTATAATCATACACCTGATCCATTTCTTCAGATGAATAACCTAAAACATTAATCGCATATTCTCTGATTGCAGTTTTTTCTTTACTTGCAATCTTTTCGTCAGACCATTCAGGTATAAGTTCCAAAAGTTTTTGTTGTCCTTGTTGGACCATTTGCATAATCTGTTCTTGCTTTTTTGCTAAAGATTCTTTTTGAATCCTTTGCTGTTCAGCTTGTACAGCTTGCAACCTTTCTTTCTTTTGATCCCATAACTGTTTTTCTCTAACGTATGCGATTGGATCATCTTCGCTTAACTGTTGCCAATCAGGTTCATTCTGCAAATCGCCTTTTAGTTGCGCTTCCATTTTAGGAAGTAACTCAGAATAAACTGCGTCTTTTTGAGAAATCTCAGATTGCTGTTGCTCAATAGATTTTTTCTGTTGAGAAAGTTCTTGAGTTTTTCTCGTATAATCTTGTTGTCTTGAATAACCTCTTTGAAGTTCCTCAAGCGTGACCTCTTGTTCTATGCCATCAATTTTGACTTTATAAAATTGAGGTTGCTTTTCTTCTTCAACTTGTTCTTCAAGCTCTTCTTCTTGAGGACTTTCATCCTCTTCTTCAGAAACTTCATCCTCTTCTTGAGGATCTTGTTCTTCTTCTATTTCTTCAACTTCCTCTTCAACAATCTCTTCTTGGTTTTCTATTTGCTCTTCCTGAGTTTCCTCTTTCGGAGATAGATAACTTTCAAAAGACTTCACGTTTTTTTGGAAGTCGGTTTGTAATGCAGTCGGTTTTTCCGTTGTTGCCATTTAAAACTCCTTAAATAGTTTTAACTAATTTTACAATATAAATGGTATTTATGTGAAGTTATTTGACTTTTTTTAGTTTTTCGGCTTGAAATTTAGATATTTTTCCTTTTTCAACAATAATTCTTAAATGCTTTTCTATTTGTGGTAACAACAATATAGCTTTGTGTATATCTTCTCTTAAAGAAACAGCATCAACATCAATATTATTTAACCAATGTTGTATGTATTCTTCTTTTAAATTTTGTAAGGCTTTTTTAAAAACTTCACTTTCTAAAATTTGTTCGGCTTGTTGGCCATCAAGAATTTTTTGTTGTTCAGACATTAGAATAGTAATTCAACTGTTCTGGTGTAAGTTGTCTTATTTCACCAGAAGGCAGCCTATAAAACCCACCAAAATCTTTAGCTATTGATATCTTGTCACCAAAATCAAGATCATCATAAGTATCACCCTGAGGAACTGGAAAGAAAAGAACATCTACTCCTGTATCTTCGGGTGCTGGTGCTGGTGCTGGAGCTGGGGTTGGAGGCGGTGCAACTACTGGATCTGGTGGTGGTGGCGGTGGTGGTGTTATTGATGGTGTTCCTGGTAGTAATGAAAAATTAATATCAAAAACACTTCTACCCATAGGCTGTGCTGTTGAAAACTCCATTCCTGGTTGAACTATTTGATCGAATGGCATACCGCCTGAAATTGCTGTTGCATATTCTAAGGCCTTTGATCCAATGATAGGACCTCCAGCAAACAATCCATCTGCTGCGGAAAGCATTTGGTCTGCTTTATATTGAGAAAAAAGACCACCTTGGCCATATAAATCTTCGTATGCTCTTTGTGTAGGATTCATTATTTAACTAAAAATTTATCTAATTTTTCCTCTAGTTTATCAAATCTATCCAATATTTGTGAAATATCATCTTTAACATCACCTTTTGTTGCGTATTTGCTTGGTATTTCTTCTCTTGTTTTATTAATCAATATATCAACCCTTTTAATTTCTGAAGAATTTTGTCTAATGCCATACATCAATGGTGCTAAAACTAATGTTATAAAAATGTTCCAAATAATGTAAGGACTAAAATCCATTAATAACTCCAAATATATGGTCTGATTTTATCATATTTTTCCCCATGCATATCCAAATGTATAAATCTATCCTTGCCCTTTTGACTAACACCTATACCAGTAAAACCAAAAGAAGGAGCTAAAGCTACCAATTCATAAGCTTGCATACCACTTACCAAAATATCAACTGCCAAACCTTTTGTGTGCATACCTGGATTTTTTTTATTAATTTCTACAGGATGGCTTTCACATCTGTAACCAGAAGTTATGATAAATGGAAAATCACATTCAGTTCTTAGTTCTTGTAATTTATCAACAAAATTATTATCAATAAAATTATAGCCACAATGCTTACAAGCAAATTCTTCTAATTTAAAATTTTCCCAACTCATTTTGTTAAATCGTTTTTCTTTTCGTAAGTTCTTAAACCACCAAGCCCCAACATGCCGAGCAAGATAGTCATTAATGAACTCATATCAAACTCTGGAAGATCGTATGAAAGCCCTGCGACAGATAACGAGAATACCGCAATGGGCGAGATAATAAAATGGTAGCCGAGTGCAAGCGCACAAATCCAGCCCACACAAGGTCGCCAAGACGCAACAAACCAATGACGGGATTGTGCTTCCATCTTATTGACTTCAATTTGAGCAAGATTCGCTCTATGTAATTCTGTTTTAAGTTCATGTTGAAGTTTTGCTTTTAAATCTTTATCAACAACAAACTTATCAAGAATGTTAGTGATTGGACCACTAACAAGATCTATAAGTTTGTTGGACATTTTATTTTTTATGGACTTTTACTACATCAAAAGAAATAGAAGTCTTTGCACCCTTATGAGGTTTGTAACCGCCTTCAGGATTTTTCATAAGTTTTATATTTTTGCCATCAACCATAAAATGATAGCCCTTTGGTGCTTTTACAGATTTTTTCATTTCTTTTTCTTTTTACGCAATGCTTTTAAATCAGCAGCAGTAATTTTTTTTCTTGGTTTAGCAACTGCTGCCAACTTCTTTTGTTTTGGTGAATATTTGCTAAATGGCATTATTTAAAAATTTTAAAATTTAATGCTAATTTATTAACAAAATCTAAAAACTTACCAATCCATTGATCGTCTTTTGGACTTGGTGTTGCTGCTGCTACTATTGAGGCAACAGATATTATTATGCTTATTGTTACGAATAAATCGTATAGCCAATCAAATATAAACATTATTTGCTCCTTTTCTTTTTACCTTTTTTCTTTTTAGGTTTTCCGTAATTATACATTATGTACTCCTTTTCTTTTTGGGTCTTAGTAAGTCTGCATCTGCTTTTCTTGCTCCACCTTTGCCTGTAGCAAAAGATCTAACTCGTCCTGCAGCCCATTGATGCGCTGACACCTTTGGCCTAGAACCTGATGAATAATAAGCCCCAAGACCACGTTTATAAACTTTTTCTAAAGTTCCTTTGGATATACCGCTAGACTTAGAATATTTATCTATAACAGCTTTTTTACTCACCCCTTACTCCTTAACTTAGATATTCTGTTCATCATAGCTGGAGTAAGTTTTCCTGCTTTATATAGTTTAGCAGTTTTTAATATTTCTTGTTCTCTAGCACGAGGATTTTTTGCACCTTTTACATATTTTTTAGGTACACCCTTTTTGGTTTTAGCTACTCTTTTGAATTTTCTTTTTATCATCGTTTTTATCTTTTCTAATAACTTCGCCTTCAGCTTGAATTTTTATTTTTACTTTATCTACCATTTGCTACAACTCCAATATCTAGCTGTTAATTTATCAGGTGGGTTAGTATCACATTTATGTCTAGCACGAAATGATTTACGTCTGGCTGGTATATTTTTTTTAATCTTCATATCAGGATCACCAAAACGAATTAACTTTACCTTATCTCCTTTCTTGGCAAGCACAGCAAATTTTTTAGATTTGTTAGGTGTTCTTTTAGGTTTGTTATAACCACTAAATCTTTCACCTCTGTATGTAATAGCCATTAATGTATTATCCTTCTTTCAACTTTTACTATTTTTGAATATTCATCTACCAAACCACCAAACATAACAATAGCCATATCTATAGCTTGGTCTTCATCTTCAGCACAAATATCATTAGCTATGTATAACTTATCACCCTCTTCTATTTCAATATCAAATATTTTGTGTTGGTACATTTCTAAATAATCCTTGTGCTTGTGATTTTTGAGCCTGTCTAATTAATTCTCTATCTCTTTCCATAATCGCATTTATCTCAGCGATATTTACTTGTGTACCATACTTAGCTTGAAGTTCTGCTGCTTTAAGTCTAAATTGAGCTTCTTCAATATCTCTCTGCCTATCATCATCCATAATAATTTTCATACGATCTGTTTCAGCATCAATGATTGCTTTTTGTGCCTGTACTTGTGCTTTTTGTGCTTCTGCTTGTGCAAGCAGAGCTGCTGGATCAGGTTGTTGTGGTTCTTGTGGCACGGGTGGTTGTGGCGGTATTTGAGTGTTTACAAAACTATTAACATCTTTAAAGCCTGCCATTTCAACTAATTTAGATAAGGTGTTAGCGTATTGTTGTAAATTTACCAAAGGATTATTAGGTCCTAATGTTTGCAATATTTGTTCTTGCTTGCCCGCTAGTTGTGATAAAAAGCCCAACTTTTCTTCATCTGATGATTTTGATAAAGCAACATTTACAACTATATCTTTGTTGTTATCCCAATATCTTGGATCAACAGGTATAAATTTATTATTCAATCTGAAAACATCTTGAGCATCTTGATGTTTGATAACTAAATTATTTACTAAGCTAAATAATTTTTTCAAACCACCCTCTGCGAAGTGTCTGCAAATCAATTCTATTCTGCCCTGTGCTGCGGACATGGTGGCTGTAACTGCTGCTTTGGTTGATGATTGTAAAGCATCTGCATTTAAACCTGCTGAAGCTTTTGAAACACCTGTTCTGTTTTCTTTGGCATCATCCAAATAACTTAAAACAGGAAAAGCTGCTTGACCAACAAAAGGTACGCTAAAAGGTTGTACCATGCCTGGCGCTCTCATTCTAATTGGCTGACCAATATCAGTATTTAAAACATCATCAATATTAACTTGCCCTTCAACAATACCCATTCTTGGAAAAATAGAATGACCTAAAGAATCAAGGGTATCTCTAACTATTTGCGACTTTGCAGCCTGTATTGGTTTGAGATAATCTGCTGGACAAGAACCAATGGCTGTATGTGGTTCTGGATCAGGGCAAAACATAACGATAGGTAATTCGTCACATGGCTCAACATTGATAATGTGTAAAGCACCACCTATCGAGCAAACCTTTAGCAATTCATCTATACCATCATCATCTAGGTCGTAATGTACAAAGTGTTCAACATATAAAACATTTTTAGATTCACCAGCATCAGGGTAAGTCATGTTGTCATTTGGATTTCTGGCTTGCTGTTCTTCAAAAGCATGAGGATCTAAAAGATAACCACCCTCACCAGAGTATCTATCAATCTCTTCTCTGCTGTAACCCATAGCCACTAACTCTGAAACTGTTTTTATCATTCTGTGAGCTACATAAGAAGAATCATTGATAGAACGTGCATGGCGAGCAATCAAGATTTCTTCTGGTGGTACAGATTCTAAAATTACTTGATTTTTTGCTTTTACACGTCTTATCTTGACATCATATTTAACAGGTATTTCTTGTGTTACTTCTTCACCAGATACAGGATCAAGTGTGGTGATAGATTCTGTAGTTGCTGTTTCTTCTAAAATCTCAACATCTTTATCTAAAGCTAAAGCCTGATATTGTGGTGGTAAAATATTGGTATATTCATGTGTTGAAGTTGAAAGACTATCATCCCAATAGGCTTTCACATATCCTGTCTTTCTAACAAGGGCATCTTTAAAAGCATCATATAAAATTTGAAAGCCATTGTTTTTTTCTTGGACAATATAATTAATGTAATCGGTTTGTTGCTCTGCTATTGGTATATCTTCTTGGCTTTTTGGCACAAACTCGACAACCTTTTTTGTGCCAAAAAAAGTACGCATGATTTGTGGCAACATGAATAAAACAGTATCTCTGACATCTGTGGATATGTAATAAGACTGTAAAGAGCTGTGTGGCTCTGGTTCGTTACCTAAGTAGTAGTCTGTTGATTCTGCTCTTTCTTGGCCAACCACATTTGCATAATCTTCAGCATCATCCATTTCACCCTTGAGATAGCCTTTAAGATCATCAAAATTTTGTTCTTCGATTATTACTTCAACTTTTTCTTCTTCTTTTGCCATGTGTTATCCAACCCTTATTATTTTAGATTTTAGAGGTTTTCTGAAATTATACCCTAAATAACTCACTGTGCCACCACTCGTTGCACTTGAGGCCATAGTTAAGGCTAAAGCATCTGCTCGGTCTGGTGATTTAACACCACGCTTACGCATTTCCTCTTTACTTTCAATTTTTATTTTACCTGTTGAAGTATATTTATAACCAGGTGATGCTAATTCACGCACGAGTTCATCATCTTCGGGCAAACGACAATCACGAGCTTGCAACCAATCTTTTATCTTAAACCAAAGTTCAGCACGAAGATTAAGATAATTCTTTTTGCTAGACGGAGATTCAGCCACATTTATGCCACGCACGGGCATATTAAGTTCACGCAGACGATCAACCACGCCTGAACCTATACCAATAACATCAACCAATATTTCTTGTGGTTTTTCTAAAACAGTTGCATCATCATAGCGATTTTTAACTACGCCACAAAGTTGCATCAGATCCATTGAGGCAAATGTTTCGACCTCAAAAACTGTATTACCTTGACGAACACAAAGCGCAGAATTATCACCACCAAAACGAGCCACATCTAAACCCCAAACAATCGGCTCACTAGATGTTAAGTCAACATCACGACCAACTGCACCTCTTATCAGCTCCATTGGTATAACAGCATCATCATCAGCACGGGGGAACTCACCCATAACTTCAACTCTTGCGACAGTTGAATCTTCGCCATACTGTTCGATCATGCGTGTGAATAAAGCGGTATCTGTGCCTTCGACTGTGCGTGAATCTATTTGTTCGGTTTGCCAAAAAGATCTGTTCCCGTGAAAGCAATCATAAAAAGGTCCTGTGTTCCTACGTGGGTTGGAAAAACAAAACCAATATCTATCAGGCGTGGGTTCGGAGAAGAAACCTTCTGATACTGAGTAAATGGGTGCGGGAATACCTGATGCTTCATCCATGATTAAGCAGACACCATAACTAGAGTGAATACCTGCAAAAGCATCTGGATTTTCTTCAGACCATAACTGAGCTTGAGCGTAGTAATAGCCTGTGTCGATTTTTAAGTCACGCACGAGCGCTTCTTCAAACCATTGTGATGGTTTTATTGTAGTTGCTGTTTTACTAAACCAATGTGAGTTGAGTGCAAGCGTGAGCCATTTACCAAGTTCAGCCCAAGTTCGTGAGCGTAACTGTTGTTCGGTGTTAGCTGTAACGATTATGGTTGAGCCAAGTCTGGTTGATAACATCCATAAGATTAGCCAAGACACTAAAGCTGATTTACCAATCCCACGACCAGAAGCAATAGCCATACGAAACATTTGTGGATCAACACGACCTTGATTACGTTTTATATGTGTTGAAATTTTTTTCAAAATTTTTTCTTGCCACTTACGAGGTCCTTTAAAATCTTGTAGGGGGGTATCTTCTTGCCCCCAAGGGAAGATGTATTTAACAAACTTGTAAGGATCATTTTTTATTGTGGGTGTCCACACATCTAACATTAATTGTTTTTCTTGTTCTACTGGGTATTTCATTTTTTATTTTTGAAATATAGGCGGGTGTAATATCTTCTTATGATAGCTGCGAATGTTAATACCATAAGTTGAATTACAGTTATGGTTAATGCGTCTTGTGTGAATACCAAAGTAATAGCTATGCAAGCCCATGATAGTGGAAAGTTGAAAGCTGCCCCTAGTATTGTGTCTGTTACTGATTCTTCTAATGCCTTTTTGTCAATTTTCATAAAAAAATTATTTCAAGTGTTTATATATATGTACACCCCCGCATGGGGTGGCAACGGGGGGGTGACGCTGATATTCAGCGTAGGCGTTCCCGTTGCCTGTTGTGATAAAGAGAGAGAGAAACACAACATAATCACGCCTGGATATCGCTCTTGGTTAACTTCTTTTTAAGAAACTGCTCCTCTTTTTCTACTACTTCACCCTCAATAATCCTTTCCTGTGCGTTAGTGAGTAAATTTTTTAAATTTATTTGATGATTTACCTGAACCTGGTCGTTCCAGTTATCTGGATCTCTATTCTTTAACCAGAAAATCATTGAAGTTGTATCTTTAGATTGTGCTTTTTCAAATAATGCGTTTGTAATTGTTTCTAATGCTTTTGCTTTTCCTTTTTTTAATGCTGTGTCAAATTTATCATTATTACGTTTATTCCTCGCAATACTACTCAAAGATACTCCGAGATTATCTGCTATTTGTTTTTCGGATAAACCTAAGCCAGACCATTTTGTAATATTTTCATAGTCTTGCTCAGTAAATGTAATTCTTTTTCTGCCTGGTTTCCCTTTTTGTTTCTCTTTCACGCCTTTATTTTATAAGGTTTTTGAAAAAACATAGTATTAATTTAGTATTTAAAGTTGAAATGTGTGTTTTTGTGCATTAATATGGAAACATATTGGAATTAACCAATATATAAAAAGGGAGAAAATATGTTTTTATATGAAGACGACAACGGGCAGTTTTTTATATCTAAGTTCACTGTCGAATATAACGAGGACAGTCAAACTTATTCTGTGCGTTTATATACCAAAGACTTAGATGAAGATTTGGAGAAATATTTTGAAGTTGATGAACAGGAGTTCGCAACTTATGACGAGGTTTTAAACTTTCTAAAAAAGGAGGAAGTATGAAAATAAATATAAATATAGAAACCGCTAACTCAGCATTTTGGAATGGGTGTGAAGATTCCGAAAATCCAACATTTGAATATGCTGAAGTTGAAAGAATACTAAAAGAGATAATGCCAAAATTTGAATATAGAGATGCTGGAAAATGTATTGATATAAATGGAAATACAGTCGGCACATATACTGTAGAAAGAACAAGGGGGAAAAATGAGCAACGACAACCATGAAAACGGCTTAGTGTTATCAAAAGCTGAAGTCAAAATTCTTGACGAAGTAATAAACTCACAAATGTCTTTTACAGACCTGCGTGACGCATATAACGAAGATGGTAAGTATTGGACTGCTGACCAAATTAACGAACTAATGAACAAAGTCGGAGGCTCGTTATGATCAAATCAGATCTGAATGAAATAAACAAACGCAATGAGCAGAGGTTTAAAAATCATATGAAAAATGTTTATATGAGATTGAGCGGTGATAATAAATATTATTATGCTGACCAATGCCAAAAATTTATAAATTACTTTTTGAAACATGGTTTTAATAATCATAAAGCAAAAGATATTAAGGGCGTATCAATAGTTAATTGCACACATTACGGAGCAAGTATCAACGCAAGGCTTTCAAGCGGTGGCGAAACACACATAAAAACCTTTAACACCAAAAATGAAATGTTAGGTTTTATTTGTGGGTTTAATTTTTCGGTGGGAATACTTTTTAAGGAGGAGAAATGAGTAGCGCTTTAGACAATCTGCATGACTACGTTATATGTAATTTCACAGAAGAAGAAATAGATATTATTGTTTCTTGTGATGAAGATAAGGCCAAAAAAATTCGTAATTGGGAAAGCGACCTTGAAATATTTTTTAGAGAGTGTCAAGACGATATTTTTGAGTTTATTGCTGAAGATTTAGAATGTGTCAAAGCAAAAAACCCTATACATTGGATTTCCAAACTACAGGGCGCTGATGAAGTCACAAGTTTAAGGGATATTAAGTTGTTAATGGCTACAGCAGCAATTCAAGTAGCTGCTAGTCTTTACGATAAAGAAGGTAATGAAATAGAGGAGGAGGGAGCTTAACAGCTCCCATTTTTTTTAAGGGAGAAATTATGAATACATTAAAAGTTTTAAATCAAACCTATCGAAATTATTTAACCAATGAGATCGAAAAAATTGCTAATCCAAGAGGAAATTACACAGAGAAACAAAAAACAAAACTCTACAAGTTGCATGAGTTGAGAAAAGCGTATGATATGAAAGTGTGTGATTTAATGCACAATCCTAAAAGTCTTAAATTATATTTAAAACAAATGGAGAAAGAGGTATAACTAATGGAAAGAATCATAAATAATTTTATTCGTGGGGTGAAATCTTTTTTGTTTAAAAGAAAGATGGAACTGAAGTATAAGAAACCATACAAGGAGATATTGTGTGCGGAAATTGAAGAAGTTGATTTGATCATATCTAATAAAATTTTTGAGGAGGTGAATAATGAAGAAATCATATAGTTTGCTAGAGTTAGCCAAACTGCCGTTATGTTGTATGTGTTGTGGTAGTAGAAATGTTGATACTACTACAGATACTTGCTTGTCTTGTGGCTCGACTGAGGGTTTATGGGCAGATGAAAGAACAGATGAAGAATATGAG
>CEOE01034569.1_pt1 | contig 14471 bp, 25 predicted proteins | sample 530211 | NCBI WGS metagenome assembly CEOE01 (sample SAMEA2619779, study PRJEB7988) | marine metagenome | isolation source: saline water (ENVO:00002010), including
TTGAGAAGAAATAAATTGCTTGGTTGTTAAATTGAATCATATTTCTTCTTCTAATATATGATGTGCTTCCGTCGCCCCCTTGGGTTGAAACAGCACCTCTAATATTTCCAAATTCGTCAAATTCTGTACTACCAATTTCGGTTTCTTCTATTTCTAATATAACAGATGTAGTAGATGCAGGTAATGTCCTAGCAATACTATTTGTACTCACATAACTAGGGGAATCACTGGCATCGGTTTTAACTCTAGCTTTAAAGTTTTTACTGCTGGTTCTCTGCCAATAAAATTGAATACTTTGATCGTCAATATTGTGTTGAGAACTAATGTCACCTGTGTATCTAGCTAATTCTGAAGCTTGATCTTTCGGATCGTCATCAAAAGCAATAAACTCATAAATAGGGCCATCCCAGCCATTTGTAAAATCAAAATTTGCTCCCATAAACAAAGTGTTATTAGCACCCAAAGGGCCAAAATCACTTGTTTCTACCTTTGCGGTTTCATCACGATCAGAATAAAGTGCAGTAGAATTACTATTTATAATAATACTTGCTATGTCTCCCTCAGTTGATTCAATAAGTTTTACGGATGAATCACCCGTGGAGGCGTTCTTGGCGTAAAACTTACCTGCGAGACCACCACCACCAACTGGTGAATTTATATCAGAAAGAATACCATGTCCTATGTAAGCATCGGGAGCACTTACGCTTACAGCATTTTGAGTACCAAATCTAACTGCTACCTTATCGCTGGAAGCGGTTCTAACACCGTCATTTATTGCGCAAGTAAGAGCCCAAGTACCACTTCTGGTATCAACTGCACTAGCGCTATTTAGTCTAGAAATATTACCATCTGATTTAAAGTCCATATACACCCTACCATTTGTGTCTAAAAAAAGATCTCTATTTGTTTGGCTGCTGCTTGGTTTGGAGGAGACATGAATAGGATTTGCTTCACCAATTATTGGAGCTCGATCAATTGAGCCAACGGCCCATGTAGCCGTAACAGTTGTGTCTCTAGTACTATTGTTTCTAGAACTTTGTGCAAATTCATATTGAGTCCAACTTCCGAAACTAGTTGGTCTATTTGAAAAATTACCTTGAGAGTTTAATGTAGTGTTAGAAAAAGCAAGTAATATAGAACTAGAGAAACTTGTTTCGTCACCATTTGGAGGCCATCGATATGTGTTTTCACTACGAAATAAACACCATCTCATGTCAGAAGTAGAACCAAATTTGTGTGGAGCTAACACAATTCTTTCATTACCTTCTGCTTTTGCGTATACTGGATAAATTTGCGGATCGTTGTTGCTACCAGTAATGACTCTGTATCCAGTAAGCGAAAAATTTGGAGATCCCTCAAATCCAGCGTCATAGGTATAATATTCATTATTTGTAAACGTTAGAGAAAGAGTTTCTTCAAAAGAGGTTGCATTAAGATCAACTCTCTCTCCTTGATCATACCACTTTTCAACTCTTGTTTTATTATTAACGCCACCCGCTTTGTAAAATGTATGGCTAATTTCTACAAAATCTTTAAGAGTTGGGTTTTCTCCTTCTAAATTAGGCGCACTGTATCCACTAAAAGTGTCCATATTAATTGCATCATAGCTATTACTACCCACGGAAAAACTATCTGTAAATCCTTTATCTACTAAAACAGTCTCAGAACTATTAGAGACCCTTCCATTGGCGTCAAATTTTACATCCACCACTCTATTGTCAAATTCTCTACGCACACGACAAGCATAACCCGTATAATCTGGATTTACTTTCCTAAAAGACCAAATATATGCTTTATTTTCAGCAGAAAGAAAATCAAACAAAGCCGCATTTTGGACATTATCAAAAAAACCTGTAATTGAAGATGGCAAAAAACCAGCGTCAGTAGGACCTGTGAAGAAAGTACCTGTAGAATTTGTGACATCTTGACTCCCCAAAAATCCTGCTAAAGATTTATTATATTGTTTAATTGATTTTTCTATTGCATGTTGAATTTGAGAATTCCCTGTCGAATAGTCATTTTTGAGTTGAACGATTTTATCTACAATACCTCCTTCGGCTTTGCCAGTTAAATCGTTGAGCGAAAGACCTCTTATTTGTTTCTCTAAATCGTGTGGATTTTCTGCCATATATAGTCTTTACACTATATTACACTTTTCTTTCAATATCTTCCTCAATACATTCTTCTCCGTGTTGTATTTCTAAAATTAAACAGGGGTTATCGGTTAAATTTTGTGGATGATGCCAAGAACCAACTGGAATATCTAAGGCGTCGCCTTTTTCCATAGTGACACTCATAGCTATCCCATTAATCACTAAGTCTAGATGCAATTTTCCTTCTAAAACAAACCAATGCTCAGATCTTTTAAAATGCCTTTGATTGGATAGAGATTTGTTTGGCTCTATATACAAATATTTGACCTTGTGATTTTTCTTTCGTTTTTTACTGAGGACTTGATACCATCCCCATTTTGGTTTTATCACTTTTTCCATTTTTGATGTGGTAAGGTTTCAATATCACTCATTTTGATGATAGAAATTAAATCTTTGCGTCCTTCTCTTTGATAACCTGCATATAGAGCATCTTTGCTTGATATTACTCTTTTATTTAAATTGCAGATAGATTGAGCTAGACCTAACAAATAATTTCGTTTTACAAGAAGAAAATCTTTTTCTCTTTCAAAAGCTATGACATCTACGGCAGATTTAAGCCACCCATCACGACCTTGCACATTTTGAAATTCAACCCAAACCAATTCATCTTGCTCTTCAGAATCAGAACGACTAATTCTTTTTCTAGCTTTTACATCTATTGTGCCAAAATTAGTGAAATAATCAATGTGTCTAAATTGTTCTTCTCTATTTGCTTTGCGGTAATTAGGATCTCGTGTTTTTAAAAGGCGAGTGAATTCTTTTTCTACTCTCTGCCCACGATTCCAACTTTTGCTGTTTTTCCATTTGCTCATCTTTAATATCTATTGCTAAAATTAATCTTCTATTTGAACCTTTATTGACGGCTTCGTGCATATCTGTATTATCGAATCCGATAAGACTACCACCTTTCCAATAATGTTTGTGATTGTTTACTATAAAAAACGCATTTTCGTTATCTGTCAACCCTAAATGAAATCTTATCACTGGGTTTCTCCCACGATGCGGTAATAGATGTGAATCGGGAGCTAATGCGGCAAAAGCGGCACTATAAAGATTTGGCACATCTTTTAAGAGATTGGCTGTAAAGGGGCATGATTTGCAATTTTCATCGTTTTTTTTGAAAAATTGCCATAAAACATATAAATTCCATTCACCGTCTGTTTGGTGATAGTCATCTTCAACATTTTGGAAGGACGAATGTTTTGCATTCAATGCTTCGTCTCTTATTTGTTCAAAAGAGTCTACTAAAGGTTGTAGGTAATCAAAATCCTTATTATCGTAAACCATCTAATCCTTTCATATAAATATCCAACACACTAATATAATTGCTATACTCACTTTTTCTAGGTCTATTTACTTCAGAGATTATTTTGCAATTCAAAAACTCTTTTTCGCATTGAATTTTTGAAAAGAAATGTATTTCAGAAACATCTGGCGTGACAAATGCACAACCCTCTCCATAATCTTCCTCTTCGATTATGTAAATGTAGGGTCGGGTTTTAGACTCATTGAAGATATTGACGGTTGGGAAATCAATTCTAGAGCCAAAACCCTCACCCTTGAACACTTTGCCGTACAAATTATTTCTCTTTGATAAATAACCCATTGACCATTTTACCTTTACGATCTTTGATTTCTTCATAGGCGTCTGCTAAACAATCAACTGAATCTAAGCCTACAATTTTAGCCAACAGGATAATCGTTACTAACATATCACCAATACCATCTGCGACTTCTAAAATAGACTCTTCGCCTTGCTCAAGCCTTTTTAAGGCATCAAGAGTTTCATCAAGCTCCTCTTGTGTTTTGCTTATTTGCTTGATAGCATTTGAATTTTCAAGGATATTTCTATCGTTTGCCCATTGAATGACTTGTTCTTGTAATTTTTCGTATTTCATATTATAAACTTTCTAAATGATGTCCCCAAGATTCTTTGACCAACTCTTCGTTGTCAAACGTTGATTTCTTTTCGTGCCAATCTGGATTAATCCAACCAACTTTAGCACTATAACCTTTGCCCGTTGTATCTACACAATCTCCATCATATTCTAGCTTTTTACCATCATAATAAACATCTTGGACAATTTCACCAAAGTCTGTTTCAATGATACTAGCTACTAGCTTATTGGGGTCAAATTCTTCTACTTCGACCTCCCAACTGCCAAAAACACCTTTTTCTGCACCATGAAAAATCAAAACTGGAACAGAACCACTATCAGAATCTGTCGTATAAGCCTCACGACTCATAAAACTGTTAACCTCTACCGAAACAGAATTTTCTAATGTCTCATCATTTACAACCTCATAAACAGTAAATTCAGAATCAGAATACATCCCATAGACATGCTCCAAATCGGCATCATCATACCAAGTATCCTCAACTTCTTCTATTAAGTCGTGTTCATCTTCATCTTCCCATTGTCCGATAAAATCTGCATCTTTAGTGCACATTGCGTATTCGCCACCATATCCTGCGGCTACAATTTTGTATTTTTTCATAATTATTTAAAATGTTTTAACTTTGTTAAATTTTTCTGCGATAGGTGTATGACGGATTCTAACCAACACTTCTTTCATTTCTTTCTTATGCTTTATTTCTTGTTTGTGTAAAGCATCTTCTATATCCATTGTAGGTAAAACGGCTTGTTTTTCATTATGTTTAAGCCATTCGTTTATTTCTGTTATCTGATTTTCTACCCAATCTAGTTTCATAATAACGATTATAGTACATTAAGTTGTCGTTTTGTCAAGTCTTTTGTGTAAATAAAAGTATGCCAAAAGACGAGTTATCACCAGAAGAAGCACAAAAAATAGTAAAAAAATTCTGTAAACCTCCATATGACCCAGATGAAGCCAAATTAAAGGAAGCGGCTTGGACTGTTTTAAAAGAATGTAATTGTGGGGCTTTTGAGTGGGACGGAGAAGATGAAGAAGAAAAAACAGAAGAAAAGAAAGATTTTGGGACAAAAGAGGGTATGCAAACTGCCCAACAAGAAGTCGCAGTAGCGGAAACATCAAAAGGTATAGTATCTTCTGTTAAAGAATATGGTTTAGAAATAGCTAGTAATATCCAAAATTTAGGGGCGGCTGGATCAGTTGCTTTAAGTTCTGCCACATATTTCCAAGCAGAAACAGTTGTAGAGTCAACTGAAGATATTGCAGCGATCGTTCAAGAAGTTGAAATAGAGTACGACCAAACTCTAAGTAATTATTTTGTAGAAACAACCGCTACATTTATTGACGATATTAGTGACACATCATTCATTCAGGCTATACCTGTTGTTAATACTGTTGTGGCAAGCACTGCAGATAGTTTGTATTCAGTTTCTGATGATATGGAGTCTGTCGAAGAGAAAACGGAAAGAATTGAAAAACAAAAAGAAGAACAAGAAGCAAAAGAGCAAGCAAAGGCTGAAGCAAAAGCAGAAAAAGCAGAAGCAAAGGCTAAAGCTAAAACAGAGAAATTAGAAGCAAGAAAGGCTGAAAGAGAAGCGGCTAAAGAAGAAAGACGAGCAGAAAAAGAAGCTAAATCTGAAGAAAACAAATCAGAGGAGAAATCCGAACAAAAGTCTGAAGCTAAGTTAGAAGAAAAGCTTGAACAAAAATCAGAAAAAGCAAAAGAAGAAAAATTAGAACAGAAGCCCGAAGAAACCAAAGAAGAAGTAAAAGAAGAAAAACCTAAACAATCCGAGGAACCAAAGCAAGAACCAAAAGCAGAAGAATCTAAACCAGAACCAAAAGTAGAAGAGCAAATACCCGAAACCCCAGTCGACAACGACATGATGGATGAAATAAAACCACATTCAGACGTAGAAAGCGACGATTCTGGAAGTATTATAGATGACTTTCCAAAAGTAGAAACACCATTTTTAGATGACCCTACTGTAAGACCAGCATCACCAGTATCATCAAATACTAGACCAACATCACCAACAATATAAATAACTTATGTCATTTCATCATTACGACATACAAAGAAAAACTGGTAAATTTATTCGTAAGTTTGGCACTCACGACGATGTTGATGCTGGTACATCTATAAATGAAGCTATATGGAGTTACGCAGATGTTGCTGGAGATTATGTATTCCCAAGTGACAGTGGTGAAACAATGTATATTTCTAGTAGTAGCGAACTAGACACAATGCGTATTACAGTTCAAGGTTTAGATGAAAATTTTCGAGAAAAGAAAGAAACAGTGATAATGCAAGGCCAAACCAGAATAACCCTTGGTGGTAAATGGTCACGAATTAATAGAGCTTTTAATGATGATACTAATGATATAGCGGGCAATGTTTTTGTTTATACAAATGGCGCAAATACAGAAGGAACGCCAGATACAGCAAGTACAGTAAAAGCAATTATTGAAAATGGGCACAATCAAACCTTACAATGTATATATACAGTCCCAATTAATCGTTCATTACATTTGTCAGCATATCACCTTTCTTGCGATCCTAAAACCTCAAATACCACCGCCAACTTAACAGTAAAATTAGTTGTTAGAAAAAAAAGCTCTGTGTTTAGAACTCAAGAAATAATCGCAGTGTCAAACCATGCGCCATCTACGGTTCATTTGGCAATGCCACTTTCAATTGATGGGGGTAGCGATGTTATGTTTCAAATCGTTTCTTCAACAAATAACAATATGCACGTACACGCAGTTTTCGAAGGAATGTTACTTTGATTAAAGTATATTTTTTAATCCAAGTGTAAACCCACTTCTTCCTCCAGTATAAATATTATAGATTTTACCGCTTCAAATAAATTAATTAAGTGTAAAGAAATAAGATGATACAAGATATATTAAATTTAGGTCGTGGCGAAATATTAAAATTAACTATAGCTTTCGTTGGCGTAATGGCTATATTATTTCATATTTTGCCAAAAAGTAAAAATAAAGAAAAAACGACTGGATTTATTGGTGAAATTTTAAACTTAATCAAAGGAATTTTTAAAAAATAATGAAAAAACTAATTACTACTCTCCTTTTACTGCTACCACTAGCTCTTAATTCTGCCGTCATTACTTTTACTGGTGGCACCGTCATCTTCGGTGACGAAACATTGGAAAATCAAACGACCAACGGTAAACAACTTTTTGGTGGTGTAAAGCGGTATGAAGAAAATGGCTTCTTTTTAGAATATGTCTTGACTGAAAACTCAACAAATTATTCGGGTCAAAGCATTGGTAATTACTATGGTGAATTAGAAAATGATGTCATTCATGGTCATTGGCCAGAACAACCTGGAAATGGTTTAGACTATATAAAAATTGGTAAAATCGATGGCGGTCTTTTTGATTTGGAATATTTTGCATTAACATCCAATACTGAAATTGGAGGCGGACACGCAACTGGAAATGAAAAAGTCTTTATTCAAGGATTTAAGAGTAATAATAGAGCTTTATGGGAAACAGAAAAATATTTAATTCCTGGCAACAATTGGGGTGTTGATGAAACATATAATGTATTTTTAGGAGATGACTTTAATGAAATTGAATATGCCACAATAAGTGGCAGTGATGCATTTTGTTTTGGAATGGATCAATTTACCTTTGATGAAATTGCAAAAGCCGTAGGAAACAATGGAATTAATTTAACAACAGGTGAAACAGGGCCTAGTGTTCCAGAACCCTCTACTTATTCACTTTTGCTTGGATTTTGTGCATTTTTATATGTAGCAATACGCAAAAGAAATGCCAGCCAAAAAGACATATGATGTGTCTAAGCGTTTATAAGGTTAACCCGAATATCTATTAAAGTGGAACTTGATAAATTCTCTTGCCCCACCTTTAGGTATAATCGCATCAACAAAAGGATCGTAATGATCATTAACCCATTCTCTAACCGCTTCTTCCCAAGATAATGTGCGTCCTTTTTCGGCTTCAACCCATTTATGAGAGCGTATCTCGTCTTTAACAAGGCGAGCTATACTAAAGTGAAACTTATTGTGCTTATTCGGTTCAAAAGCTACATAATCTTCCGACTCCAATAACAGTGATAAAATTGATGAATCTTTTTTTTCCATTTTATTTATTCTTTAAATTTTTTTTTCTTGTTTTAGACCAATCTATGCTATCATAGTTGTCTTTGTACTTTTTGTCGTTGTAGCCCTTTTTGGGCGCCATTCCCTTACCCATTTTTTCGATTCCTATTTATCGCATCATTTATCTTGGGCGTAACCATACGACCAACGTGTTCATTAAAAACCATGGCGCCAGATGAGCGACCATATATTTTTCCTACATTGTTTTTGAATTGGGTTCTTCCTTTTAATAATTTTTTAGCCATTGAGTTGTTTTTTAATTAATTCTTTTGCTTTATCTATAGCCGCATTTCTAGCGATAAAAGCATCGATAGATTTTGGCTCCGAAGATTTAGCCCTTTGATACGCCCAAGCGGTTTCACTTATAAGCATATCTAAGACTATTTCAATTTTTTTGTTTATTTCGTCCATTCTTATATAATAAAAAGAGCCGCCCCTAATTCAAGAAGCGGCTCTGCCATTTTCTATTTAATTTGCTTAGCTTTACGCCATGCAGTTCGGTGATGTGATATCCAATCCATAAGAGCTTTTTCAAAGCCGATATCTTTTCCTGCTTTTTCTGATTCAAGCCACTTATGTTTTTCTATCTCATCTCGTTCTGCAATATACTGTTCATAGATGGTATTCTTACGTGCTAAATCTTTAGATTGTAAGCCATCTGTTAATGCATAATATAACCAAGCACTTGCTTTATCTGGATACATCATAACAAAACATATTACACTTTTTCAAAAGGCGAATAAATAATAAATTCTGGATGCTTAGCTTCTTTCTTATATTTGTTGGGAAAGATGACTATCTTGTGGTCTTCTCCATTGATTTTCACATAACCAGACAGATATTTGCCATTTTGACTATCTTTTTTCCACAAAGCCCCTTGTTGTTTTTCTGTCCACTTACTCATTATTCACCCTACTATAAGGGTAAAAGTAGTTTTGTCAACTTAAATTTTAATCTTTATTTTTTATGAATCCACTATTTACTAAAAATTTGGATTTTTGAATCTTTTTTGTTGTGCCTGCAGAGGATCCAGATCTATCATTAACATCTACAATAATTAACAAATCATCGTTGGCTACATCTTCGATAGTAATTTCTGTTAAATCTGTTATTTTTTTGTTAGCCATTATATTTAATTACACTGAAATTACTTTAAAACCCATAGAAATTCTATTTGTTCGAGAACCCACACAATGCCATAGGGTTTTTTCTTTTGAGATTGTAAATCTTTTTAATTGCCAGCCTTTTTTGTCCCAACTTGTTATAATTTCTTTGGTTTCTGGATCTTGATAGCGAAAGAAACTTTTGCCTTCATCTTGAGCCCAAACTAGATAAATTCGCTCTCCTTGTGAATTATTGTTTGTGTGCCAGCCACAATAACCTCCATATGGATACCAGAAAAAACCAGAAGATCGACAAGAAAGGTTTAATTGTTCGCCTAAATTTTTTTCTAATTCCAACAAATCTGATCTTTTAAAAGGGTATCTGTTATCATTTCCTTCTATTCGTTGTGCATTAAACAAATCTCCTTTTTGTTTTATTTCTTTTAGCCTACTTTCAGATAAAACAGATTCTATATTTTCGGCAAATGGAGTGAAGCCATCTCTTTTAATTCCTAATTCCTTAAACCCATCAAGATATTCTTGAAATTTGTTAAAATTTATATCCATATTTTTCTATATCTTTTCTAAAAATTTTAGTTACTCTATCAAAAAGCTCTTCATCATAATACCATTTGTAATCTTTTTTTCTATTCTCTGTAACTTTTATTTTTTCATCTAAAAACGGTGGTAGGTCAAATTTATTTTGCAGATACTTATAGTCTTCTTGTAAATTTTCAAACCTACCAACAAAATCAACACCATCAAGAATATTGCAAAAAGGCAGTTTCTGCCCCCATCTTGGGCCGTTATGACAATGGGCATATATCATGGGATTTCTTTCTAGATAACCTACAAAAGTCTCCACATTTATTTGATACCTGTGAGAAAAGCTTACAACCCAATCGTAGGGGTTTCTTACAAAGCCGAATTTAAAAAAATGTTCCCAAAAATCTGGATAAGCCCACTTATAGTCATAAGATTCAAAATGTTTTTCTTTTATGTAAGTTTCTTGAAAATTATTAGAAATAGATTTTTCTATAATTGTACCACCCGTCCTTGGAATATGAACAAAGATTAATTTACTCTTTAAGAGAATCATGATTAATCATCATGTGTATGAGAGTCTTGATATCTGAATACTTGTTCCGAAACAGCAACATCTACATCTGGATCGAGGTCATTATAATAGGCAAAAGAACTAAACCCTGATGATGTTTCAAAAAATGAAGCGAATATCCTAACTCCCGTAAGACGACCTGTAGCTCCAAATCGTGTGGAAATATTATCATCTCGTCCAACATCCCAATCTCGCTCAAAATCATAAGTGCCAATCGAACCTGTTTCCCCACTTTTTAATGTTAATATTGGAAAATTTCTACTAAAATAGTAATCCATATTATTGTTGAAGTTGGGATCGATTGAATCATCTTCGGTAAATCTTTCGCCAGTTCCATTATCTTGAAATATCCCCGAAAATACTAAAGCAGTTCCAGACGGAAAATCTGAAGGAGGATTAGTTAAAACCACTTGAACCCCCTGACGATTTGACGTGCCAGTTATGCTAAAAGTAAACATTCCAGCAACCATACTCTCTGGTCTAATTGGGTATGCATTATATCTTGTAAAAACTTCTGAATTTCCGAATTGTTTAAATTCAGAGGCTTTTATTTTTTTGGTTTGACCAGCACTAGTATCATGAATGAGTAAAAAATCATCGTTTGCTGATGTTGAAAGTTCAGTTAAATTTGTTATTCTTACGTCCGCCATATATTTAGTTTACACTTATTTCACGAAAACCAATAGAAATTCTATTAGTTTGAGAGCCCACGCAGTGCCAAAAGGGTTTATTTTTAGAAACATTGAATTTTCTGTACTGCCAGCCCTTTTTGTCCCAATCTGTAATAATTTCTTTAGTATCTGGGTCTTGGTATCTAAAAAAGCTTTTATTATCCTCTGCTGACCAAGCTAAGTAAATACGCTCACCTTCGCAATTATTATTAGTGTGCCAGCCACAGAAACCACCCAAGGGATACCAAAAGAATCCAGACCTTAATCTTTTACCACCAAATTCTTCCTCTAACAATTCCTTTAATCCAATAGAAAAAAGCACCTCTGATTTCAATTTAAAGGCATTCCAGTTATCTTTTATCTGATGAGGAGTAAATAAATCTGTCGCTTCTTCTTGTATTTCTTTCAACTTTTGTTCAGAAAGAGTTTGCTCCATATCGTATTTATTGGGATAGTATCTATTATCCGATCTGATTTGTGGGAATTTTTCGAGAATTGTGTTTAATTTTTCGTATATATGGTTCATATATGAAATATTACCTTAATTGGATCTGTCATTTCAACAGTTATATTATAATATCTATTTAAAAATTTTAAATATCTTTTTGGGTCTTTTCTGTCAATTATTGTGTGAATTTCGTTGTAGCCAAGTTTCTTCATGTCGTTAAAGCCGTCAAAAGAGCCTTTGAACGTGGAACTACATAACTTAAAATCCTCAGATTTAAAAATAAATGGATTGTAGCATATGCTGTCTTTGATCCTAAAACAATAAAAGCCCCAAATCTTGCTGGTTTCGTCATCTATGCCTATAACATTATATTGACAGGAGTCTACTAATTCTTTTGTTTTATTTTTAAAAAAATTTATTTTTTGATTAAATGTTTTAATTGAATTTGATTCACTAAAGTATTTTGTGTTTACTTTTTTATGAAATTTCATTATTTCATATGCAAGCTCATCTAAATACTTAGGTTCATAGTTTACCCTTTTATAGCTTTTACATATCTTCATTTTTAAATTCTACATAAACATTGCCGAAACTATCTTTGTTTAAAACTTTAGCATTAAATCGTTTTTTTAAAAAATTTAAATATTTTTCGAATTTAGCTCTCTGATTAAGGGTCGCAAAGATTCTTTTGCCCGAAAATTCTTTCTTAAAGCAACTTTTAACTAAACTACCTAAAAAACGATGATATGAAAATTGTTCATCTTTAAAAACTAAAACAAGTTCGATCTCATTTTTGAATGTTTCGCTGTCTTTGAAGCAGGCAAATCCAATTATTTTATCATTTTCATCTAATCCGACATATTTATAAGGGTTTTTTCTTATAATATCACCAAACTCTGTTATAAGATATCTTGCACGAAAAATATCATTATAACCTTTCAATATGTTTTCGTACGTTTTTATTTTTGCTTTATCTTGAAATTTACAAAAAATAAAAAAAACTTTTTCAAAATCTGCATCTAAATAAGGTCTATATGAAATTTTTTTTAAATCCATGTAATTTTTAGGTTTTCAGTGTAAAATAGGTTATGGCAAATGGAGTTAACGAACAGTTTTCTAGAGCAGTATTCGATAGTGAACCTACTGCATTATTAGAGTTGTTTACATTATATTACAACTATCAGAACGATTCTCAAGCACAAATTAATTTTCATGGCGGATCAAACGGCATCACAAGTAAAATTATCTTTGATGGGCAAGAATATTTGCCAATACCAGTTGAATCAGAAGGATTTGAGATTTTAGGAGATCAAAGATTACCCAGACCAAAATTAAGAGTTTCTAACGCTGGATTATATATATCTTCATTGCTAAGAAAATTTAATAATTTGAATGGCGCAAAATTCGTAAGAAAAAGAACTTTTGTAAAATTCTTAGATGATGTTAATTTTCCAGATAATAAGAACCCCTGGGGATCAGCAAACCCAAATGCTAGAATGCCAGATGATAAATATTTTGTGTCCAGAAAAACCTCAGAAAATAAAATGTCTGTAGAATTTGAGCTTGTTTCTAGTCTTGAATTAGAAAATGTAGAAATACCCGCTAGAAGAATATCATCTAGATATTGCCCATTTATTTATAGGGGTTATGGTTGTAGATATGGTTACAACAAAACTGGTGTAAAAGAAGATAGACCTATAGCTACTGTTAATGACGCAACATTTGTCACTGGTGGTGGGGGTGAATTTAATTTAAATGCAAACCTATTTCCAGTAATATATTCCTCAAGTAAAAGTTCCGTAGATGCTTGTATAAGTAATTCTGGATTATGGAATTTTGGCAACACTTATACAACTGGCGATTATGTTTTTTATTATAGTGATAGGGTTCAATTAGGTCAAGGATTAACTGCAAACTACTATCAACAACACCCAGTTTATTACATATGCAAAAGTGGACACACAGCAGTTAGTGGACAAAATCCAGATACCAGACCAGATTTATGGATAAAAGATGGATGCTCTAAAAAATTATTTGGATGCAAACTTAGATTTGCTAATGATGATTTTGGAGGAGTGAATAATAATAAAGATCTACCTTATGGAGGATTCCCTGGAACAGAAAGTTACTCATACTAATGGATATAAAAAGAAAATTAGAAATAGAATGTGAAAAAAAACCAGACATAGAAGTTTGTGGTTTTGTTGTAGAATCTGATGAAGGATTTGATGTTATTCCTTGTGAAAATAGATCTACAAATCCAGAAAATGAATTTTATATTCCAGCAAAAGAATTCCTGTATATAAAAACTAAATATAAAATAGTTGGAATTTATCATTCTCACCCACATGGTACATCAGATCCATCAGAGTTTGATGAAAAAACTTCTGATTTAGTTTGTTATCCATTTATAATTTATTGTTTAAAGACTAATAGGTTTGGAATTCATGTACCAGAGTTTTCTGACGCACATCCAGAAGCCTTAAAAAAACTTAAAGAGGAGTTATTATGACTGAAGTATTTTTGCACGGATTAGTTTCTAAAAAATTTAAAAATTATCATAAGTTTAAAACACTTAATAGGCCTGTGGATGCTATTTTGGCTATAGATGCAAATTATGATGGATTTAAAAGTTTTTTTATAAAAGAGGCGGAAAAAAATTACCTATATGAATTGGTTGTAGATGGAAGTGTGATTTCAAGTCCAGGGGAAGCTTTAGGTAAGAGAGAGATTAAACAGATAGATATCATACCTTGTGTTGCTGGATCTGGTGCTGTAGCCGCAGCATTTGCCGTTAACTTAACTATAGGATTAATTATGGCGGGCATACAATACTTAATGACACCAATTCCAGAAAACGAACCTGCGACCGCAATAGCACAGATAGGAAGAAAATCTTTTTTCTTTGCGAGTAAAGATAATGCAACTAAACA